>Ga0222712_10006227_pt1 | contig 11820 bp, 9 predicted proteins | sample C33_657DmetaG_FD_165043 | JGI IMG/M metagenome (GOLD analysis project Ga0222712, IMG submission 165043) | Estuarine water microbial communities from San Francisco Bay, California, United States - C33_657D | ecosystem: Environmental > Aquatic > Marine > Unclassified | place: USA: California... | reverse complement strand
GGGCCTCCTCGGCTACGATTCGCTCGTCCAGCGTAACTTCCCGGTCTTCCTCGGGCTGCTCACGCTCTCCAGCCTGGCGATGCTCCTCGGCAACATCGTCTCCGACCTCTGCGTCGCCGCCGTCGACCCCCGCATCCGGTTCGACAAATCCGCATGAGCCTCCTCGACCCCATCACCCTGCGGCGCTTCGAGCGATTCCGTCGCAACCGGATGGGCTGGTGGTCGCTGCTCACGTTGGTCACGCTCGCCTCGCTGGCGTTGCTCGGCCCGCTGCTCGTCGGCAACCGGCCGCTCATCCTCAAGATCGACGGAGTCACCCGCTTCCCCGTCTTCGCAGGCTTCATCTCCGGCCGCGACCTCGGCCTCGGGATCGAAGGCGAGCCCAACTACCGTCTGCTTTCCGAAGAGTTGAAACTGAACGGTCGCGGCTGGCTGCTGCTGCCGCTCGTGCCGTTCGCCCCGGACGAAGTCTGCGAGGTGATGCCCGCCGTCGCCCGCGACGCCGAAGGACGATGGTCCGATCCGCGCGGCCTCATCGCCGAGGGCCGCATCTTCTCGCTCCACGCCGACGGCACCCGTCGGCAGACCTGGACCATCATCGATGGCCGGCCCGAAGGCGACGCGCGCCTCTTCGCGGAAGGCGTGAGCAAAGCCCGGGCGAAATTCGTCGCCGGCAAAGTCACCCTACGCGCGCCCGCGGAGGACCGCACCGACTGGGAGCCGGCCGGCCCGCTGCGCACGCAGGTGCCTTCGCCCTGCCCGCCCGGACTCGACGGCCATTGGCTCGGAACCGACGAATCCGGGCATGACATCGTGGCACGCCTCTTCGGCGGCTTCCGGCTCCTCCTGCTCTCCGCCGTCATCTTCCTTCCGTGTGTCTACGGCGTCGGCCTGCTTCTCGGCGCGGCGATGGGCTACTTCGGCGGTTGGTTCGACATGGTCTGCCAACGGGTGATGGAGATCTGGTCCAACATCCCCTTCCTCTACGCGATCATCTTCCTCGCGAGCCTGCTCGAGCCTTCGCTCGCGATCCTGATCCTCATCCTCGTGGCGTTCTCCTGGATCGGCCTCGCCCAGCAGCTGCGCGCCTCCGCCTACCAGGTCTCGGCCCGCGACTACGTGACCGCTTCGCGCGCCCTGGGGGCCGGCCACGCCCGCATCATCTGGCGGCATATCCTCCCCAACTGCGCGACCGTGATCCTCACCACGCTGCCGTTCAGCCTGCACGGCCTCGTGTTCTCGCTCTCCGCCCTCGACTACCTGGGCTTCGGCCTGCCGCCCACCGAACCCTCGTGGGGCGACCTGCTCCACCAGGCCAAGGAAAACTGGAACGCCTGGTGGATCCTCGGCCCCACCCTCTTCTGCCTCGTCGGCACCATGGTCATGATCAACTCCATCGGCGAGGCGCTCCAGGACGCCTTCGACCTCCGTCGCGCCCAACGATGAGAAACCTCCTCGCTTTCCTTTTCGCCCTGACGCTCGCCCGGGCCGGGACCTTCGAAGACCCGAAGGCCGCGGCCTACTACGCCGCGCACAAGGATTTCTTCCGCTACGCCTCCCCGGCCGACCTGCCCAAGGACCTCGTCTGGCACGACGGCGCGGCGCAGAAGGAGTTCGCCGATCCCCGGGCGACCCGCGGCGGCACGCTGCGCCAGTTCACGACTTCCACGCCACCCACGCTCCGGCGCGTCGGCCCCAACGCGAACAACGGCTTCCGCGGGGAGCTTTACGACAATAACGACTTCGGCCTGCTCTCGTCGCACCCGAACACCGACGAACCCATCCCGGGTCTGGCGACGAGCTGGGCGATGTCGGCCGACGGCATGACGGCCTACTTCCGGCTCGACCCGAACATCAGGTTCACGGACGGCCAGCCGGTCACCGCCGACGACTACTTCTACGCGTTCTACTTCTACCGCTCGCCTTGGGCCAAGGCCGACTGGTACGCCGACTTCTACACCCGCGAATGGGGCGGCATCACGCGCTTCGACGCCTACACGATCGCGATCAAGGCGCCGCGCAAGCGGCCCTACCAGCTCGAGCAGCTCGGCGAGCTGCGCCCGCTCCCCCGCGACTTCTTCAAGGACTTCGGTCCCAATTACGAAAAACTTTACAACGACCGGTACCAGCCGACGACCGGGCCCTACTTCGTCGGCGCGAACGGCTTCCAGCGCGAAAAATCCGTCACGCTCACCCGCGTGAAGGACTGGTGGGGCGACCACCGCAAATTCTACCGTCACCGCTACAACCCCGATGCCATCGAGTACGGCGTGATCCGCGAACTCGACAGCGCCTACGCGTCGATGCTCAGCGGCGAGATCGACTTCATGCCGATCATGATGCCCCGCTACTGGTACGGCACCAACGAGAAGAAGGCCTACCAGAACGGCTACCTCACCAAGGCCCAGTTCTTCAACGATATCCCCCGCCCGCCCTACGGGCTCTATCTCAACACCCAGAAACCTCTGTTGTCCGACATCGACGTGCGCCTGGGCCTTCAGCACGCCACCGACTTCCAGCGCGTCATCGACGGCTTCTACCGCGGAGACTACGCTCGCCTCAACCAGTTCAGCGAAGGCCTCGGCAAGTTCACCGACCCTTCGATCCGCCCGCGCCGCTATTCGCCCGAGCTCGCCCGCGCCGCGTTCGCCAAAGCCGGCTTCACCCTGACCGGCCCCGACGGCATCCTGATGAACGCCGCCGGTGAACGCCTCTCCTTCCGCCTGACGTTCGACACCTCGGACCGCCGGAAATACCTCGCCACGCTGGTCGAATCCGCCCGTCGCTGCGGCGTCGAACTCCGGCCCGAGACGCTCGAGCACACCACGATGTACCGCAAGGTCATGGAAAAGAACCATGACATCGTCTTCTGGGCCTGGTCGGTCTCAGGCCGCCTCCCGGCGCTCTGGGAATCCCACCACTCCGACAACGCCGTCGAGACGCTCGCCGATGGGCGCAAGGTCCCGAAACGCCAGACCAACAACATCACCGGCATCGACGACCCGGCGCTGTCGAAGCTGATCGACCGTTTCCGCGCCGCCACCGAGGAGGATGAGATGGTCAAGCTCTCCCATGCGATGCAGCAGCGTATCCATGCGCTCGCCGACTTCATCCCTGGCTTCAAGGTGCCGGGTTATCGCATCGCCCATTGGGACTGGGTGAAATTCCCGGCGGGCTTCGACGTCCGCTCCGCCGAAGACCCCGGCCAGTACGGCCTCTTCTGGCTCGACCCCAAGCAGCGCGAGGTCGACCTCAAGGATTTCCGCGAAGGTAAGGTCCGCGGGGCGCCTAAGACCGTCATCGAGGACCGCTGGCGGACCGAATGACCGTCGTTCTTCCTTCCCCTGCCCCCTTGCCTGACCTATGTTGCCGCCCATGTCCGCCGAGCCTCTCCTGAAAGTACAGGACCTCAGCGTCACCTTCCGCAACGGTGACCGCGCGACCGTCGCCGCCCAAGGCGTCAGCTACGAACTGGCCGCCGGCGAGGTCCTCGCCGTCGTCGGCGAATCCGGCTCGGGCAAGTCGGTCTCGGCCCTGGCGCTCACCCGCCTCCTCCCCCCCGAGCCGACCTGCGCGCTCTCCGGCTCCGTGAAACTCGGCGGCGTCGAGTTGCTCGGGCTCAGCGAAGAGAAACTGGCCAAGGTCCGCGGCGGGTCGATCGCCTACATCTTCCAGGAACCCGGCACATCCTTGAATCCGGTCTACACCATCGGCTTCCAGATCGGCGAAGCCGTCGCGCTCCATCGCCCGGACATCAAGGATATCAAGGCCGAGGTCCGCCGCGCCCTCGCCGAGGTCCATATCAACGACCCGGAGCGCGTCGCGAACCAATATCCCCACGAACTCTCGGGCGGCATGCAGCAGCGCGCGATGATCGCCATGGCCCTGGCCTGCGACCCGAAGATCCTCGTGGCCGACGAACCGACCACCGCGCTCGACGTGACCATCCAGAAGGAGATCATGGACCTCCTCGCCCGCCTCCGGCGAGAGCGCGGCATGAGCATCGTCCTCATCACCCACAACTTCGGCATCATCGCGAACTTCGCCGACAAGGTAGCCGTGATGTGGAAGGGCCGCATCGTCGAATCCGGGCCCGTCGAGCAGATCATGCGCACGCAGTCGCACCCTTACACCAAGGCGCTCATCGCCTGCATCCCGCGGCTCGGCCAGCGCCGACGCCGCCTCACCACGCTGTCCGAGGAACTCAAGGTCTCCCGATGAACGACAACCTCCTCGAAGTCGGCGGACTCTCCGTCCATTACCCCGGACGCGCCAACTGGTTCTTCCAGAAAGCCGCGCCGAAGAAGGCCGTGGACGACATCAGCTTCGTCGTGCCGAAAGGCAAGACGGTCGGGCTCGTCGGCGAATCCGGCTCCGGCAAGACCACCACCGGTCGCGCGATCGTGAAGCTCGCCCCGCTCACCGCCGGCAAGATCCTCTACCAAGGCCAGGACATCGGCGCCCTCTCCAACGCGGCCTTCCTCCCGTGGCGCAAGAAGATCCAGATGATCTTCCAGGATCCGTACAACTCGCTCAACCCGCGCGCCGACATCCTGACCATCCTCTCGGAGCCGCTGGAGATCCATTTCCCGCGGATGACCCGCGCCGACCGCGAGGCGCGTTGCGCCGAACTGCTCCGCAGCGTCCAACTGCCCGCCGAACACCTCCGCCGCCACCCGCACGAATTCTCAGGCGGACAACGCCAGCGCATCGGCATCGCCCGCGCCCTCGCCGTGCAACCTGAGCTCATCATCTGCGACGAGCCGGTCTCGGCCCTCGACGTATCCGTCCAGGCCGAGGTCGTGAACCTGCTCCAGGATCTCCAGGAACAACTGGGCCTCACCTATCTCTTCATCGCCCACGACCTCGCCGTCGTCGAACACGTCAGCGACCACATCCTGGTGATGTCCAAGGGCAAGATCGTCGAACAAGGCACGCCGGCCGAGATCCTCGGCAACCCGCAACAGGCCTACACGAAGACGCTGCTGGCCGCGGTGCCCCGGTTCTGATGTCCGCGGAAGCCCAGTCGAAGCTCGATGGCACGACGCGCGGTCTCGGCCTGCTGCTCATCGGCATGGCCGCTTTCGCGACCTGGGACCAGTGGGCCATCTGGAGCACCAAGGATGACTATACCTTCGGCTATCTTGTGCCCTTCTTCTCGGCCTACGTCCTCTGGGACCGCTGGGAAGAACTCCGCGCCTTGCTGACCGGTGAACGCGCCGACGTCGCCGCGCCGACCTCCAAGGGCGTCCTGAGCCTCGCCCAGTTGCTGGCGTTCGCCTCGCTGGCCTGTTTCGGCTTCGGCGCCGCCGCCCGCGCCATCTTCGGCACCGGCATCGGACCGACGCTCGCCATCTCCTTCGGCCTGACCGGCGCGACGCTCGCCTTCGCCTTCGTCTCGGTCCGCGGGCCGCAGGACGCCGTCGCGACGTCGCCCACGCGCTGGCGGGCCGTCGGCCTCCTCCTGTTTCCTGCCGGCGTCTGGCTGATCTCCGGGCCCTTCCTCTACCTTGTCGACAACCAGATCAAAGGCGAGCTGCTCACGAACGTGACGGAGTTCGTCTCGGGCGTCCTCCGGGCGAACGGCCACGCGATCCGCGTCAACGGCAACACCATCGTCTTCCCTAACGGCGACGCCGTCGGCGTGGCCGAAGCCTGCTCCGGCATCCGCTCCCTCTCGGCCTGCGTGTTCGCGGGCGCCTTCCTCGGCGCGGTCTTCATCGAAGGCGGCTTCCCGGGGGCGCTCCTCCGTCGGATCGCCCTGATCGGCCTCGCGGGTCTCACCGCGATCCTGCTCAACATCGGCCGAAACACCTACCTCACCTTCCACGCCCTCAACCATGGTTCGAAGTCGCTGGACCGCGACCTCGCCGGGATCGAGCACGGGCAGCCGGGCTTCTCCTCGCTCGGCAGCGTGCATGATCTGGCCGGCAATGTCGCCATGATCGCCGCCTTGATCCTCCTCGTGGCCCTCATCCCTTTGCTCAACCGGATCGGCCGGCGCCGCGACCCCCTCCTTAACGCATGAGAATTCTTTTCGTCACCCCCGAGCTGGCGCCTTGGTCCAAGGCCGGCGGACTCGGCGACGCCACGGCGGCGCTGGGCAAGGCCTTGGCCGCCAAGGGGCACGAGGTGCGCGCCATCACGCCGCTTTACGGCTCCGTCCCGGGCCGCGAGAAGATGGGCACGCTCATCGAGTCGCTCAAGGTCGGCGTCAACGGCGACGCCCGCAAGGCCGGCTGCCGCATCCGCACGCTGCAAGTCTCACCGCGCTTCGAGGCTTGGTTCGTCGAACATGAAGATTTCTACGGCGCCCGGGAAATCTACCCGGCACGCGACGACGCGGGCGAACGGGCCGCCTTCTACGGCCGCGCCGGACTCGACGCGTGCCTGACCACGAGCTGGATCCCCGACATCATCCATTGCCACGACTGGACCGCCGGACTCGTGCCGGTGCTGCTCAACACGACGCTCAAGCATTCGGCGCTCGGCGGCGCCAGATCCGTCATCTCGATCCACAACCTGCAGCACCAAGGCCTCTACCCCAAGCGCATCATGGCCTACCTCGGCCTCCCGGAAAACCTCTGGAGTCCTCAGGAACTCGAGTGCCTCGGCGGCGTCAACTTCCTCAAGGGCGGCATCCTCCATGCCGCCAAGGTCATCACCGTCAGCCCGACTTACGCGAAAGAAATCCTCACGCCCGCCTTTGGCTACGGCCTGGATGACGTCGTGCGCCGCCGCGCCGCCGCCTTGCGCGGCATCCTTAACGGCGTCGATCACGACGAATGGGATCCGGAGCAAGACAAGCACATCGAGGCGCCTTTCTCCGCGCAGAAGCTCGCGGGCAAGTCCGCCTGCAAAGCGGCCCTTCTCCGCGAACTCGGCCTCGCACCGGACCGCGCCGTCCCGCTCATCGGCGTCGTCTCCCGCCTCTGGGACCAGAAGGGCCTGGACCTCGCCGTCGGCGTGCTGCCCAAGTTCCTCCGCGAAGGCAGCCTGCAGTTTGTCCTGCTCGGGAGCGGCGACGCCTGGCTGGAGAATGAATTCAAACGCCTGGCGACGGATTTCCCCGCCGCCTGCGCCGTGCGCATCGGCTATGACAACGGCCTTTCCCACCGGATCGAAGCCGGTTGCGATTTCTTCCTCATGCCCAGCCGCTTCGAACCGTGCGGACTGAACCAGATGTATTCCATGGCCTACGGCACCTTGCCGATCGTGCGAGCCACCGGCGGCCTGGCTGACACTGTCACCGGTTGGGATGGTAAGAAGAAAGGGACCGGGATTGTTTTTGAGCACGCGGACCAAGGGGGTGTCGAGTGGGCCTTACGCCGCGCCCTGGAGCTTTATCAGCAACCGGCCACCTTTAAGGCGGTGCAAAAGACGGCGATGGAAGCCGAGTTCAGCTGGGCCAAGGCGGCGGAAGCCCACCTCAAGTGCTATCTCGGTTAAAGCCAGTGACTTAACGCTTAAATTAAAGCACCTGGGGCTTCTTTTTAGGCAAATACTGGGGTTTATTCGTCAATTTTCCCATAACAGCAGAAATATATGGCATTTTGGTAAAGTTTGAGCACATCGGAAGACGCAATGAAGCACACCTCCATCACCCTCCTCACCCTCACTGCCGCCGCGAGCATCGCTCAGGCTGCTCCCGCCGCTGCCCCGGCGTTCACCACCACGGGCAACCTCGCCTTCACCAGCGACTACGTCTGGCGCGGCATCTCCCAGAACGCCGGCAAGTTCGCCGTTCAGGGCGGTTTCGACGCTACCCATAGCTCCGGCCTCTCGGCTGGTATCTGGGCCTCCAACGTCACCCTGGCCACCGCCTCCCTCGAGGTCGATGTCTACGCCAACTACGGCTTCAAGCTCGGCGCCGTCGACGCTTCCGTCGGCTACATCGCCTACGCCTACGAAGGCCAGTCCTCCGCTAACTTCGAAGAAGTGAACGTCGCCCTCACCTACGCCGGTCTCACCGTCAAGGCCTCCAAGGGCATCGCCGGCGACCTCAACACCAGCGATTACTACTACGAAGCCAACTACAGCTACGACATCGCCGCCGTCAAGGGCCTGAACCTCGGCCTCCACTACGGTAACGACCGCGCCACCAAGAACGACGACTACGCGATCGCGCTCAGCTACCCGGTGCTCGGCTTCACCGGCACGGTGTCCTACTCGGACATCCAGAACGGCGACAGCATCACCGCTGTCACGCTCAAGAAGACCTTCTAAGGTCTGCCTGAACTCATAGCAAAAGGGGTGCTTTCCGGGAGGAGAGCACCCCTTCTTCTTTGTTGGGTTGAAATCCTGCCCTGGAAGGCAATGTTGCCTCCCTCCATGCTCGAGTCCGCCCGCAAACCCGATTGGCTCCGCGCCAAGCTCCCCAGCGGCCCGGACTTCCTGGAGACCAAGAAGAACGTCGACGAGCACAAGCTCCACACGGTCTGCCAGTCCGCCCAATGCCCCAACATGGGCGAGTGCTGGTCCCGCGGCAGCGCCACGGTGATGATCCTGGGCAACGTCTGCACCCGCTCCTGCACCTTCTGCGCAGTCCTCTCCGGCCGACCCAGCGAACTCGACCTCGGCGAACCGGCCCGCGTGGCGGAATCCATCGCGCTGATGAACCTCAAGCACGTGGTCATCACCTCCGTCGCCCGCGACGACCTCAAGGACGGCGGCGCTTCCGTCTGGGCCGCGACGATCCGCGCCACCCGCCACCGTTGCCCGAAGACGACCATCGAGGTCCTGCCGGCCGACTTCCGCGGCGAACAGGTCCATCTCGACACGCTCCTCGACGCGCGGCCCGACATCCTTAACCACAACCTCGAGACGGTAGAACGCCTGCAGCGCCCGATCCGCAAGACCGCCCGCTACGACCGCTCTTTCTGGGTGCTCAAGCACGCCAAGTCCCGCGACTTCATCACGAAGACCGGCATCATGCTCGGCATCGGCGAACAGAAGGAAGAAGTCGCCCAGCTCATCCGCGATATCGCCGCAGCCGACGTCGATATCCTCACGATCGGCCAGTATCTCTCGCCGAGCAAGGAGCATGCCCCCATCGATCGCTGGGTGACGCCTGACGAGTTCGCCGAATGGAAAGCCTTCGCGCTCGAGGTCGGCGTCAAGCATGTCGAGTCCGGCCCGCTGGTCCGCTCCTCCTATCGCGCCGACGAACAGGTCGCGAAGTTCAGCCTGATGGATCGCCGCCAGCGACCCGCCCGCTAACCCGTGGAAGGCCTGCCCCCCGTCGACTTCCGCGGCGAGCTCAACGACGAGCAGTACGCCGCGGTGACCTCGCCGCGCGGTCCCGCGCTCGTGCTCGCCGGCGCCGGTTCGGGCAAGACCCGCACCCTCACCTACCGCGTCGCCTGGCTCCTGCACCAAGGCGCCAAGCCCTGGGACATCCTCCTGCTGACCTTCACGAACAAATCCGCCAAGGAGATGCTCGAGCGCGTCGAGGACCTCACGGGCGTGCCGCGCGGACAGTTCTGGGGCGGCACCTTCCACTCGATCGGCCAACGCATCCTCCGCCGCAACGCGGCCGTGGCGTCACGTTCGCCGGATTTCACCATCCTCGATCAGAAGGAGTCCGAGCAGCTGTTCTCCGAGATCGTGAAGTCGATCGACGGCGCCTTCATCAAGGACAAGACGAACCCCAAGGCGTCCGTCATCCTCGACGCCTACTCGCACGCGCGCAACACCCTGCGTCCGCTGCCGGACGTCATGGCCGAGCGCCTCGACTGGATGAAGGGCGGGCCCGAGAAGCTGGTCCAGTTCTGCACCAGCTACGAAGCGGCCAAGAAGGAACGCAACCTCTGCGACTTCGATGACCTGCTGAGCCTCTGGCTTCATATCCTCGAGAACGACCCGGCCGCGCTGGCCCACTATCGGCAGCGCTTCCGCCACATCCTGGTGGATGAGTTCCAGGACACCAACCGCCTGCAAAGCCGCATCATCGACCTGCTCGCCAGCGAACACCAGATCATGGCCGTCGGCGACGACGCCCAGTGCATCTACACCTGGCGCGGCGCGGACTGGGAGAACATCGTGGCCTTCCCGAACCGCCATCCGGGCACGTTGATCCACACGATCGACACGAACTACCGCTCGACGCCGGAGATCCTGGCCTTCGCCAACGAGATCCTCAGCCATCGCCCCCGCATCGAAGGCTTCGACCGCCGCCTCAAGGCCGTCCGCCAGCGCGGCCCGCAACCCACCGTCTTCACCGTCGGCGACACCTCGCAGCAGGCGAAGCTCGTGGTCCGCAAGATCATGCAGCTGCATCATGACGGCCATGCCCTGAAAGACATCCATGTGCTCTATCGCGCGCACTACCAGTCGCTCGAGCTGCAGATGGAACTCAACGCCATGGGCGTGCCGTTCGTCATCACCAGCGGCCATAAGTTCTTCGACCTCGCGCACGTGAAGGACATCCTGGCGCACCTGCGGTTCGTCCATAATCCTCTCGATCAGGTCGCGCTCTCCCGCCTGCTCTGCCTGCTCCCGAAGGTCGGCCCCGTCGCCGCCGAGAAGATCAGCAAGGCGGCCCGCGAGGCCGACCAAGCCCAAGGCCGCGGCATGGTCCGCGCGCTGCGCGCCGAAACCGTGCTCAAACGCTTGCCGGAATCGGCCAAGGACGACTTCAACGACCTCACGATCACGCTCGAGGACATGCTCGAAGGCCTCGAGGCCGCGAAGGCCAAGCCGGGGCCCGTCACGCCCGCGCCCGACCTCTTCGTCGCCGCTTCCGACGCCAACTCCATCAAGGTCGCGCGCACGCCGGCCGAGACCGTCCGCGTCTGCATCGAGGGCTGGTACGGAGGATTCATCAAGACGATCTTCCCCGACTGGAAGGATCGCGAGCAGGACCTCCAAGGTCTGATCGGCTTCGCCTCGAAGTTCGAAGATGTCGGCGACCTCGTCGCCCAGGTGGCGCTGCTGAATGGCGAGTCCTCCGACAAGAAAGCCGAACCGGAAGAGGACATGCTCCGTCTGACGACGATCCACCAGTCCAAGGGTCTCGAGTTCCCGATCGTCTTCCTGCTGGGTTGCGCGGACGGTCTCCTTCCGCTGACCCGCGCCATCGACGAGGGCGACGTCGAAGAAGAGCGTCGCCTGTTCTACGTCGCCTGCACCCGGGCCGAGAACATGCTGTTCCTTTTCGCCCCCCGCTTCGCCGTCTCCGGCGAAGGCTACCGCCCGCTGGATCCCTGCCGTTTTCTGGAAGAAATGAGCCCGGATTGTTACGAATTGGCGGATTATGCCCATCGTCGGCTCTAGGCCCGCTATGACAGCCAGACGGGGGTAGGTGCTTGCCTTTGCCTTGGGTGGGCATTTATGACTCACCGCAAACTTTTACACCTCATCGCCATGCCTAAGGTACTCGTCGCCGACAAGATCTCGCCCACCGGAGTCGCCCTCCTCAAAGCCCAGCCCGGCTATGAGGTCGTCGAAGCCTACGGCTCCACCCCCGAACAGGTCCTGAACCTCGTCGTGGACGTGGACGCCATCCTGGTCCGCTCCGAGACCCAGATCACCCGCGAAGTCCTCGCCGCCGCCCAGCGCCTCGTCTGCGTCGGCCGCGCCGGCGTGGGGGTCGACAACATCGACGTCGAAGCCGCCACCGAACGCGGCGTCATCGTGATGAACACCCCTTCGGGCAACACCGTCGCGACCGCCGAGCTCACCTTCACCCACCTTCTCTCCCTCGCCCGCCCCGTGCCGGAAGCCGTCCAGTCCATGCGCGAAGGCAAGTGGGACCGCAAGACCCTCTCGGGCTCCGAGCTCTTCGGCAAGACCCTCGGCGTGCTCGGCCCCGGCCGCATC
>Ga0222712_10006225_pt1 | contig 11822 bp, 4 predicted proteins | sample C33_657DmetaG_FD_165043 | JGI IMG/M metagenome (GOLD analysis project Ga0222712, IMG submission 165043) | Estuarine water microbial communities from San Francisco Bay, California, United States - C33_657D | ecosystem: Environmental > Aquatic > Marine > Unclassified | place: USA: California... | reverse complement strand
ACCTGATGCACCACCTGTTTCAGTGAATGACCAAGCAAGACCTGCTGTACTTGGTGTAGGTGTCGGTGTGCTAGTTGGTGTGCTAGTCGGTGTAGGTGTAGGTGTTACACAACTACAAGATGTTGAACCATATGTAATATTTGAAATAACCGCACCACTACCAAATACTGAATTATTTGTTATACAAGCATTTATCACTTGTGGTCCAATACCATAGAAATTAGTTATTGGGTCACCACAACAATTATAATAAGTTACTGTACCAGCAGTATCAACATCAAAACTTACTTGTGTTACACAAGCAGGTCCTGCTGTAGGTGTTGGTGTTGGTGTACTTGTAGCCGTTGGTGTTGGCGTGCTAGTCGGTGTTGCTGTTGGGGTTGCTGTAGGCGTAGCAGTTGGTCCAATTGGTGTTGCAGTCGGTGTTGGTGTAGCAGTTGGGGTTGGGGTTGGTAATGGAACCACACCACCAGGACATTCAAATGTATTACAGTTTCCTGCATATATTGTAGGTGTTTCAATTCCTGTATATGAGAAAATCTGTGCTACACCCATAGTGTATTGAATACATCTATATCTTGTTCCTTGTGTTGTAAAGTTTTCATTTACCAATACACCATTACAGTTATTGTAACTAATAGTACCAGCATAAACTTCAGGTCCTGTTGCACCTGTTACAGTTATCGCCATACATACGTTAGATTGAGTACAACCTGTTGGGGTTGGACTTGGTGTAGGTGTTGGGGTTGGTGTAGATGTGCTTGTAGGAGTAGGTGTCGGTGTAGCAGGGTTTAAATTCAAATTAACACAAACAGGATATACTGCACGCTTACCAATAAATCTAACCTCAAAATAGTATGTACCAGCAGTAAAAGAAGCTAATCCCATCATTGCTGGTGTCACAGTAAATGTACCTGATTTAGTTGCGGTTGTTAAACCTATATTTGCATCAACCTCAAAATCAACCATCCTAAACGGTTTATAGTAATCCTGTCCCTCAGCCATCATATGAACTGAGAACAACATAAGATTACCAGCACCATTAATAAATGGGTCCGCATTGTTTTTATTCCAAGTACAGTTGAATGCTACTACTAAACTTGAACTGTTAAAAGTGGTTGCAGAAAAGGTTGTAACCGTACCTGATACACTATTATTGTTTAAATCGTGAACAATCTCAACATCGTACTCAGATACCTGATTATTTGGGTAAACAAAGTTCTGACTTATTACCTGACCAATATATTTCCTACTCATATTATTAAATATAATTTATAATTTTTTGTGTTATGAACACATATTTAAATCTCCATTTGATACAAATCCTGATACAAAACGGTTATAAGGTGTACCATTCACAAACTCAAATCCACCACCAACATAGAATAACCCTTCGTTTATTGCAATTACTTCACTTGTAAGGAAATTACTATCTGTTAAAGTTGTTATATTAAAAGTGTTGTCTATTGAACCATCTAAATTAATCCTAAATAAATATTGGTCTTGACCTACATTACCAGCGGTTGTAACTAATATTTTACCATCAGGTTGTTGTTCAAAATCACGAACAATTTGATAATTTGTTGTTGGTATAAATGTATTATCTATTGTACCATCTGTATTTAACTTTAATACATTATATTCTGTACTTCCACTAACAAGTTGAAAACGACCACCAATTAATATTTTTCCATCACTAAGTTGTTCTATTACTAAATAATAAAATCCTCTATAATTAACAAAAGGTGATGTAAATGTATTGTCTAATGTACCGTCTGTGTTTAATCTACATACGTTATTTATAGGTGTTCCTGAATAATTTTTAAAAGTACCAATACATAATATTTTACCATCTGTTTGAATATCCATATCATTTATTTCTGCTGGTCCAACACCTGCATTTGTAAATCCTGATATACCTCCAAACGATGTATCTAAACTACCATCTGTATTTAATCTACATATACCTTGTCTTGATATATTATTAATGGATGTAAATCCACCACCGCAAATTATTTTACCATCTGATTGAATTTCAATATCAGTCATTTCAGATACAGTATTTTGTGTAAGTCCGCTAAATGATGTATCTCTTGTACCATTAGCATTTAATCTACATAATCCATTTACATTAACACCACCATATGTGCGAGTGGATACATATATTTTTCCATCACTTAATGGTTCAACCGCAAAATTAAAACCATTCCCTAAACCTAAATTTGTAAATCCTGTATATAAAGAACCATTTAAATTTGTAACAGTCATACCTGATTGAACAACACCATTATATCCATTGAAGTTACCAACAGCATAAATTAAACCATTTCTAACTTTAACATCTCTTACTGCTGGAGATGGTATTGTTGTATGTGTATATCCTGAACCAATATTATAACACGGTATCTCACTAACGCAATCTACAACATAGTGAAACGTATATGCGTCTGGTCTTGTTGTAGCTGTAAAGGTTGCTGTAAAGAATTGTGTCGTTCCTGATGTAGATTGTACAGCAGTATTCTTAATACCAAAATCTCCACCTGTATCGTCAGTTGTATAATCTAATCTATTGACTGCACATTGTTTTGTTAGACCCGAATATTGAACACTTGATGTTATACCTATTGTCACAACATCACCTATATTAAGGTATGTTGAATACTGATTTACGCTATCGTTAGGTATGATTTTTCTAATCACACCATTAACCACAACCTGTATAATATCAAAACCGCGGTTATTTACTTCTTCATCAAATGTTACTAAAAGTGAACCTCTCATATATATGTATATATTTTAACACGGATTACCGCAATCTACAACGGTCCATCTTGCTAAATCAGCAAATGGAATACCCTCTCTTATTGTTGAACAATCTGCACAATCAGGAATGTCTTGATTACCTAACGATGTAAATTGTCTGTATACTGTACCTGAAGCCGTATCATATTTCAACCACCCTGTATCAGTAATGTTTATTGTTATACCTGTTGTGTATGGTGATGCTGGTGTTGTACCAGGTGCTGGTGATATAGTAACCCCATTGCTTGCGCAATATCCTGAGAATGTAGCACAATCATCCGCAGCATTAAAGAATGCTTTGTTTACACCAAACTGATTAGAAAATACCCAAATAAATTGTGAATTTCTATATGGACTTAAAGATGGTGATAAATCTACATTATCAATAAAATAAACATTGTTATCATCTTCATTCCAAAATAAATAATCAGGGTCGTTATATTCGTCCTCAGTAATCTCAGTCATAGTGTACACCCATACTTCACCAAAACCAGGATTGTTATATGATGAAGTAATACCACTCACATTTCCACCTAACGCACCAACCATATAGTCATAATAAATTGACCAATAGTAATAAGTTCTACGGATTGAATTAGGGTCTTCGCCATTGAAGCTATATGTTAATCCTAATGTATTTTCTTCAGGGTTAAAGTATGTTCTAAATTTATATACTCTACTATTTGTTTCATTACAGTACACATACTTGAAATATCTTGTAGGATATGGTTGTGGTCTAACTGAATTGTTAGTTTGAACCAATTCAACACTTGTCAGTTCAGGATTAGTTAAATCAAACCCTTCTAATTTGTTAAGATAGAAGTATTGTTCCTGTATTTTAATCAAGTCATTAGGTCTCAAGTTCTGAACGTCAGATAGTTTTAAATTAAATTTACCTGATAAAAATCTTGTGTTCTTGTCATATAAATTAAGTACCCTGTTAGAATAGAATAACTTATACGCGTCATTATCTGTATACGCATTGAATGTAGGAATACCTAAACCAATGTCATCAGGTTCTTGTGAGTTGAACAGGACACATATACTATCGTTATTAATCTTATTACTATCAGGGTTACCATACGGCATTGTGTGACTTACCACAGGGTTTACAAGTGAACCTATTGCGTATGTATTTCCATCAGGACCTGGACTACCAGGGTTTACACCACTTGATGGTTGTAACCTAAAGAACATATTGTTAATTCTAAACGAACTAGCAAAGTTGTAACTCTCACCAACACTATCTAAGAATGGAGATAAATTACCATTATTAAAGAACAATCTTGGTTTCTGCTTGATACCTGTGTATCTCCAAATAACTTTCTCAGAACCACCACTTGCTTGATTGTTAGATTGACCAGCATAGTTAATACCTAATGGTATACCAACGTTATTATCCCACTTACGAATTACTTCAGGTGAGAAAATGGTGTCAATCTTCTTTGTCTGTGATTTAAAATCTGTTGGGTTATAAACTCTATTCTCTCCGTATATTAATTTGTTTCTGTCTTTGTATGTCTTGTTAGCTTCATCACCATCTTCTTGGTCTGTAAGGATTAACTCACTCTCAATAAAGTTAAGTGCTGGTTGCACCGTAAACCCTTTATCAAACGATAACTTGTCTGTCCAATCATATATACTACCCGAACCAATATAATAGTCATACGGTTCTATAATCATCTGATTTGGAACATCAGGGTCGGGTATGATAACAAGGTTAAACTTCTTAGCCAAAGAACTAAGAATATCAATCTGTTTAATGTTGGTATCAATTACCAAACTAAAATCCACATAAGTACCGTCAGTAAACACCACGTTTGTATTTGGTGGTACAGGCGCATATGCAAGTGGCGTAGATGATACACCTACATTTGATAGTGATAGATTAACACCAAAGTTTTGGTAATATTCTAAACTGTATGGACAACCGCTACCGCAATCTACATATTGATTACTTGTCCAATTATATGTTCCACCTGTTGTATTAGGTGCAATTGTTACTGTTGGTGTTGATGGAATTGGTGGACCACCATAACAAGGGTAGAATAGAAAATCTAATGCAACCGTTATTTGGTCAGAACATAATGCAGGAATACCTGTTCCCTTCTTAACCACATATATATCATATTGTCTTTCTGTTCTAAAATATTGCGTGCCACAAGGAAAATCACTAAAATCTTCATATGTCTCCACCAATAATACATCCACACCTTCTAATGGTAATGTCTGAGGTACTGGTGTCTTATAACCAAATTTGGTACCATCAAACGAATAGAAACCATACATATACAATAACTTAAACCACGGTGTCTCAAAGAAATTAGATTTAATTGTATAACCGTAGTTCTTAAACATCAATTGTATTAGCGCATACATATTAAGTCCTGGCTTTAATTGATTGTCTAAGATTGGATTTAGCGGTGAGTTAATTCTATAATCTGAACTTGTACCGTTTGCTGCAACATAAGCTGCATAAGTTGCGTATGTACCAATTTGATTTGTTGTTGTATATAATCTTGTTTGATTGGTAACTGTACCACCACTTAAGTTAACCGTATCACCTGTGTATTCGTATCCATTATGTACAACAGGGTACATCCATAAAGATGGGATAACTCTACCATTTTGTAATGTGTTTTGGTTCCAAGTTGATGCAACGTTGTATAGATTAAAATAGTGATTGAAATGCCAATCCATATCGTTGTAATCCAAGTCCTTCAATAGAAGGTTACCCATCTTACCATATAGGTCCGCTACGGTTGAATATAAGGTCACATCATACTCAACCTTAGAGTTAAGCACTGACACCTTATTTAACCTCATATAGCCGCTAAAATACTTCTGGTCATCCATTAGTACATCAATGTTAACACGACGCGTTACATCAAAGTATAATGAGTTTGTGTCCACATTAAAATAGTTTTCAAAGAATGCGTTATTCTTCTTAGAACCTGGTAGTGATAAACCAACAGAATAGTCAGAGTTTCTTTTACCAATGTCTTGTAATTCTGCAAACGATTTGTTTAATTTAAGTGGTATATCGTTATATAAATCTAATGTATCGTAGCTAAGTGTTTCACTTAGAGTTGTTGTACTATCGGGTATAAGATAATAAGACATTGTTGAACCTGTTGGTATTGATGAACCAGCATTCCAATATATTAAATCTCCATCATACACTTTAAAATTACCTATTAAATCCTCTGTACCATATTCATCAAATCCACCCACACCTCGTACTCTACCATCAGGTTTTGTAACATAACAAGAAATTCTATACCATTGATATAAGTCAGAACTTGAACCAGCATATGGTAACTGATTAATATTATAATAAAATGTACCAGTTCCACCTGTCACTCTCATTGTAAAATCCCAATTACCAAAACCTGTTGTTGAACCTGTATATGGGGATGTTTGCGTACCACTACCACCATAAGTAACGTTGGTAGATGAGGTTCTATTAAGTGTTGTAGTACCAGTTATTTCAATACCTGTAGGTATGTTTGTTTGTACTCTTAAAACTGTCTGTTGTTGTTGTGCCATATTAGAAACCTTTACTTACAAAGTAGCCATCAGCATACTTACAAGTTATTCTATACTTGTTTAATTTTTGGTGTTTTTTTGTTATTGTCTGTACCTCTGTTGATAAAACCTGTATAGGTCTTAAATCTTTATAATATTTGTCTTGTCTGTCTAATGGTGATATATAGTCAGGTTTCATTTCGTACACCTGTGGTGACATAAATAACTGCTCTAACCAATTACCATACTGTACATTCAACCAATCACTCTCTAATACAAACTCTCTTTCCACATTGGTGTCAAAGGTCTTAACCGTTCTACCAATATTCCTATCAGGTGATTGTTGTGATGTGCTATAATATCTATTGTCATATGTCTGACGTGTAATCTTCTTTGTGTCTTGTCTGTATCTTGTAAATGTGAAGTAGTCATAACCACCTCTTGCATTTAACCAAGATAATCTTGTATCTTCAGGACCGCAGTTCTCAGATATGTAGAAATAAAATCTCTCTGATGATGGTCCTACAGCACTGTTAATCGTTCTACCTGACACGTTTGTGGGCCAGCTATAGTAAATCTGTGCTGTGTAGTATGCAACGTTGCTAAAATCAATTGTTGCAAATATGTTGTTAATGTCTACAGGTCCACACGGTAATGCAAAAATGCTTAGTGTGTCTGTATAACCTGTTGGTGTTTGATAAGTAGTACCGCTAAAATTTAACTCTTGTTCAAAGAACGTTATTTGGTTGTTGTTGTTATCATAAAACTCAAATACAACAAAGTCAGCTTCTATCACTTGTCTATCACCTGTTTGTCCGTTTAGATAATATAATACATAATTTTCTTGTTCTTGTATATACATTACCCTCGGTGCATCCGTTAAAAATCTTGCTGTCTCTGACATTTCAGGAACGGTTGGATAATCAAATAGATACTGTGACATTGGTGACAAACGCCTGTTTATATCTAAGGTGTTTATAGTAAACCCTGTACCCATTACTGTACCAATCTCTTGGTCAAAGTTTGGAAGGTAGAACTTATCTGTACCCATTTGGAAACTACCACCTACATAGTTGAAATAAGGTCCTGTAGAGGTAAATCCTGACGCTGTAAACCCTGTGCTGGTAGCGCAGTATGGTATGTCTGTAAAGTGATTATAATCGGTATAACCTGATTGTGTGGTGTACCCTGAACTAGCTAAATACGCGTAACGATATTTAAAATTTACCTTTGTAATATTAGGATATGGGTTATCAATGTTAATCAACTCATTTGTTGAATACCAGTCATTCTCGTAGTAATTTAGGTAGTGTTCTGATTTAATATAGTTTGACATATAATCATATGGTCTTATATTAAATTTGTAAGTATAGGTAGAACCTGATTGACTTACATCAAATGGTACCAAAGCCATATTACCAACTAACCTATCGTTAGAATAAAGTTGTACTTGTAATTCTAAAGATGATACATATGTACTGCCAGTTAAAATAACTTGGTATTCACCACCTCTTTGGTAAATCATATCTGTGGACCTACGTAATTGTGAATTACTGTTTAGACCATTTGCATATTGTGTAGGGTATCCGAAACTCATATTATAAACCTTCTATTGCGTTTAACAAATCATCAAAAGTTGCTTGCGCAATCAGTTCTCTGATTTGAGTATTATTTAAAATCTTTTGGTATGACACCTCAACAAAGTTCTTCGGTTTATTTTGGTAACCAAATCTTGCGATTGACCTTGCAACTGCGAATGCCGTACTCTTGATATTTTTTTCATTCTTAGGTAAAAATCTACCTGTTTTATTATCTCTTATTTTAAAATCTTTCTTATCTCTAATCCATTGTTGTATTGCTGGTAAAAAAACACCACCTGAACCTGAAGCACCAGGTTTTCTATCGTTAGCTAACCAATACGCGTACGTGTTAGATAATGGTTGACCAAATGCTTGAAGCTGAATAACTGTAACACCAGCTCTATCTTGCTTTGTAACAGCTTTGATAGAGTTTCTTAATTTACCACTAGCAACACGATTGGTCAAACTTCTTTGGAAACGACCATATATGTATACCTTTTCAGATAAACTCTCCTTTACAATGTCTTCAATTATAGGTTCTATTTCTTCTAAATTCATATTATGATATTAAATTCCAACCACTTCCATTATTAAAATATAACTGAGCCGATGATGACACCGCCAAATCACCAAGTACACCTGATGGTAATGGGTCCAATGGTTTTAAATTCATTACATAACTCAAGTTAACTGAACCAGTAACCGTCATACTATCTGTAAGAATATCAACTCTTCTTGAACCATTATTATTAACCACATCAATACGTGCAGTTGTACCGCCATATGTCGCACCAAATTTTGTTTGTGTAGTTAAACTACCTGTGTTAACATATTGGTCAATAAATGACTGTGAAGTTATCTCAGCTTTATCATAGTTTGTATATTGGAATGTTTGATTATCCGCACTATATCTGATAGCACCTAAATTAGACGCAGGACTTGCATTGAATGGGTTACCATCAAAATGTAAACGTTGTGTTTGAATTGTACCGCTTACGTATAATGGAAAGTCAGCATTACCACTCATTTGTGTTTGACCAACCATACGTATGGTATTACCAGTAATTGTATGGTCACCTGAACCCGTTACAAACATTGTACCTGATACAATTAATGCTGGTTGACCTGTTCCTGAACTATTAACAAGTGTAAGTGCAGATTGTCCCGCTATATTATGTGTTATGTTTGCTGAACCTGTAACTACTAATGCATTTGTTACACCCTTAATATCCATTGAACCTGACACACCAACTAATGAACCTGATGTTACATATAAACCAGTTCTTCTACTTGCTGTACCTGTACCAGTACCTACTGCAAAAACAATGTCTTGTGCTAAAGCTAAAGCACCTGTATCGTTATTTCTACCAAAGAATGCAGAACCACCTGCACCACCAGCAATATGTGATGCTGAAACAGCTAAGTTAGCACCATAAGCTATGGTTGAAACTAAGTTAGCATTTGATGATGAAATGAATGATGATGATACACTAATATTTGTACCACCAATTAAGTTAGCATTAATATTTCTTGCTGCGTTACTACTTTGTGAACCACTTACAAATATCAAATGTGGTCCTGCACCTAAGAATGTATTAGCTTGTACACTAAGGTTATTTAATGTAATTGATGAACTTAATGCGTTATTAACAGTTACTGCACTATTATTCCAGTTTGATATATAGTTTATTGAACTACTTAAATGGTTTAGAGTAACACCAGCACCAATATTATTACCACTAAATTGTGGTCTTATGTTTGTAACAAAGTTTTGTGTTGATGTAATGTTACCACCATTTAATAAGTTACCAGCAACAGTAGCCGAACCACTATTATGGTTTAAAGTTATGTTACCTGCGTATAATGTATTATTTTGAATATTTGGATGACCACCAGCCAAAGACGATGTGGTAAAGTTCATTCCAATAAATGAGGAATTACCCACCCAGTTTGCTGTTGTTTTAGGGAATAATAATGAACCTGTATTTAAGAAAATACCAGAAGCGTTATTTCCAAATGTATTATCTGAACCAGATATATAACCTTGTAAATCTGCACCTAAACCTAAAGCAGTTGCTCTAATTAGTGGCATTGATACAGTGTTGTTACTACCAGTTATTCTTAATGAACCTGTGTAGTTTGCTTGTACAGCACCTGCGCCACCTGGTTGTGGATTATCACTCCAACCTTTAATAATATTTGATTGACCACCTAATGAGTTGGTTAAATATAAATCTGTATTAACTGTGGTACTATTTGCAAATAAATCTAAATTACCACCTCTAATATCCATTGAACCAGATACAATTGCGATTGATGATGTATTTGCACCTAAGTTAACGTTACCAGCAACTGTTTTAGGTATTAAACTTATACTACCTAATGTGTTAATAACTTCTATTTGTGAACTACCAACCGTATTCCAGTTTTGAATACTTGTTGCTTTGATTACGTTAGTGGCTGTAATCTGACCGTTGTTTGTAATTTCAACAACACCGTAACCAGCATCACCAAATCTTGCAATGGTTGCAGATGGGTTTGATGGGTTACCAATTACAGTCATTGAACCAGTTTGACTAAATGAACCTGTCAATACTTGGTTACCTCTGAATACGTTTGAACCTGTTGTAGCTAGTCCTAATTGAGCATTTGTTTTATTCTCCCATAAACCATATGAACCCGATACATAAGATAATAAATCACCTTGTTGTGCACTTGGTGCTAACACGTTATGTAATTCTTCTAATTCGTAACCGTTATCAGCCCTAAAATATATTGAACCTTGGTTAACATTCTGTCTAAGTACTTGACCTAATCTAACTGATTGAGATGGTGGTGTAACACTTGCAGTTGAATATGTTCCTGATGAACTTAAGAATAACAATTGACCAGCAGGGAAGTTAACAGTATTTAAACCTGTTACTTTACCTAATACAACCACGTTAGCAAATCCGTTTGTTGCAACGTCCTCACTCAACATACCAAATACGTTAGCACTTAGTTCTTCGTTGATGAAACTTGCACTATCAATTAGAGGATTGTTACCGTCAGCACCCACAATTCTAACCACAGTACCTCTTGTTAAAGTACTTGCGTTATTGTTTTTACCAACAACAATTACATCTCGTGCAATTGACGCAGTATCAGCGTTAACCGCATAAGATGCTGATGCTATTGTACCATTAAAGAATGATGCAGTATCTGCATTAATTGCGTGTGATGATGACTGAACGTTATTAACTGTTAAACTAAATTGTGAACCATCACCCTTTGTGAATGTAGATGTTGGTCCTGATACACTACCAGTAATCATAAATGACCCTGTGTTTGTTGTATCTGGTGCATATGACGCTGATAACGCTTGTGTTGCGTATGATGCTGTACCTTGTAAAGAACCTGTGATACCACCTGTTACTTTTAATGTTCCTGTAACTTCTGTATCACTATCTATTGCAACTTTAAAAAATGGACTTGTACTAATTGTAATATCACCAGAACCTGCTGGATTTTCAATATTATTAACTAATAATGTTGTACCAACAACAACACCACCATCAGTTCTAATTTCACCTGTACTTCTTAAAGAACCTGTTATAGATAAAGAACCCGATGGTAATTTAACCGCACCCCATAATGTTTGTGTATCATCTTCTGCGTCACCTAATTGGTTTGACCCACTTGAGTATATTACTGAAGCAGTTTCGTAAACTGTGTTTACATATGTGAACGATGCTGAGGTAGCACTAATTGTACCCTCAACATTTAAACTTCCTGTGATTGATTGTGTGCCACCAATAGAACCTGTGGTGATTAGACCATTTCTATTGATTGACCCTGTAACACTTTCTAATGCTGTTAATCTGTTGTTCTGATTTAAATCAGTTGTTGCTATACTTTGCGAAAGCGCAGTAA
>Ga0222712_10006224_pt1 | contig 11823 bp, 15 predicted proteins | sample C33_657DmetaG_FD_165043 | JGI IMG/M metagenome (GOLD analysis project Ga0222712, IMG submission 165043) | Estuarine water microbial communities from San Francisco Bay, California, United States - C33_657D | ecosystem: Environmental > Aquatic > Marine > Unclassified | place: USA: California... | reverse complement strand
AATTGCAATGTCTCCATTTTTGTGTTTTTCCAGTTTAGCTAAAAATTCATCATCTGACAAGTTTTTTATGTCATCTAATGCTTTTTCAATTGCATCTAATATCTGTTGATTCATACCTTGCTCCACCATGTCAATATATTTCATTTTCACAATATGTTTCCGGTATCTCTACTGCTTCTTGAGTAGTATCTACTCCAATGATACACATTCCATCTCTAATGATATTAAAATTACCATTAAAAGTTGAAAAAGTATCACCCTTTTGTAAATTGACTTTAACTACTAAATCAAGGTCAATGGGTTGATTGTTATACTTAATTAGGCCAATTGAATGAGTTAAAGATGAAATCTTATCTGGCTGCATTTTTTCTGAATATTCTACAAATTGATATAAAGTATTATTGCAAGTCAAAGCTGCTGCAAACTTGCCATTAGTGAATGAATCTGATTCAACAAAGGATAGCCACTCATCATCTTCAATTACTATTGATATGTCACCCAATAAATATACGCCATTTTCTTGAATTTCAACTGAATTTTCTGATAAAGTTTTCATAATAGTATCCTCTGTTTGATTTATTATGTCATGGTTTTTATAATCTGTCAAGTATTTTAAATTCTATTCCCATTGCAGTTAAATTGTTTTCAAACTCAGCTTGAGTAGCTGAATGTAAATATGTCCTAATTACATTTGCATACATTGAATTTTCAAATGAATACAAAGTGCCAAAATACCGATGTTTGATTGCCTTGACACCCTCCACACCCTTTAAGAGGTGTGGATTCCCACTACTGGACGGCAATGCCCTGCCGCAAGAATGTTGTTGGCCGCATTTATATCACGGTCGTGTACTGTTCCGCAGTACACGCAACTCCATTCTCTTATTCCAAGACCTGCTCTACCCTTCGGACTATTGGAGGTTATATGCCCACAACATGAACAAGTTTGGGTGGAATATTTTTCATTTACAATTTTAAACAATACTTTTGCGTTCTCGCATTTATACCGGAGCATTGTTCTGAAAGAAGACCATGCAGCATCATGTACAGATTTTGCTAATTTTGTCTTCGACAAAGATTTAGCATTAACGTTACCTATGTAGATTACAGAGTGTTCTTTCACTAATTTGCTAGACAACTTATGCAAGAAGTCCAGTCTTTGATTTTTAATTTTAGCATGAATGCTTCTGACTCTTTGTTTTTTATTTGCTCTTTGAGCAATCTTTAACTTAGATTCAGATTTTCTATAGAACTGTTTAGCTTCTACTTTTAGTCCGTCAGAAGTAGCTAAGAAATCTTTTAGACCTAAATCAATCCCTATAGCTGATTTATCTTTATTATTAGGGATTGTTTTGGGTTCTTTTTCTACAACGTTTAGACAAATATACCATCTCCCACGAGAATCTTGCGAGAAGCATCCTGTCTTGATATTGTAGTTGTTTATCCCATAGCTATCCCATAGACTAAAGAAATGACCGCTATATCTTATTTGACCATTTATATATTTGACTGAACTAGCTTTAAATGGAATCCAACCTAAAGATTTCCTTGCACCTTTGCTCACACGCCATTGCAATTTAGCTTTGCGAAATTGTTTGCGGCTTGTAACTAATTCTTCATTGATAGATTGTATAGTTTGACTATGCAAATCAAGTCCGCAAGATGTTGCACCACTTGTGTAGTGATGCAAGTCATATGCAGAAAAGAACTTACCTGTACGTTTTAAGTGAGTATAACACAAAGCATTTCCGTAATTCCAGACAAAATTGACCTGTTTTGCTAACTTTGTTAGCAATTTGGAATGTTTGTCTTTGATTCGGAGCTTTAATGTTTTCATTCTTTATTCAAATATTATATGAGTTTATATTATATACTTATGTAGGATTAAGCCTTATATCCTCACTATTAGTTTTCATATTCAATCCTCTATGAATTCAATTAAATTGCCTTTGAAATTAAAGATGTAATCACCTTCATCTGCCAAAATTTGAATGGTTTGATTAAGGCGGTCAACATATACAGTCCCACTAATCCCTAAATTTTTGCCAATAGCCTTCTGAGTTCTTTGATACAATTTTACAATAGTATTAGCTTTACGGTATGACTTTGTGCCTTCTTTTAAATCCTGTACACATGCTAAATCATATACAATCCACATTAGATGTTTAACTACAGATACTTGACGTAAGAATTTAATTTTATTTTTCATAATAGTACCCTAAGTTGATGAACTGTATATTACAGTTCATCCAAATCTAAGTCAACATCTTTTTGAAATATTTTTTCGGGCAATTTTTCTTTAGGTTTTCTAATTACTGATTTTTTCTTGACAATTTTCTTTTTCACTAACTCTTTATCAACCTTAAACAAAGCATACGCATCTATTAAGTCTGACACTGGATTGCCTATATCATTAGGTATGCTAGTCTCACCTATTGCATAGTGTATTTCATAAGGACAATGGTTATCCCTAAATTCCATATACATTACACCTTTACCTGCATCTCCTCTTTTAGTAAATTGAGATTTGACTGTTTTTGGTGGATATAATTCAACTGATATATTATTTTTATATAACTTGTGTTTTAGTAATCCAGTATTTTCTGCTAAGTCAAATGTCATACCTGAAACACTACCGAAACTATATCCCTCTATTTTACATAATTGAACATTATGTTTTAAAATAATATCTAAAAATAAATTTGATATTTTATCAAACCTTTCTTCATTATTTTTATATTCAGGATATTCTAATAATACAATTTGTGACTTATTACTAATATGTTTCTTTTTAGTAGCAAAACAATAGAAAATTAGATTTTCAAATGAATCTCCTTTCTGTCCTATACAAATAGCAGGACTTGACATTGAATAATCTATTCCACATATCACCATAACATTCTCTTGGTTAAATACACTATAAGTATATATTGGAGTTTACAATGCCTGTTATTAAATTAAAAAGTAATGCAGTGGCATCTACAGTCCCAACTACAGGGCAATTAGAATTAGGTGAAGTTGCAATCAATACCTTCGATGGCGAAGCATACTATAAAAAAGATGATGGTATAGCTTCAATTGTCAAGTTATTGAACAACCAAGACATAGATATTGATTCTTCCTTTACTGCTAATAGTGACACTAAAGTACCATCACAAAAAGCTGTCAAAACTGCTTTGGATAATAAAGTTGATAAAATAGTAGACAAGGGATTATCTACTAACGATTTTACAGATGCTAGGGTAGAAGAAATAGATTTAGGAATGGGATATTTGAATGACACTGGTTCATCAGTAGTTGTTGATAATATAATGGCTCAAATAATTCCCACAGGTGGTATAAACTTTAATGTGACTGCTGGACATGGATATATTATAAATGGTGCTAACTTAGAAAAAGTAACTTGGGGATTGCTATCAAGTTCCTGTATTAATGGAGGTGATAACTTCATCAATATAGATGCAACTGGAAATATATCAATTACTGCATCTAACAGCAATGAACTAATTAATATAGGATATATTAGAACCAATTCAACTAATACAGCCATAATAGGATATGCTAGTTCTAGGATAGTGTCTAAAGCTAATTATAGTAGGTTAGGTGATTTATTTAGACAAGCAATAGGCTCATTGGTTGAATCAGGATGTTCTACTGCGATGCAAGCTAATCCTAATCAATTAAAAATTACAGTTTCAGCAGGTATTGCTTGGACTTTATTGAATAGATACACCATAGACGAAACATCTACTTTTATTAAATTATATAAAACCTCCGACATGGATTTTGTGGTTGATTCTGGAGGAACTGCCAATGAAATAAATGTCACTCAATGGAATGATACCACTCAGCCAATGTCAACCGCATTAGTAACCATGACAAATGGATATTATAAAAAAGACTTAATAACTATTACACCGGAAGGGCAAGTGTTTTATATATTTGGGAACGCTGAATATGCAACTCAAAGTGAGGCAGAAAATGCAGCTATTCCCCTAGTTCCTGAAAACATTAAATTATCTGTTATTAGAAGTGCTGCTATTATTACACAAAAAAATGCAACATCAGTGACAGAAGTAATAGATGTTAGACCGATTTTCAATAGGATATTTGAAACAGGAAGTACAGCCACCAATGCAACTGTAATAAGCCATAATGACTTAACTGATTTATCAGACGACGGCCATCCTCAATATCATAATGACACTAGAGGAGATATTAGATATTATACTAAATCATTATTAAACGGAGGTCAATTAGATTCTCGTTATTATACTGAAACTGAAATAAATTCATTGTTAAATGGATACCAACCACTTGATTCAGTATTAACTGACATATCTAGTTTGACATTATCTAATAATGATATATTAATATACAATGGCACTAATATAGTATCAACTACACCTACTACCTATAAAGCAACTTTAGGACTTAATAATGTCACTAATAACCTACAAGTTTATAATTTAGGTGGAGCAATGGGATTTCAACTTGATACTATTGCTAACCGTCCAAGTGCTTCCACTAATGGAAATTTATTTATATCTACTGACATTGGTATAATATCAAGGGACAACGGCTCTACTTGGTCTAATATACTACCTGCTTATTCAGGCGATGTGTCTTCAACAGTAGGAGGAACTGCTTTAACCTTAGCTAATGTCAACTCTAATATAGGCACATTTAATAACATTACAATAAATGCAAAGGGATTAGCAACAGCAGGTTCTAATGCTGATTACTTAATAGACTCAGCTTCCAATGGAATATTAGTAAGAACAGCATTGAATACTACTACTGCTAGGACAATTACAGGGACAGCTAACCAAATAAGTGCAACTAAAGGAGATGGTGTATCTGGTAATCCTGTTATAAGTTTGGCTGACAATCCAATTATACCAGGCACCGAATCATTGACTTTGCCTATTGGAACAATTGCACAAAGACCAATTCACTCCAATGGTAAAATTAGATTCAATTCAGATACATTGAGAGAAGAAATATCAGAAAGTAATCAATGGAGACCTCTAGGTAAAGTATTACAATTTGCAACTGGTAACATTACTCAAACAACTGGTACTACTATATTACCACATGATGCCACTTTACCTACTTCCGCCGAAGGATTTCAGATATTCACTACTAGCTTTACACCTTTATACACTACTTCAACCATAGTAGTAATGTTCAATGTTTGGTATGAATGCAGTGCAGCTAATACTGTAGTAAGCACTACTTTATTAAATGGGACTACAACTATAGCAGCATCTTCAACTAGACAAGCTACTGCTAACCAACCTGATACACTTGGTATAACCAAGCACTTTTTATCTGGTACAACTTCACCTATAACAATATCAAGTAGAATAGGCCCTGCTGCTGCCTCTACTGTATATGTTAATAGAGGTTCAACAGAAACATTTGGTGGAACAATTTCAACTTCATATATCATAATGGAAATTTATTAAAATGCAAGAAATAAATTATATAGAACTAATATCAACATATTATCCCAATGTTGGCTGTCATATTCAAGGAGACCCTGACATATATGAAAACATAGTACATGATTCAGGAGACCCTATTCCAGATAAATCAACATTAGATGGATTAAAGCTAAGTGCAATTAGAAATAAATTATGGGAAGAAATAAAACTATACAGGGATACTAGGAAATTCAAAGGGATATATGTATCTAATAAATGGTTTCATAATGACCCTGATTCCCGTTCTCAGTGGCTAGGTTTAAAAGACAAGGCTAGGGATGTATTAACCAATGGTGGAAATACTTCTACTATATTGACTATAAACCACCCTACTATGGGAGTAACAAATATCACATGGAATACAATGGATGGCACTTTTATACCAGTAACAGTTCAACTTGCATTTGATATAATAGAAAAAACAGGCGACTTGGATGGTGCATTATATGAGGTAGCACTTTACCATAGACAAAACTTAAATGCATCTAGTACACCTGAAACATATAATTACAAATTAGGCTGGCCGCCTATATACGGAGAATAACATGAAAGAGTGTAATGTGTTTGCAATCTATAGCGGCAATGACAAATCAATGACCTCTAAATTAATTAGATGGAGGATTACTCCTAAAGGTGAACCATTATTCCCGTATAGTCATACAGCTTTAATAATAGAACCAAACCAAGAATCTATTAACTTAGATTCACTGGTTACACATTCCACATTTAAAGGCAAAGGGATACACTTTACTACACTAAAAGTATTTTTAAAAGAATGTACACATTATCAAATTACTAAATTTGATGAATCAACTCCAAATTATCATATGCTATTAAGATTAGCTAAAAAATATGACGGTACTCCTTATGATTTAAAAGGAGCAATTGGGATGGGAATAGGTGAAAATTGGCAACAAGATACTGATTTTTGGTGCAGTGAATGGGATGCTTATTTATTAAAGAAAATGGAATTTTCTTTTATGAAAAATGACATAGAACATCGAATTGACCCTAGACACCATTGGCTATGGCCACAAACTAAAATTAAAATGGATTTGAAATGAAATATTTTGAAAAATTTCCATTTATAGATTACCCTTATTATGGTAAATTAGTAGAAAACTCATTGGAGGATAATTTAATTGAGTTTGTTACTACTATTGACCTAAATGTAAGGTTTGCAATTGAAAATTCAATATTACAAAACCCAAGTGCATATTATACTATAACTTGGTTAGATGAATATACCCCAGAGAAATTAGCATTTTATTATTATGGTAGTTATTATTATGATTGGGTAGTCATGTTAAGTAATTCTAGTTTTGATTTCATATATGATTTCCCTATGAAATTAGAAGCCTTAGAAGCATATATAGAAAACAAGTATGAAATTGACATATTAGAATCATATACCATGATACATCACTATGAAGATATTGATGGATATATTATAGATGAAAACACTTATAATACTCAAGGTGGCAACGTGATTTATGTATATGAGTACGAAGAAAGCCAAAATGAAGCTAGGAGAGAAATTAAACTAATTGATAGGTCATTATTAGAACAAATAAATGATGAACTAGATAATAGGATATTCCAAATAAAAAACCTAAGAGCTACTAATGCAAACAGCCAATAGATTTCCAGGCCAATATAATTTAATTAAACTTAATTTAATAAATTATAAAGGATATGCCATAGATATTAGACCATCGTTTATTGATTTAGATATTCAATATGATGTGTTTAATACTACTACACATGGTATATTGAGATTTAGAGATAAGGGAGATTTTCAACAAAATTTCCCTCTAATAGGCGAAGAAAGGATTGAAGTAGTATTTTCAGTGGATGAACAATCACCTGAATTAAAATTTACATTTTATGTATATCAACAAGCTGATAAAAATCAAAATGGAGAAAATGAATTTTATTATTCTTTGCCATTTGTATCTGAGGACTTTATAAGGAATGAAGATTCCATTGTAAGACAATCATTTCATAATACTAACGTAGCTGAAATAGTATCAACTGCCTTAAAGAAAATATCAAGTAAACCATTAAAAGTAGATGAAGTTATCAATTCAATTTCATTTATACCACCGTCTATTAAACCATTTGAAGTCATTAACTATTGCCTACCCCGTTGTATTTCAAAACAATATCCTAAAAGTGCTGGATATATGTTTTACGAGGATTCTTTTGGATATAATTTAAGGTGCATTGATTCTTTGTTTAAAACCACACCTATTAGATATACATTTGAAAAAAAGAATTATACGTCAAATGATTTCAATAATGAATTTTATTCAGTTACTAATTATCAAATAATACAACAATATAATGTATTAGATAATTTAGTTAAAGGATATTATGGCAGCTCCATATATTCATTGAATCCATATACTAGAGAATATACTAAGAATAGTTATGATTATTTTAATGATTATACAATGTTACAACATTTAGAATCTAATAATGTTGACTTGAAAATACACAGTAATAAATTCCAATTTAAAAATTCAATTAATTCTAATATAAAATTATTAACTGAATATGATTATCAAACCAAAGCCAAACAAGTTCCTATTAGATTAAGTCAATTAAATCAAATAAGCAATGGCCTTAAAATGATAATTGAAGTTCCAGGTAATACAGAATTAAATGTAGGTAAAACACTAGAACTAATATATCCAAACCACACTAATATAGAAGAACAAAGACATGATATATACCTTAAAGGATTATATTTCATCACTGGATTAAGACATATTCTTAAACCAAATGAATTTTCAACATCTCTTGAAATTATAAAAGATAGCTTTAAGAATTCAATTGAATCACATGACAGAACAGGGCTTATTGTATGAATAAACAAGATTATTTCATAGGCATAGTTGAGGATAATCTCGACCCGGATAACATGGGTAGAGTTAGAGTCAGGTGTTATGGTATTCATTCAGAATCTAAAGTTGAATTACCTACTAACCATCTTAGTTGGTTTATATCAGGATGCTCGACTAATTCTAGCTCAAGTGACATTGCTACTATTGAGATAGGTACTTGTGTGAAAGGTATATTTTTAGATGGTATTGATATGCAAGTAGGATTAGTTGAATTGATTATTCCAGGTTTACATACTTTCACTGATATTAGCAAAGGATTTGCTAATCTAAAACCTAATCCACCGAAGCAAGGCACAGTAACAGGTAATCCTTATAGTAGAGCAAAAGGATACCCAGAAAGAGTACCATACGCCGATTTTACCTCAGCTAGAGGTAAATCTATTTCAGAACCCAAAGGAACAAGAAAACCTCAATATCCTTTCAATATAGCAACTATGTCAGATTCAGGACATATCATAGAAAGAGATGATACCCCTAATAATGAAAGATTATCATTTCAAGATAAAAATGGTTCTTATATAGAAAAACACAAAGGCAATATTGTAATCAAAGCAATTAAAGACTTATATAATTTATGTAATAATTATTACAAAGGTATTGTAGGGGAAAGGGTGATAAGTGTGGGGAAAGGTGATTATTTAAAAGTAGTATCAGGTGATAAAATAATAGAAATTGATAATGGTCAACTATATCTAACTGCATCAGGTGATGTTAAAATAATCACAAATGCCAATACTCTAATAGAAAGCATCGGCAACTGTGAAATTAACAGTGGAGGCAGTATGGAAATCAATGCAAATGGCCAACTAAACCTAACAGGTGCTACTGTTACTATAAATGGTTCAATAATCAATTTGAATTGATTACTAATTCAATACAGTAGTTTTCTAATAATATAGCAGATAGAAATAATAAACTAGGTTTAGTGCAAATGAAATGGACTTTATCAAATTGTTCTAAAATATATTCCATTTCTTCATCTAACCCTAGTAAATTAAGTATGTGTTCAATATAGCCTAATTCAGATTGTGATTTTTCACCATCTATTATAGGATAATAATTATCATTTCCAAAATGCCCATCCAACTCAATAGAGTATATTAATTTACCATCAAGTGAAATATCAACGGTAATATTTTCAATAGTACCACAGTCATCACATTCCCAAGTATCACTGTGTTCTTTAATGTTAATAAAATGTTTACTCATATCAATTATCTCTTAAAATAGAATTAAATGTAATTACCAATGAATCTAAAAAATAACTAAGGGGAGGAACTTCACCTTTATAATACAAGTAAGCAGTAATAGCCTCTCCTACTGCATAGTGAGTATCTTGTTCAATGTTACTCAAATTTTCCATTACGCACTGAACCAGATACTGATGCCAATATAATTCAATGTGGAATTCAATTGTATCACATTCATCAATTATTTTTTTATTTTCCTCAGTATAAGATGCTACTAATTTAATATGAGTCGAATCATAATCATATTCGTGTTTTATTAGTTTTTTAAACAATGTGACAGTTCTGTCATTTGAATAGACATACCAAGTAATATATTTCTCAGATTCTAATTCATTAAGTTGTTTGGTTAAATCAGCAATATTAGCTATCTCTAATTTATCTTTAATTTTCATTTAACTAATCTCCAAATAGAATATATTGATATCCTCCTTGTCCTTTAGGCAAGAGGTATTACGGCGATTTTGATAAAATAGTGTATACAAAGATTGAATACCTCTATTAGTTGATGTTGACAGTGTAGCACTACTCTGTCACGATATCAACTATTTTTTCAACTCTAATACCTTTCTTTTGGAGAAATTCAATTCCTTGTGTATTTTTGTATTCAGTTACATAATACATATCTCTGATACCTGCTTGGTACATATACACTGCACATCTGAGACAAGGAGAATGTGTACAAACTACTGTTGCATCTGCACTACTATTATGAGATGATGCACATTTTAATAACATATTATGTTCAGCATGAATAACTTCTGGTTTAGTTAGTCCTTCGTCACATTCACATTGATTATCTTCTCCATATGGAGTTCCATTGTATCCATAGGATATAATAGAATTATTTTTAACTAAAATAGCACCAACTTTTAACAAATTACAACTAGACATAGATGCAATTGAATGTACTATTTCAGAATAGGCTTTAAGTTCTTTTTGTTTCAATTTTATTCTCCTCTACGTATTTTATAACTTGCCACTGTAATAAATTAGGTGTCCCTGTCATTTTATATAAATTACACCAATCCGCACTTAGAATCAAGTTTTTGTAGTAATCAAAATGCACAATGTCATTGATTTTGAAGTAGAATGTTTTAGCATATTGACCCTCTTTACACTCTTTGCCAATTGCACCCTTTCCCCAAGCACAGATAGAAAAATCATGTTTGAATGTACCTAGCTCCCTGTTACGTTTGGAGTTTTTGTTTTTAATTATTCCTCTTACTTCTCTTACTTCTCTTATTTCTATTATATTTGTTTTATAATTAGGTTTAGTGTTTAACAATCCACTACTAGGTCTTTGATAAATGTTTAAACAACAATGTACTTTCTTACCACTGTACTCTTTAACTCCTAAATCCTCTGAATATATCAAGTCAAACTTGTAAATACTTGTCACATTGTTTAATTGATTAACTGGTAGTATAAACGAAACATAATCTGCTATTTCAAATGATTTATTACAAAATTTTTGCATTAGATGGCCTCTATTACCAAACGGAGGATTGCCAATGACTAATCTACCCTTTTTATACACAGTTTCTAATTCCAAATAATCTTGTTCAATTATATTATTCGACTCCGGGTATAAATCATATGCAATACAATCTAATTTACTACTAAATGCACCATTCCCAGCAGAAGGCTCTATTATTTCAGTTATATTTGATTTACCTACAATATCAAATGTTTTTGATATTACATAATCTACTAAATCAGATGGTGTATAATACTTATCATTCTTAATTTTCACAAACAGTTCCTTAGAATCTATAATATTTTGAGGTTTTACAATTCACCTATAATGTAACTTTAACAGGTGATTGTTTAGCCCACTGCCGGCTTTCTATCAAGTCTAATATTTCATTCTTGACTACTTTTCTTAGAATATTGAGGCTACCATTAATATCAGCATTTATTGTAATGCCTTTATTAGATATAAACAAGCCTCTTTTAATGCGTTTACCCTTATATTCTGTTTGTTTTTGAATAGGTTCTAAGTCTAAAGCACTACACTTTGAGGTATATGCTTCATTAACTAATTTTACAACTCCACCTACAGCTTCAAATTTATACTTTATTAAGTCAATAAATCTAGCATGGGGTATCATTACAAATGATTGATTGTTTTTAGAACCTATATTAATGCTTTGTTTCCACTCTTTATTTTTACCA
>Ga0222712_10006223_pt1 | contig 11825 bp, 23 predicted proteins | sample C33_657DmetaG_FD_165043 | JGI IMG/M metagenome (GOLD analysis project Ga0222712, IMG submission 165043) | Estuarine water microbial communities from San Francisco Bay, California, United States - C33_657D | ecosystem: Environmental > Aquatic > Marine > Unclassified | place: USA: California... | reverse complement strand
CAAAGGGTAAAGTAGTTGAAAAAGAAAAAACAATAGCGGAAAAAGCCAAAGAATTAAGTATTTCAGAGAATGAATACTTAACCCTTAGAGATAAAGTAAAAAACATTCCGCAATCAGAAGAAATAGGTAATTATCTAAGCGGAAAAACTAAAGAAGATGTTTTTGAAGAGCCACTTACCAACGACCAAGAGTACAAAAAAAGCAAATTATCTATATTAATAGACCACGGTCAAGAAGTTTTAAACAGCTTCAAAGAAACATTTGGAGATGATTACATAGAAAAAACACTTGACTTCTTAGATAGCTCAACTTTAAATTCGTTTGAGAAAGGAATTGTATATGCTGCGTTAGAAAATGACATTGATACATTAGCAAAAGAATTTCCAAATTCAAAAGAAATAAAAAACCTTCAAGAATCAGTTTACGATGCATCACAAGCGAATTTAAGAATAGGTTCTTTAACAATAAATACAGGTAGATTAGTTAGGATTTTAAAAGCTGTAAAAGATGGTGTAGATACTGATACAATAACTAATCAAGTTTACTCAAAAGACCAATTAGACGCAAAAGAAGAATTAGAAAATGTAATTCCAACTGCTTCAAGATTGAATGAAGTACAAGAAAATGAAGAAAGAAAATTTACGCAAGAAGAAGTTGATGCGGAAGTAGAAAAAGCTTTAGAAAAAGAAAAGCAAGACAGAATATTTGCTAATTTAAAAAGAACAAATCTTAATAATAGAAAAGAAAATTTATCTAAAAACAAAAAAGATTTAATTGAACAATTGCGTAAAATAGCAAGAGACCAATTAAAAACAATGTCGGCTAATCCTATACCTGTGGAAGCTGTACCTGTTATTGCTAAATTAGCAAAGGTATTGGTGGCAGAAGGTGCGGTTAATTTAGAAATAGTAGTAAACGAAATATACGAAACATTAAAAGATGTTTACAAAGGAATATCTAAAAAAGATATTGAAAATGCTATTTATAGTAATCAAAACACAACTACTGTAAAAGAAGAAAAAAATAAAATATCTAATATTGTAAAACAAGCCTTGATAGATTCAGGGTTTGGAAAAACTATAAATATTAAAAAAACAGTTCAAGACGAAAACGGAAATGAAGTAAAAACAACAGAGCAAAGACAAGTACTGGATTGGACTAAGTTGTTTGGAAGAAAAGGAACTTTTGAATCGTTAAAAGAAAAAGTAGAAAAAACTCTAAAAGAGCAAGGATATACCGAGCAAGAAATAAGCGAAATAAACAACGAACTAGAAAACGAGTATAGAAGATTAGCTAAACTTATTTTTGATAAAGCAATTGCTGATTTAGAGCGCAAAAACAAAATAAAACCACCTGTTAATAGAAAATCTCACAATGAAGCCTTAACTCAATTATACGAGCAAGGATTATTTGATAATGGAGAAAAGTTTACCGAACTTGTGCATAAGGTTATTGGATTCACTGAATTTCAGTCAAAAACTTACGACAAGATTAAAAAAGAATTGCAAAATTTAAGTAACCTATACAATACAGAAATAGATGGAACTACTTTTAGTGAATCTGCTTTAGTTACGGCTTCTAACGGAATAAATGCAAGAATAAATTATCTTTTATATTTGAATGGATTAAATAAATATCCTACGCATTTAAAATTATCTCAAATATTTACAACGGTAACATTATTTCCTTTAAGATTTATGTTGGGTAAAATATCTAACTTAATTCAAAATAGAATTTCAGGAAGAAAACAATTGTTACTTACTGGAATTAGAAACAGTTCTTATATGACTAAAGAACTAAAAGAGCAATTTAAAAATGATGCTAAAAAATCTAAAGCGGATATTGTATATAACGGAGGAATGTTTTATGGTGATGTATCAAGTGATTTATTGAATCATTCAGCTATTTTTGATATTTTAGGAGAAAAAATAAATAGCAAAATAGGAAATGCTCTTTTGTCTGCATACACTTTAAAATCATTTTTAGAAGCGGAAGATAGCTATAATAAAGTAAGACTAACTCAATCTCACTTTGTTGAAAATTCAGTAATTGTATTGATGCAAAAAGGGATGAGTAAGCAAGAAGCTATAAAGTTTGTTTCGGAAGCGTTAACAGGAGATAATTTTAAAAAATCGCTTGATTTAGCTAAAAAGTTAGTTGATAAAGCTAATGAAGGTCAAGATAAAAAAGTCATAAAAGACAACAAAGAGAACGTTCATAGAATTGCAATGGATATTGTTAAGCAAAATCTATCAAATGACCAAATAATGTCAATGGAAGAGATAGATAAAATATTCAATGCTTCTTATAAAAGTGCTGGACATAATTTAGGACACGAAGCGAATAATTACATAACAACATCGCTTAACAACTACAACTCTTGGTTGTCAAGAAATATTGATAATGCTATAAAAGAAGAAAGATGGGGAGTTGCAACATCATTAATGGTAGCATCTGTATTTCAAAAAACAACAATATCACCATTTGTAGGGGGTGGAGCGAATTGGGCTGTACTAGGTCTTGAATACGGAATACCTTTCTTTTCAAATATATCAAGATTAGGACATCCTGATAGATTGAAAAAAATAGACGCAACAACACCTGAAGGAGTAAAAAATTTAGAAAAAGCTCTAGTTGCAAGAACAAGAGTAAAAGAAGGAAATTATAGAAGTTATGTAGCTATGGCTACAACAATAGTTGCTTTTGCGCTTGCTACATATAAAATAGGAGGTGATGATGAAGAAGAAAAAGACGATACTTTTTATGATAAACTAGAAAAATGGTTATCAAAACCCGAAAATGAGTGGGCAAAACCTTTTGTGGATAAATTATCACCAGTATCGATGATTTGTATTTTGAAGTGGCAAATGGGAAGTAATGACTTGATAGAAACTTTAATGAATAAAGCCAATATTACTCCTGAATACTATAATAAAGTTGTTCAATTAATTAAAACTTTAGGAGATGAAGAAGAAGGCACTACATCGGGAGCAACAACAAAATTAGTTACATCGCCTTTAAATGCACCTGCGCCTTGGAAAACAGCACAAGATATGATTAATATTGCAAGAGGTTTAAATGGTTTAGAACCTATAAAAACAACTTATAAATCAGAAAGTGCAGTAGGAGGTTTATGGGAAGGTGGAGGAACTGAATTTTTATATCTATTAGCTAGTGATGAAAGTAAAAGGACTTTTGATAAAGAAAACGAAAGTAAATTGAAAATAATAAAAGCGAAAGAAGATATAAAAAGAATGAAAGAAGAAATGAGAAAAAAACATAAGTAAAAAAACAAAACCCCTAAATTAATTAGGGGTTTTATTTTTCCAATCTAAAGCTTCTTCTTCTGTGTTGAAATATTTTTTAACACCACGATTTAAAGAATACCAATTTTTAGATTTTCTATGGGTACAAAAATTAATTCCCTTATGTTTTGATTTTGTGTTTATAAATTCTAGGTATGCTTTTTCTGCTTCATCTATTGTTTCGCAATCTCGTTTAATGAATACTTTTCTTATTTTGCTATTATAGCCGTATTCAAAAAAAGCAATGTATTTACCATTTTTTAAAAGAACACCTTCTTTTACTATTTCAATAGGTTTTCTTCTTGAAACATAAACTTGTTGAGCTTTTTTTTTATACACACTATAAAACTTTGTTTCTGTTTTAAATAAGGTTATTGGATTCATTTTTTCTTTCCAAAATTCAATCATTTGAACTATATTTTTCTGTATTTAGTATTTCTTCTATAATCTTAACATCTCTACGTGATAAATGTGGCTTTTGTTTTAAATGATTTATAGTGTATCTGCAAGCTTGACGATAATTCTCGTAAAAATCATCCATTAAGCTAGGTTTAATGACTAATTTCTGAAAAGCAACATTTCCTATGTCTATGTATATTTTAGTGTTTTTAACAGCTTGTATGAAGTCGTGTTTAGTTAACTGTGTATGTTTCATTATAAAATTATTTTGAGTGATTACTTCTTCCTTGAAGGATTCTTTGAACGTTTTTCGAATAGTTAAATGTATCGTCTGATGCTAAATCTTTATGCTTAGATATAGATTCATTTTCTGCAATATCGCATCTTTCGTCAAAATATTCACGAAAAAAAGTCATTACTTTTGGAATAGACAAACTTTCGTAAAATTCACCGTAAAAACCAGAATAAATACGTTTAAACAAAAAAGATAAGTCAGACATTTTTAGCATATAAAACTCACTTACAACCTCAATAGCGCACATTTCAATAGCTTCATCAGTCATTGGTCTTTTAAGATTTAAAATAGCGTTCAAATGCATTAACCAAGCCATTACTAATCCTTCTGTAAAATCTTTCCCTTGCTCTCTATTAAAGGTAGCTAAAGTAGGTGCATTTGCGTTTATAGCATCGTCTATTCTTTTTAGTTTACCTACGTGTTTAAGGCAGTTATTTGCCGAATATACGACCAACAACCTTTTCTTTAAGGCTATCGCTTGGGGTGTATTGGGTTGTGGTATTGGCTTGTCCATTGTTTACGTTTTGATATTTATTTTCTAAAATCTTAATGAAGTTTTTTGGTATAAACACCCAGTCAAAATCTGCTCGCCATTCAACTTTTTTACCTATTAAGTAATCACTTTGAGCAACATTTCTAAATACAGTACCAATATCTTGTAAAGAATATGTTTCTAATATTTTGATAATTGCGTTTTCTCTTTCGGGTGTTAGTTTGGTAACACTTGGCAACATACTACAAACTTGATTAAATATAGTTACTATTTCTTCAAAATCTATAGTTTGATTAATTTCAGGTTCTTTTTTTGGTTTCTTATTATCTACAAAAAACAGTTCATTTCTTTGCTTCAACATCTCCAAAGATAAGTTTTTTGAAAATGATACTATCTGCTCGTAATTAGGTTCGTGAGGGGCAAGCCAATCAGAGGACAATAACCCTTGTACATTAGAAATAATAGATTGCTCTAAAAATTTCTTCTCATCTAGTTTAAATGATTTCATAATTTTCTAATTTCATTATTAAGAACACATAAGTAATTAGCAGTATCATTCATATTATTCTTTCTTAAAATATGAATAAAATCAGTAAGAGAAGAAGCAACTAATTCAATTTTTGATTGTTGAAATGAAATTGCGCTTTCTAAAGGCTCAATATCTTTCGTTTCTTTGTAATAATCCAAACATTCTTGGATATTCTCAGAATAAAAAATATCATTTTCTTTTTCGTTTGCAGGGTGTTGACCGTTTAAAACCCCCAACACATTATCGTCGTAATTTACAAATTTGCTTTCCATCATTTAAATTTTTAAAGTTAATCCAAAATTGTTTTATTCCTTCAGGAATGTTATCAAAAGCAATGCCTTTTACTTTTGATTTAATAAGTGCTTTTTGTTCTTTGCTGTATTTCATAATTAAAAATAAACCACAAATCCTGTATTAAATCCTGAAAAGGTGTCGTAGCCAGCCTGCCACCCTATATCCTTTGTAATTGCGTAAGTAGCGTTTATACCTACCATTGGCTTAAAAATTACTTTGTCTTTCTTGTGGTAGTATTGCTGTCTGTTCGGGTCTAAGAAGTTTGCGTGACGTCCATACATAGCAGCTCCTAAATCGGCTGAGAATTGAATATCTTTTATCCAACCAATCTGTATAACACCGTAGGCGCAAAACCACTTTTGAGTTGTCGTTGAAACAAAATTCTTACGGTCATATTCGTTTATTGAACCAGTTGAAAACTTCCCTAGTGCTTTGTCTTTTTCTGTAGTTCCTGAGAAGCCAAAACCGAATGATTCATCGATTAATATTTCAGCTCCTAAAGATTCATTTGAACCCCAATAGAAATTGAAGTTAGTATCTTGTGCGTTTACTATTGTTGTGAATAGTAAAAAAGTTATTAGTGTTTTCATAATTTAGTTATTATTGCTAAAATTTCTAAAGTTAAATCATTTACTGAAAATCCAACTTCTTTTCTATTCTCTAAAAATGTTCTAATTGCTTCATCTAACTTTTTCTCGTGTCCTACAATTAAATCGCAAAATTTACCAACTTCTTGAACGTCGTGAACTTTAGCATAGTGAAGCATTGACATCATAGCTGAATGTTCACCTAAGTAGTTCGGCTTATAAAACAAATACAAACCTTGTGGTAATCCTTTTGGGTCTAAGAAGTCATCGTGTTTTACGTATCTACGACCAATTTTCTTGTAAAGTGTTGTTTCGTTCATAATTTTATTTTTTTAAGATATACATCTATTATACTGTTTGTCCTAGAAATTGTAAGACCTACTTTTTCGGCAATAATCGGAGTAGTATTATTTCCTCCTTTCATAAAAAGACTTATAACTTCTTCTTTCTGTTCTTTACTTACAAATGTAACTACACGAACTTTTCTTTTGTTAGAGGAACTAAGTCCTTTATACAATTCTTTATTTATCTTACTATTTAAACTCATAATTAGATAGATTAAAATCTGCTTATTTTACCAAAATTTGGATAAATAAGCAGATTGTTGGTTATTTTATAACTTATTTTAGAACGGTAAAGGGTCTCCGTCGTCTTCGTTATCTCCTAAAATTGGAGTAGCTTCAATCGGTGCGGTTTGTGTTTGCGCTTTGGTAGTATTACCACCTACTGGTGCATTTGACGGTTGAATCTTCCAAGCAACAATAGTATTAAATACTTTTTCTTCTCCTTGTGGATTAACCCAAACTCTACCTCTGATATTGATGTCAACAGTTATCTCTTGACCTATGCTATAAGCATCTATAATATCACATTTATCCCCTTGTAATTCTATTTGAATTGTTTGTTGAAATTTCTCATTAGTTTCAATAACAAATTCTCTTTTTTGGAATTTATCGGTAACTACTTGCGTGTCCTTTACGCTTTTTAAAAATCCTACTAAGTTCATAATTTTTATTTATTTGATTGTTTATACAGAACGATTTAATTAAATTTTTTGTTTCTTTTTTAAAACTCTATGAATCGTAGCTTCAATAGTTTTTTTATCTGAATTGAAAGCTTCTATCATTTGATTTAAAATCACTTTTTGTGGAACTTGTAAATCTCTTATTTGAGCGACAAGTATTTCGTATTCTCTAATTATTTTCTGTGTTTCTTCTTCTCCATTACTAAAAACAATAGAATAATCACGTTCAGCAAGTGGAGTAATAATAGATAGTAGTTTCTTTACTTGATATTTAATTTGAGTAGTATTATAATGGTTCTTAATTTGAAACCCTTCTAATCTCTCAACAAGCATCAACATTAATATAATAATGTCAAGTAAATCCATTAAATTATCTTCTTTCGTTTTGTGTTTATCTAACGTCATTATCTTTCTAATATTTTACGTTCAACATCTAAATTTCTGTTTAAAGCATTTTCAGTTGTGAATTTTTCAGGGTATCTAGCTTTTAACTTGTCAATATTTGTCTGCATAATATCTCTTAAATCCCAACCGTAAATATTGCACATATTAGCTATATACCAAATAACATCTCCAATTTCCTCTTTTATATTTGTAAGGTCTAGTGGCTTGTTATAAGCGATAGATTTTTTAAAAGCATCAGCTATTTCTGCAACTTCTGTCTGCATACCTAAAATCATATGCATATCATCTAAAATTCCATTATCTATCTGTGCAAATGTTCTTGATGATTGTTCTTGATATTCTTTAATTTCCATTTTTATTTTATTTGATTAATTTGATTTAATATCATTGCTTTTTCAATTAAGTAGTAAACGATTATATCATTATATTTTTCATTTACTTTTTCTTCATCAGGCATAATACCTTTTCTAAAGTCGTTTCTAATATCTTCTGCGCTAATTAAGTGTTTTAACAAAAAACCTTGTAATACTTCCAATCTTGATTGTCCTGTTAATTGCGCACCACGCTCAAAATTATGATACGGATTGTTATTTCTGCGATATTCTTTGCCTTTTACGATAAGTAACTCTTTAATTCCTTCAAGAGTATAACTGATAACTTTATCAAAGTGTTCATTTCTATCCATTATATGTAGCGTATTTAATCCATTCATTAACTTTATCTTTCGGAATATTCCTAATATCAACTTGAACTCCAATAGGATTTAAGCTTTTATAAGGAATATCATTATCTCTACACCACTTACGTAAAGTGTTGTAATGTTCTTTTAACTCTGGACTAATTTTTAATTCGGTTTTATTTTTCATAGATACCTAATAGTTGATTATACTTTTTTCTTAATGTTAATCTTTCTTCTGTTGTAAATTTTCTGTTTTGAAGTTTTAGTTCTTTTATAATACCTCTAGCTATTGGTATTTTCTCTTTAATTTCATTAATACTAAGCTTTAAATCAGGTAATCCTTTTAGAGATAAACAATAGTCTTTTGTTTCTGTTCCAAAAACTATTTCTATTCCCTCAATAAAATCTAAAGGATTACCTGACTTCCATTGGTTATCGTGAACTGATTGAGCAAAAATATTAAATAGATGATACCTTATATGAGGATTACTTTGCCTTCCATATAAATGACCTGCATCAAAAGACTTACCTAAACTTCTATGTGAAGAAATGCAATTATGATTATTATCGATTAAACGAACAATAGAATTAACTTCTTTCTGTAAATCATTACTCCATTCTGATAATGTTTTTAATTTCTCTTTTAACTCTAACTTCTCTTTAGTCCAAGCGTCTTTCTTTTCTTTAGCTATTTTCTGTTTTTGTTGAGAAACCACTTGCATAGCCCATTTAACCTTGCAATCATCTGTATCGCAATGCTTCTGTAAAAAGTAAGCAGGTTCAAACTTGGTATTGCATATTTTACATCTAGGCATAAGTTAAAGTTTTGTGTTTAGACTTAAAGTTTTGTAGTATTCTATTCCTAATTTAGCTTTAGCTACTAATTTTTGATACTTATCTTTATCTCTATAGAAAACAAATGTTTTAATACACTCTTCTTTTGTTATTTTATCATTATTAGAGTATATCAAATTCTTGTCTATTTGAGCATAAATTTTCTCCATTTGTTTCTCTAGCAAATCTAATTCAGCATCACTCATATCTCCTGAAAAGTATTTCCACTTCTCTAAATCCTTTTCTCTTTGAACTAAATGTTCAGGTGTATCAACTAAACAGAATTTCAAATGAAACTCGTCACAATCCCATAATTCCATATAAACATCTCCTTGTATTATATTATCCAATGAAGGTTTGGCGTTTATAAAAGTTTCAGCATCCCAACAAGTTTTAGTATCTATTACTATTTTTTTATCTCCAAAGTCTTTAAAAATATCACACTCTCCTGTAAAGTAATCATTTTCTTTTCTTTCTTCATTTTTTGAATATGCAATTTTTTCAACTTCTGTTAATAAAGAAATAGATTCTTCTTCTTGATATAATCCTTTGTCTAAAAATTTGTTCTTGATATTCTTTACAATACCTTTTTCATATTTCAACCAAACTCTTTTGACGTAGTTTTTTGCTGTATCAGATAATTCAGGTGTAGCATCTCTTTTAGCTTCTAATTCAGCTAATTCGTTTGGTTTTTGAGTTCCTTCCCATTTTACTTTGTTTCCATTTTTATTTAATCCTGTATCACGTTCTGAAATTAACTCCTCAATTCTTACTTTATTAGTTTCTGTAAATTCGCTACCCTTTTTTTCCGTCCATAAAGCACCTGCGGAACTAGCATTAAAAAGTATTTTCCCCATTAGAATGATTTTAAAAGTCCAACAAATCTTTTATATTCTTTTATTTTCTTAAAGTCAAATTCAGACTCAGCAGATTTCTCAATTTCTTTAAAATCAGATGAAGGAATTTTATCTTTTTTCTCATTAAACAATGACTTTAATTCCTCGTAAATTGACTCAGTATCAAGGTTTTTATCAGTTCCAAAACCCATAGTTTCTTTTCTGTTTAAATCTCTACCGAATAATTTTCCGAAATGGTCGCAAGCATCCTTAATAGCATAACTTTTAGCCATAGGTAAAGCCATCATAACCGCATTATTATTAATACTTGCTAAATCAGCAGGACTAGCACCTGATTTTGTTTGAACTTGCGCAGCACCAACTCCATCGTGATAATTCCATTCATTAGAAATTGGATGTAAATAATGAAGTCTTATAGCTACGTAAACACTATTAAACATTGTACCTTCTCTCATTACCTCTATTCTAAAATCTTTGAATATACGCTGTAATAACGTTTCTAAAACACCAATAGGTATATACTTTGAATTTCCTGCAAATTTATTTTCTAAAATCCATTTTGGCTCTGGTTGTTGATTAAGTAAAAGGTTGAATTGGTCTTTTTTAAATACTGTTTCAATATTAGAAACATCGTACAACTCACTTAATGCAGGAAGTTCTTTCTTTACTAATGCAGTTTCTTGTGACATATTTTAAATCTTTAATTGGTTTATTAAAATCTTCGTTATTAGGGTCAAAAAAAGAGTTTCCGTATATTGGTAACTCTTTGTTGGGAATTAGTCTTTTTAATAGGCTTAAATTGTGCCTGTCAAATATTTTTCGTGTCATCTTTACTAGTGTGATTTAAAAACTGTGATAATGTAAAATTTTTATATCTATCTTCTAGTTTTTTTTCTAGTTCAGATTTGCCAAGAGATTCAATATAACCTGTACTCAAAGAATTAATTGGCATATTACGAACTTTATCTCTTTTTTCTACTAAATCAAAATGTTCTTTGATTAAATCTTTTTCTTGTGAAATCATAATTGTTCAATTAAATCATTTAATTTGCTATTTGATTTCTATTTACTTTTAATTTATCATTATACACTTTATCCACGTACTTTTGCGATAACTGTATCACAAAATCTCTACCTAATAAATCTATTTTTTTCTGCTCAATTGGAACAGGTATTTGTATTCTTTTTTCTCCTTCTTTTCTTGGTGCTGCCATAACTTTTTTGTTTGTAAATATAAGCTTTAAAACCTTATTAAAATGTTAAACATTTAGTTTATTTGTGAATTTGTAGTTGTGTCGCTTTAAATTAAGAGTTCTTTTCGGCTCGTATTCTTCCAAATTTTTCTCATAAGTCATAAACCTAAGAAAAGAAATAAAAAAATCTCTCTCAAATCCAAAGCACTCATTTAATTTTTTTCCGTTTACCATCCAAGTGGCATTATTTTTTGTTATTACCATTTTCATAATTTTAAATTTCAATTGTTCCGTTACTAAAAGGACAGTATTGTTTTTTAGGAATTACATCTAAATAACTATTTAAGTCCTTTCTTTTAATAAAATCTTTGTTTATCCAATAGCCACAACTTCCCCCTCTAATAGATTGTTTTACTATAGTATTGTTTTTACAATTAATTATTTTTTTACATTTTGTTACTTTAAAATGTGTCGCTTTTTTAAATTGCCAAAAAACTTTGAATTGCACGTTAACTATCATATTTTCAATGTGTTAATATGTTATTTAGTTAGTTGTAGCCAGTAGTTAGCAGTAATACTACATACCAGTCGTTTTATAAATGAAATCACGTATATCTGACAAGTAATCTTGTTTAATATCAAAATCATCACTTTCAATATACCCTTCTTCAACATCTTCAATTTCATTTAATCTATTACTTAAATTCATCATTTTGTTTGCGAATTTTTGAATAAACTTATCAGGATAATAATAAGTTTCATCTTCTTGTCCTGCCCATAAAACAACTCCGTCAGAGCCTATTAGTTCATAATGTGAAAACTCTCCGTTGTCTGCAAATTTTTCAATAATTGTTGGTTTCATAACTTTATGTTTAAAGTACTACTGCTAACAGATAGTACAACTCAGCAGTAGTATTGTTTATTAATTGTT
>Ga0222712_10006222_pt1 | contig 11826 bp, 8 predicted proteins | sample C33_657DmetaG_FD_165043 | JGI IMG/M metagenome (GOLD analysis project Ga0222712, IMG submission 165043) | Estuarine water microbial communities from San Francisco Bay, California, United States - C33_657D | ecosystem: Environmental > Aquatic > Marine > Unclassified | place: USA: California... | reverse complement strand
ATGGGAACGAGATAGATCAAATTTTCCATAAACAATTCTAATGCGTTTGGTTATTGAACTAAACAGTGTTTTACTGACTTAGGGGCAGCAAAAATAGACAAAAACTGATGAAAAATGAAGGTTTTTTGCCGAATCATTTTTCGCTGAGAAAATAGGATATCCATCAGCATTTCGTTACTCGTCATCATCAGTTTGGATGCCGTATCCTTTGAATATTCCAGCAATTTTTTTGGCCTTGTAAATGCTTCTGTTGAATTTGTTTCCCAAGACAATGATGGCAGTAGAATCAGCCGGGAGTCGGCTGAAAACAGTATTGTTTCCATGCCACCAGCCATTGTGGTAGATAATTTTCTTTCCAGATGGCATTTCCACCAGTCTCCAGCCCAGTCCATAGTTTCGGGTACCTCGTCTTTCATGGCTATACCCCTTGAAGGCTTCTTCCAGTGTTTTTTCAGCAAAAAGTTGGTCTTTTGAAAGTGCATAATCCCATTTCATCATGTCTCTTGGTGTACTGTAGATGTTTTTGTCGCCATAAACGGCATCAAGAAACATGATAGGCTCCCTTTGGTTGTTGAATTTATAGGAGGGGAGGACCTTATCTGCCATATCTATGGTATAGACAAAACTATTGGTCATGCCAAGGGGAGTGAAAAATACCGAATCAAGGTAGGCCGAAAAACTAAGCTTGCTCACTTTTTCAACAATCAAGGCCAATAGTGCGTAATTGGTGTTACAGTAGTCAAAATACGCATTGGCCCTACCAGGCTTAAGCTTATCGGGGTTATCAATTAACAATTGTAGAATATCTGCATTGGTTACAAATCGATGTGTATCCCAACCCAGTTTTTCCATAAAATGCACGTAATTGGGTAGTCCACTTCGGTGACTGAGCAGGTTTCTGATCGTAATCAATGGAAAAGGAAATCCCTCAAGGTATTTTGTTACAGGATCGTCAAGCAGCAATGCGGCATTTTCCCATAATTTAAGGATAGCCATGGCAGTAAACGTTTTTGAAACCGAGGCCAGGTGAAAAGCCGTGCTGGAGTCAATGGGCGCTCCACTCAGCACATTTTGAAGTCCTTGGTAGCTTTCAAAGATTATTTTACCATTTCTAGCAACAAGAATGCCCCCATTGAACCTTGAACGAAGCAAAGTTTGGTCAAAAAAATGCTGACTTGAGTTCCTGAGTTCATAATCTATGGCTGTAAATGAAGTATTTGGTATAATTTTCAACGTTGCCATGGATTCCTTCAGCGGGGTTGGGTTTGGCTTTCTGTATCGATCAAAAAAATAAAAAAGCGCCGAGAAGGCGATAAACAAAATAAAGAAGAGTTTAAGTTTCTGCATTGCGATGCTTAAATTGGAAACGGAACAATAAGTTGCTAATTTTGTTTAAATCTACAGCTAAAAAAAATGGTTAATACTAACAAAACCAGTTACCCCAAAGATAAGATCAAGATCTTAATGCTTGAAAATATAAGTGATGCAGCCATCAAAGTTTTCAAAGATTCAGGCTATGCTGACATCAAGAAAATTTCCGGTGCCCTATCAGAAGACCAACTGATCAATGAAATCAAGCATGTACACATGGTCGGCATCAGGTCAAAAACACAGATTACCGAAAAGGTTTTGCAACATGCTGAAAAACTCCAGGCAATTGGTTGTTTTTGTATTGGAACCAACCAGGTAAATCTCCAGGCCGCCCGTAAAAAAGGGATCGTAGTTTTTAATGCCCCCTATAGCAATACCCGATCAGTGGCTGAGTTGGTCATTGGGGCATCTATCATCCTTATCCGTAAAATACTGGATAAAAACAAAGCTGCTCATGAAGGGCAATGGAACAAGGATGCCAAAGGAAGCTTTGAAATCAGGGGAAAAACCCTGGGAATCATCGGATATGGCAATATTGGTTCACAAGTAAGTATTCTTGCCGAATCACTCGGAATGAAAGTTATCTTTTATGACACCATCACCAAGTTACCACTAGGTAATGCCGAGTCCAGAAAAACAATCAAAGACGTTGTTTCAAAGTCAGATATCATTACCCTTCACATCCCTGAAACACAACAGACCAAGAATCTTATCAATAAAACCTTGCTGAAGCAGTTTAAAAAAGGTTCAATCTTGATTAACTTTGCGAGGGGAGAAGTGGTAGACCTGGATGCTTTGGCTGCTGCACTCACCAGCGGTAACTTATCAGGAGCCGCCATAGATGTTTTCCCTGTTGAGCCCGAGAAGAACGGTGATCCGTTTTCATCCCCTCTTCAGCATATTCCGAACGTGCTGCTCACTCCGCATATTGGAGGATCTACCGAGGAAGCACAATACAATATAGGGGAGGACGTGAGTGCAAAATTGTTGCAATATCTTGAAATGGGTGCCACCACAGGGTCGCATACCGTTCCTGAATTGAGCCTCTCTCCTCAAGAAGGCACACACCGCATTCTGCATATCCATACCAATGTTCCAGGGGTACTATCAGAAATCAATACAACACTTTCTGAAAATAAAATCAATGTTCTTGGCCAATACCTCAAAACCAATGATGAGATTGGTTACGTAGTCTTGGACATCGATAAGCGATTATCCAAAAATGCAGTTGAGTTGCTGAGAAAAGTCAAAGGTTCCCTTAAAGTAAGGCTCTTATATTGATGCTATGATTGGTAACCACATCTTGTCCCAGTACTTTTCTGATGCAGCGTCTTATCATGTTGCCCTTTTTGGCAATGGACTCATCCACAAAACATATACTGTATCTAAAGCATCTTCACCAGCATATATTCTGCAAGAAGTAAATATTGGAGTCTTCAAAACCCCATTGGATATTGCGTCCAATCTTGAAGCATTGTCCAACTTCCTTCACCAAAATGGCAAGGAAGTTTTCTATCCAACACCATTGTCCACATTGCAGGGTGATCCTTATGCGATTGATTCTGGTTCATTTTACCGGTTAACCCCATTTGTCAAAGGTACCCATACATTGGATGCTTGTACCAGTGCTGAACAAGCCTATGAAGCGGCTCTTCAATTTGGAAAGTTTACTGCAGCTTTCAAAGGCATGGATGTGAGTATACTCAAACCCACAATTCCCAAATTCCATGACCTGACATTCAGGTGGCAACAATTTACCGAAGCAATGCACCATGGAAACAAGGAAAGGATTCAACTAGCCGCTAAGGCAATTGAACAGATCCAGGATGATTTTAGCATTGTGTCAAGATACCAATCGATCGTATCGTCTTCTCATTTTTTGCAGCGCGTTACCCATCATGATACAAAAATCAGCAATGTTTTACTGAATGAACAGGGTAAAGGGGTTTGCGTCATTGATCTGGATACCGTTATGCCGGGGCTGTTGATCAGTGACTTGGGTGATATGTTCAGGACGTATCTTTCTCCGGGAAATGAAGAGGAGACAGACCTGTCACAGGTATTTGTGAGACCAGATTTTCATAAAGCAATTGCTGCCGGATACCTTGAACACATGAAAGACTTGTTGAACAAGGAAGAATTGGATGCGATCAATTATGCCGGACAATTCATGATCTACATGCAGGCCTTGAGGTTTTTGACTGATTTCCTGAACAATGACACCTATTATGGTATAAAATATCCTATGAACAATTACAACAGAACCATCAATCAATTGTCATTGCTTGACCATTACAACGCTGTTATTGCATAGTTGTTATTCAGCTTTCTTTGCAAATATAGTGTCAGTGATGGCTGATTTCATTGAATCACCAAAGTACAGTTTAACACTACCCTGCAATGCTTCCAATCCAAATCTTTCATCAGCTGTTATCTTTGTTCCTTGTGCATAAACCATTTTCAATTTCGGTAGTTGCATCAATGTCCTGAGACCATTGGCAGTTGTATTGGTTCCTACGATGTTCAAGTATTCAAGGTATTTCAATGATAGTAACTGCTTCAATGCATTGTCAGAAATTCCCGTATGATCCAACCATAGCTTTTCGAGGTTATTCAATTTACTGAGGCTGGATAAGTCATTGTCTTTTAACGATGAAAAAGACAATTTCAATTCAACAACATGCTCGCTGATTGCTGCTGCTTCTGTCAATGCCTCTTTTAATGATGATTCTATGTTGTATCCAGTCAATCGAATGTGATGATCATCTGAAGCAATAACTGAGACTACCCAGCCCATCTTTTCAAGTCTTTTCTTTGTTTGCTCGTCAATTGGATCGATGGGTTCTCTGGTTTTAATGGTTGTTTTTACTTGACTTTGGTTCTCTTCTTTGAAGGAGGTCAATGCCCTGACCACTTTTGCATCTGGCGCCAAAGCTGCTACAGACTTATCAAACGATGCGCCTGTATTGATCCACCATTGAAAAATGGCCAGTTCTGCGGATGTGAGCTGTGTTTTTTCTTTGGGAGGCATATGGTGTTCGTCAATATCGTCCAGCAGAATTCTTTTGATCAATTCTCCTTCAGCTGGATTGGAGGTATTGATCAAATTACCATTTTTACCACCTGCTTTTATCCAGGATAAATCATCCAATCGCAATTTCCCTTTCTGCTTTTCTGCACCATGACATTGAACACATTTCTGGTTCAAGGTATACTGTATGAGGTCTTTGTATACCACGGCTTGGTTGATATCTTTGATGTCCAATGAAGCTTCAGTGATTGTTTTGGTCTCCAGGATCACTTCTGTTAAAAATCCATCTCCATGCGTAAGCGAACCTCCCTGGTGACCTGTCCAAGCCAGCATAACAAATAGAAGTATCAATGTTGAAGCATGGGCAATTCGCTTGGCCATCAATATTTTCCGCAAGAAATAATAAGCGGTGAAGAGGGCTGTGGTTCCAATTGCGGTCCATTGGTGATTGTCTACCAAATCCTGGTTGTTGCTGCCTTCCAGCGAAAGGGTATACCCTGTCAAAAGGGAAAATACAGCAGACAGGATTCCTACTCCCAGAATCAGGCGAATGGAAGCAGACAGGTATGAAAACTTTTCAAACCTGGAAAGTCCATCCATAGCAATAACCAATACAAAAATACCAATGGGTAAATGCACCAAAACGGGATGAAAGCGGCCTATCAATTCTATCAGGTTCATGCTGTGGTTTTAACTGTATCTTTTTCTTAGCGTTTCCATCATGTATTTGTTGATGGCCCATTGGTCTGCTACAGGTTGTCCTGAATAGGGAAGTGTTTGTAGGTAATTGGGTGGACCAAATTCTGTAAGTATTGTGATGGGTAGTCCTTCGGCTTTTTTTCTGGCAACAACCTTGTCCCACCAATCAAAATGTGCCTTGACTTCATTTTTCCATTCTGGGGCACGGGGGTCATTGACTTGTGGACCTTCAGCATGACCTATCCTGGCGTGGATATGGTGAGTTCTGGCCAATGCAGCCTCAACATTGATTGGCTGGTCTCCCAACAAACCCTCATGTACATTGCACCAATGAGAAATATCGAGGGTCAGTTTCAATTCTTTGAATCGATCAATGAACCCCTTGGCAACATGGGCTGCAAAAAGCATTCTGCCCCGGTGGGTTTCATGGTAGATGGGCACGCCTGAAGCAACTGATTGTTTGATGGTCATGGCCACCATTGCTGCATTGTCATCAAAACTGAAATAATCTTTACCAGAATGACAGTTGATATAAAGGGGTTTCAAAGAGATCGCTCTTTCTATTGCATCAGAAAATTGTTTTTTGTGCAAAGAAGGATTGGCATCGTATCCACCAGCAAGCAGACCCAGTTGTAGTCCTGCATTGTTGACAGCCTCACTCAATGCTTTCATCTCAGCAACTGAACCTGGAACCCATACTTCAATGCCATCGTATCCATCTTTTTTGGCAGCGGTACAGAATTCCACTAGATTTCCTTTGAAGCCCCAGTTGGTTGCCATGATAATCAAATTTGAAGCTGGCAACCCGACAGCAGGGGTTGCAAACGCATCCAATTCTGCAAAAAGCAGGGATCCAGCCATCAATGATCCAGTCTTTAAAAAATTTCTTCTGTTGCGCATGGTTGATATTAAGCGATGATGGGGTCGATGGGTTTTCCAAACACGTCGGTAAGGCGGAATGGCCTTCCCTGGAATTGATAGGTCAATTGTTCGTGGTCAAATCCAAGCTGTTTCAAGATGGTGGCCTGAATATCATATACTGAAACTTTTCCCTCAATGGCGTTATAACCTATTGGGTCTGTTTCTCCGTGGCTGAATCCACCTTTGATTCCGCCTCCAGCCATCCACATGCTGAAAGCATCGGAATGGTGGTCACGGCCTTTGAAACTGTTTTGTTTGCCATCCCGGTTTTCCTGCATCGGGGTTCTTCCGAATTCTCCACCCCAAACCACCAGCGTCTCTTCCAATAGCCCCCTCTGTTTCAGGTCAAGGAGTAAAGCAGAAACGGCCTTGTCCGTCTGCAAACATTTGCCAATGAATCCCTTGTCTAGTGCAGTGTCTTCACCGGTACCATGGCTGTCCCATCCCCAATCAAAAAGTTGCACAAAACGAACACCTTTTTCAACCAGTTTTCTGGCGAGCAGGGCATTGTTGGCAAAAGACTCTTCCCCAGGTTTTGTGCCATACATTTCATGGATATAGGCAGGTTCGTCAGCGATGCTCATGACATCTGGTACGGCAATCTGCATTTTGAAAGCCATCTCATATTGAGAAATCCTTGACAAGATTTCAGGATCCTTGTATTCAGCGTAGGAGAGTTCATTCACATTGTTGATGGCTTCAATTGAGGCTTTCCGCATGTCCCGGTCAAAGCCATTGGGGTCTTCCAGAAACAGTACCGGATCACCTTCAGAACGGCATTGAACACCTTGGTAGACGGACGGGAGAAAACCACTTCCCCAGATGCTTTTTCCGGCATCTGGATTCCTGCCTCCGGAAGTCAATACCACAAATCCTGGCAGGTTGCTGTTCTCTGATCCAAGTCCGTAAGTTACCCATGAGCCCATGCTCGGTCTTCCCAACCTTGGCGTACCACAGTGCATGAGCAATTGTGCCGGAGCATGGTTGAATTGATCGGTGTTGACTGCCTTCAGGATGGTAACGTCATCAATGACCTGTTGAAAATGGGGAAGATTATCAGAAAGCCAGAGACCACTTTGTCCATATTGTTTGAAGTTGGCCTGAGGCCCCAACAATTTGGGAACACCACGGATGAAGGCAAATTTCTTTCCCTGTATGAATGAGTCAGGGCAATCCAGGCCATCCATTTTCTGCAATTCCGGCTTGTAGTCAAACATCTCCAGTTGAGAGGGTGCTCCAGCCATGTGGAGGAAAATCACCGACTTTGCTTTTCCCTGGAAATGAGGAGAACGGGGAGATAGGGGATTGGACACCAGAGAGCCATCAGTATTGTTGCCGGAAAACATGTTGCAGCTGTCCAGTACAGAACCCAAAGCCATCATTCCCATGCCTGTCCTGCATTTTCCCAAAAAATGCCTTCTTGTTTGGTAGGAGAGAGCAGTTCTTTGGGCTTCCAGTTGTATTTTTTCTTTTGCCATTTTGTGTTCTAGTTCTTGGTGATTACTTCATCGAGGTTCAAAATCGCATTGGTGACGACAGCAAATGCTGCCAATTCCTTGCCTTGTTTTCTGTAGACAGAATCGGATAGCATGCCCAGTATTTTTTCTTTTTCCTTTTCCAGTTTTTGAAAACTGGAAGTATACAGTTGTTGAAATGCTTTTGTTTTTTGTTCGCTGATGGGATGTCCAGTCGCCAAAGCATATCCTTTTCCTATCCTTTGCTCAAGTGAAAGCGTTTTGTCTTTCAGGAGGTTTTGTGCAAGTTTAACGGAAAGATCCCAATAGGTTGAATCATTCAGCAAGGTCAGGGCCTGTAAGGGAGTATTGGTTCTTATGCGCCTGGTTGCACAAACTTCCCGGGCTGATCCGTCAAAACTGATCATGGAAGGGTATGGGCTGGTTCGTTTCCAATAGGTATAAATGGCTCGTCGGTATTGATCTTCTCCATCACTTTGTTTCCATTTCCGGCCATCATAAGGAGAACGCCAGATACCCTCGGGCTGGTAAGGCATGACACTGGGGCCGTACATTTTGTTGCTAAGGGCACCACAGATTGCCAGTGCCTGATCCCTTACTTGCTCGGCACTGAGCCTGACCCGAGGAGCATGGGAATAATATTTGTTGAGAGGATCCTTTTCTTTTGCCCTGTCAGTGGTTGTAGAAGATTGACGGTACGTGGCAGACATGACCATTCTTTTCAATGTTTTTTTGATGCTCCAGTTGTCTTCATGCATGAACTGATAGGCCAAATGATCCAAAAGTTCCTGATGTGTCGGGTTGGCTCCCTGAGAACCAAGGTCTTCCAGCGTTTCAACTAGTCCCTGCCCAAACAACTGTTCCCAAAGTCTATTGACCATCGTTCTTGCAGTAAGTGGATTGGACTTAGCCGTCATCCACTGTGCCAAACCTAGCCTGTTCCTCAGCTTGATGTCCTTGTCATTGACAAACAATCCTGGTAATCCGGCCTCCACTTGTTTGGTTTTGAGCAACCAGTTTCCCCTTTCAAAAACATAGGTTTTACGCTTCATGTCGGTAGGATTGTCGAGCATGATGGGGGTGAATTCAGCATCTGGACGGTTCAGGGTCTGGATAAAAAGATCGTGGTATGTTGTAAAATCCTTTTGATCCTTACCCGGGAATGATGGAGTAAAAGCAAACCAATCAAACCGCATCCCATTGTCATCTTTTGATTTCAACTTGCTGTTTTCATAATTCAGGTAAAGATCATGTACCCCGCTTATACCCTCAGGAAGATCCACCTCAAGAATGGACCATCCGCCTTTGCTCTTGTCCACTTTTATCTTTAAGTAGGGTTTGGCATTGGCAGAATCCAACTTGACGGTCAGTTGCCCATTGTCATTGCCGGATCCATACCGGATGAGCAGCGTTGACTTATTGGTCAGGCTGATGGATTTTATCCTCGCCCAGGATGATTTGCGCAACATGAGAAATTTGGTATCCGCCAATGCTGCATTGATCATAGAATCAGCCAGCAAGCTGTTGATGCATTGCTGTCCGGTTTTGAGTAACCTTGAATAATAGGTTTTGAGGTCATTGTTGCCGTAAAGATTGACCCAGGTCATGACAGAATCAAACTGACCGATGCTTTTGTTGCGGAACTCGCGCAACAGGGGGTAGTCATCGTAGGTGTCCTCATCCCTGGAATTGTTGAAATAGGCCATGAATTTGTAGTATTCCTCATGTTTAAAAGGATCATAAGGATGACTATGGCACTGCACACAGGCAAAACTGGTTCCCATCAGGGTCTCCCAGGTGGTATTGACCCTGTCAATGATGGCAGCAGTCCTAAATTCTTCATTGTCTGTTCCTCCCTCATCGTTGGTCATGGTATTGCGGTGAAAAGCGGTTGCGATGAATTGATCATCAGTGGCATTGGGCAAAAGGTCTCCAGCGAGTTGTTCGGTCAGGAACTGGTCATAGGGTTTATCTTGGTTGAATGACTTGATCAGCCAGTCGCGATACCGCCAGATGGACCGAATATAATCCCTTTCATATCCCTTCGTATCAGCATATCTGGCAAGGTCCATCCACAAAGCCGTCCAGCGCTCACCATAAAATTTGGAGTCTAGCAGATCATCAATCAGGTGCTCGTATGCATTGTTGGATGGATCAGAAAGGAATTTTTGGGCGATGCTATCAGGAGCAGGAATACCTATAATATCAAGTGAGGCTCTGCGCAGAAGAGATTGTTTATCAGCAATATCTGATCGGGATAAGTTGTGGTCATTCAGTTTTTCATCGATAAAATGATCGATGTCATTCTTATCATCATTGTCCCAAAAAGAAAAGAATCCTCCGTTAGGTACCTTCTGTGCTTGAACAGGTTTATAGGCCCAATGGGTTTCAAATGTGGCTCCTTCATCAATCCATCTGGTCAGCAGATCAATTTCCTGCTTTGAAAGAGGTTCTTCTTTGTAGGGCATTCTTTCTTCTGGATCCTTGTGGTGCAAACGCCTGATCATGTCACTGTTTTTTGCATCACCGGGGATGATAGCAGGTTTTCCTGATGAAGTGGGAGATAGTGCTTCTTCCCTAAAAAGCAGACTAAAGCCACCTTTTTTCTTTACACCACCATGGCAGGAAATGCATTTTTGGTTGATGATGGGCTTGATTTCAGCGTTGTAATCAACCGGATCCTCGGTCAGGAAAACATAATATCCGGTCAATCCAAGGGCTAAACCAAAGATCGTAAGGAACAGTGGAGATTTAATTATAGATCGCATATCAATGCTTTGAATGAAAATGTGAGACAAGATTATTTTTGAGGTGCATGACTTCTTTGCCATCCAATGACACCTGAACAAGGTTTTCTTTCATGTTGGTATTAAAGTAATTCATTTGGCTTTCAAGTGTTTTTCTTGCTGAACTATGAAAGCAAACGGCACCGGTATCTACGGCAAGCTGAACAATATTGTCGGCTCTTACGCCAGAGCCGGGCATGATTTTTATTCTTCCATTTGCCTGTGACACAAATGTTTTAAGGATGTTGCTTCCTTCTTTTGCAGTTGGCCTCAAACCGCTTGAAAGTATTCTTTTACAACCTATTGCAATAATCTGCTCAAGTGATGAATGAGGATCTTTTACCCTGTCAAATGCCCTGTGAAATGTGACATCGATACCTTTTGCTATCTCCACTAATTCCTGACATTTTTCAAGATCTATACCTCCATCTTTATTTAATATACCTATTACAACACCTTCACAACCAATATCTTGTGCAGCTTTTATGTCATCCTTCATTGCCTGAAACTCTTCTTGTGTATACAAGAAGTCTCCGCCACGGGGCCTGATGATGGGAAAGACCTGGATAAGGGTTGATTTCCTGGCAGCTTTCATCATGCCATAAGATGGGGTAGTGCCGCCTTCATGTGGATTGGCACATAGCTCAATCCTGTCTGCACCATTTTCAGCTGCTAACTGGCAGGATAATAGATCAAATGCTATGACTTCTAGTTCAAATTGCATGTCAATTAAAATAGCTTTCACCTGGAATAACGATTTCTTCGTAGGCAGACTTTACCGCATAGGAGAAACCTTTTTGGAGGGCATATGCGCCATAATTGCCTTCTTTGTCAATGGCAAGAAAGCCAATCTGAATTTTTTTTGCCTTTTCTGGATCTCTTTTGGCAATTCTTTCTACAACTTTTTTACAGGCCTCCCTGGGTGAATTACCCTGTCGCATGTATTCCACAACCAAATGAGAACCAACGCATCTGATGACTTCTTCTCCAACACCGGTTGAGGTAGCTGCGCCGATTTCTCCGTCTACAAAAAGGCCAGCTCCAATCACGGGAGAGTCTCCAACTCGGCCATGCATTTTAAAAGCCATGCCACTGGTAGTGCATCCGCCACTCAAATTACCGTGGGAATCGAGGGCTAACATTCCAATAGTATCATGGTTGTCGATGCTGCCTGGGAACATGCCAGTATCGGGCTGTTGCTGGTATTGTTTGTTCTCGATGTTCATGACCGGCTCATAATTGGCTTTTTTCAGCCAAATTTTCCAAGCTTCTTCACTGTCTGGCGTCAGCAGGTTCTCTTTTTTAAACCCATTGGCCAGCGCAAATTGAAGTGCTCCATCGCCAACGAGGATTACATGCGGCGTCTTTTCCATGACCATCCTGGCTACAGAAATCGGGTGTTTGATGTATTCCAAACACATGACCGAGCCACAATTGCCTTTTTCATCCATGATGCAAGCATCCAGGGTAACCCGACCATCACGATCTGGATATCCACCATAGCCAACAGTTTTATTGCTTTCATCTGCTTCGGTGACGCGGG
>Ga0222712_10006221_pt1 | contig 11827 bp, 8 predicted proteins | sample C33_657DmetaG_FD_165043 | JGI IMG/M metagenome (GOLD analysis project Ga0222712, IMG submission 165043) | Estuarine water microbial communities from San Francisco Bay, California, United States - C33_657D | ecosystem: Environmental > Aquatic > Marine > Unclassified | place: USA: California... | reverse complement strand
GAGTTCCTTGTAATCCTTGAGTTCCTGCTGAACCAGATGCTCCCTGAGCACCTAGAGTACCTTGAGCACCTTCAATACCTTGTGGTCCTGTAGCTCCTTGTGTCCCCGCTCCCTGAGTACCTTGAATGCCCTGAGATCCAGAACCAGTTAAACCTTGCGTTCCTTGAACACCCTGTAAACTTTGTAAACTAAAAGAGTCAATCGATTGCCATAATACGCCAGAGCCCGTTGAAACTAAAATAGAACTTGCTGTTCCAACTTGATTATTTTGGTCGTAAAAAGAACCAGCAATTTTGACATCTGAATTTATATCAAATCCAGTACTAGGAGAGTTTGTGTTAATACCAACCCTAGAATTTATATCATCAATAAAAACTAGAGATGTAGATCCTATATCACCACCATTATTATATAAAATATTTCCATCACTTCCTGGAGCAAATATAATAATCGTTGATATTCCAGATACATCTGCAAGTGCAGTAACTGCAGAACCAACAAAATTTACTTTATTAATTGAGTTGATGCCAGCATTTCCAGCAGGAAGGGCAACTATACCTTGATTATAAATTGTAATTCCAGTTACAACACCAGCGGGAACTTCCTGCAACCAATATCTATCATAAACCGTCCCATTTGGAACAGTGACTAATCTATAATAAGTACTTGCAACAGCTACAAGTTTTTCGTTGGGATACCCAAGATTTGGTTCTGCTTGATCTAATCCAAGATATAAGTGTCTATCAGAACTTAATCCCGAAAAAGATCTTACCTTTTGTCTTCCACTTAGATATTTTGCCATTACTATACGGTACTGTTCTCAAGAATACTGCATACAAATTCCATTTGAAGTGGACCAACTAATCCACCACTTACATATGTATGAGCAATACCAGTGACTTTTCCTGCATATGTAGTGAACACTGTTCCTCCCCCACCAACAGTTTCGACTGTGAAAGATGTTTGTGGTGATGGGAAAATTGTAGTCGTAATACCACTTCCAGGAGGACATGTAAATGCCAAACCACTCATTGTAATTTGGTCGCCTATAGAAAAATTGTGATTTCCATAAGTCGTTACCGTTGTAAGTCCTGTAGTGTTATCATATTTACAATCATAGACAGAGACAATTCCTGCCTGCGTTCCTTCAATTACAATTGAATCTGAAATCAAAGCAGTTCTTTCCAACACGAATCTACCATCAATTAAAATGACAGAATCATTAGGAGGTATTTCTACGTCTTTTACAATTCTATTGTTTCTAGTGTTTCCTGCAGTTTTTGATGCAACACTCTTTCTACGATGAGTAAATGTAGCAGTTGGGTAAGTACCAATACCAACATTTGATACTTGTGCATAAAGAAGAATTGCAGACACGCCCACAGGAGTTGTATAGACTGTTTGTTCTCCTGGGGCAACTGGAACTGCAATTGTAAGAAATTTATTAAGTGGTGCAACTGCCATATCTTATCTCAACGCAAGTATTAGGGGCGTAACTTCTGCTTGTATTGCTCGACTAAAATCTCTTCCTCTAATCGTAGAAGTTGTTTGATCGATTTGAATTCCTTCGCCAATGTCAAAATTACCTTTTTGATCTGTACTAGTAAATGGAATTTGTGCTCCATCTCTAGCAACAACTTCATTCGCTTTAATTGGAACCGCACCTTTTAGAGGTGTTGCAGTATTTATATCTGTTCCAGTGCCTATGTATTCGAAGGAATGAGAACTTGTTAGAATTCTACTAATTCTTTTAAGTTCAATTGGGTCGTTCTCAAATAATTCATAAGGAATAAATTCATTGAAAGTGACCGTAGTAATTCCTGAGGGGGATGGTGTAGTAGATGATGCAACAGAAACTGTATAATAAATCGGAGCCATTACTGCTGTTGCAAGTCCTGTGTTTCCGTCAACATCAACAACAATGTTTTGCGATGAAAGATAATTTCTTCCGGTGCTTATAACATCAATTGCAACAATCTGTCCTGCATCATTAATAGTTGGAGATACTTCTGCAATAATACCTTGAGGTCCCTTTGGTTGAACTGTACCATCTGCATCACGTATGATGACGTTTGGTGGAGCAGCTGCACTGTATCCAGAACCACCATTCAATACAGTGATTGAACTTAGTTCTTGTAATGGAGCAGTAATTGTACCAACTCCAACTGCATCGGGGTAATTATCTAGATTAATTTTAAACCACAACGCTTGACCATCATATGGTCTTCTAGCAGTTCCTATTCCATCATAGACTTGTTTTAAAACAACAGTATCAACCTCTGGGTCTGTATCGGCATTTACTTTACCCGTAAATTCAGTTGCACCCAATCCAACAGCAACCAATCCAAAGTTACCGAATGATGAGTTGGAGTTTGTAAGGTCACAAGAACCTCCACTTGCAGCATAAATTCCAATGTCACAATTAATTGTGAAGATGGAAACTAATTGGGCATATCCATTGTTTGTAATCGATACACCTATTCCGTTTTCATTATACTGTGTGAATGAATCACAAACCATTGACTTAAGATCAGCACCAATCGTTGATGCTGTAGCATGGTTACCATCAATCCTCATACCAATACTCTTGGTCATGAAGTTTGTGCAGTTTCTCACATAAGGTGAGCGCCATCTTCCAGAACTACCCTCTGTTGCTGGTCCAAAAGAAGTGTATCCAGTGATAGCACTAAATGCTATTCCAGCGTTGACATCAGATTGCGTTGGTGGGAAGGCAACCGCACCACAACCAGTATGAGCAACAGAAACAGAAGACCCAGCAAAATTTAAGTTTTCAATTAAGCAACCTCTTCTAACATGAAAAACATCTTTAGTTGGATTGTTTGGAATGATAGTTACAAGTCTTAAGTCTTGTCCAGACACAGAAACATCTGTTCTTAAACCAATAGGATTGTTTTCATAGTAAACACCAGAGCGAATGAAAATAGTATCTCCTGGTTCTGCAATAGATGCTGCAGCTCCTACTGTTCTCTTAGCATCACCTTCAAGATAACCACTATTAGAATCACTACCATCCATGGTGACCCAGATGGCATTCTGAGTTTGAACTCCAGGAGGCCTCCAAGAAACACCTGTTCCAACAGAAGATAAACGATAATCAAATTTTCCAGTTGCTGTGCTATTGTTAATATCAATTAATGAAGAATTAAGTTCTACAGTATTGTTAAAAACTGAAGTTCCATCAACATCTAAATTATTGTTGAGTGTGGTTATTCCATCAACATCTAAAGAACTATTAAGTGTAGTTGCTCCATCAACATCTAAAGTACTGTTTAATGTAGTTGCACCGTCAACATCTAAAGTGTTGTTGAGTGTTGTAATTCCATCAACGTCCAGTGAATTATTAAGTGTTGTTGCACCATCAACATCTAAGGTGCTGTTTAATGTAGTACCGCCATCAACATCTAATGTGCTGTTGAGTGTTGTTGCACCATCAACATCTAGTGCTGAATTTAAGTTTGCAACACCATTAACGTTTAAAGTGCTATAAAGATTTGTCTCTTGATAGACATTTAACTTATTTGATAATGAAGTAATTCCTGTTACAAACAGATTATTAGCAACCGTTGTGACTCCAGTTATATTAACACTATTTGTAAATGAAGATTGTCCAGTTACAAATAATCTATTTGACAGAGAAGTAATTCCTGCAACATTTAAGTTGCTGAAAAACGTTGCAATTCCAAGAACGTTTAGACCCTTATAAAAATAAGAAGTATCAGTTGCGTGTATTTGACCAGTAACACTTACAATACCAACTACATCAAGAGGATAATTTGGGTATTGATTATTGATTCCTACATTTGAATTTCTATAAATTGCCGTTCCATTTTTTGTCCAATAATCCTTGATAGTAATATCTGCATATAGGGGATTGGTTGGATTAACTTGCAAGTCAACCAAATCATATGCGTTGGCTCCAGAACCTGACAAAAAGTTAATGCCCGAAAAAGATGATATGCCTGTGGAACCAGTGATTGCATTCCCTTCTTCTAATACAATTATGTTTCCACCAAATCCTGGAGCAATACTAGTCCAACGAATTCCTGTTGAATCTCTAGTTAAAAACCACCCAATAGAACCAGCATCATTGTCTCTATCATAAATTAGATTATCAACTTTTAATCCACCAATAATATCAACTCTTTGTACAGGATTTGTTGTTGCAATCCCAACAAATCCTCTAACATAAAGGTTTTCAAGAGTAGAAATTCCAGTAACATTAAGTTGCTTAATTGAACCAATTCCACCTATTACACTAATAGCGGTAGTAATGGCACCAACAATACTAGGAGCATAAAGTTCTCCTGGAACATATAAATTATCTATTACTGCATTAGTAACATTAGTAGGGATTCCTAATGTTGTTCCTCTTTTCAAATACTCAAATTGAGTTCCTGCATAAGAAACTGTGCTGGTAGGAGAAGATTCACCTGGTAGTTGTGGTGCGTCTTGAGGAATAAATCCTAAATTAATATTTTCAACTTCTGCCATTTATCTACTCCTTATTATTTTGTATCATAGTGATATCCGGCGATTGACCTTTGAGAATTGTCCCCTGGATAATCTTCTATTGTTCCTTTATACTCAGGAATGAGTTTTTCAGTATCTATTCTCTCGCCATAGACATGATAAAAACAGTCGATAGGCATGTTACCTTTTGATTGTAGATAAATTTTTTCAATATCCCATCGTTTAACTATGATATCCTGATGAGCACCAATTGGAGTTATCGATACTGTGATTGAATTAACATCTACAAGTTTTTTCCAATATTCTGGAAGTTGTATTTCTTTTTTATTTGTCAGTCTTCCTCTAAAATATACTGCCGCTTCTGGACCTTCAATACAAGTATGTGTAAGTCTCCAACCCTCTTTTGTTGGGTGAGGGATATCAAAATTTTTCTTTGAAGAAAGTCTATGAGCACCACAGAATGCAGTTACATCTCCCTGAGACTGTATTGAAGTTCCTGCTTTAATTGTTGACCCTGAGGTAATATTTAAATTTACATCCAAATTATCAAAAATTGCAGCGTCCCCACGAACTGCTAAAGAATAAGGAGAATTATTTACAAGTCCACATGCAGATAAAACTCCAGGAATAATTGGAGTAGGAGAATCTCCATTGAACATTGGGCCTATCATCGATGTGGCCCAGACGTTTGGAAATCCTAATGCTATTCCCTGAAGTATGGGTCCTTGCAGATAAGTAGCACCACGAATGGTTGCAGGACCTCTTCCCAAAATTTCTGGATTTGATGGATCTTTAGTTACGTGAAGTTGACTACTAACTAAAACCTTATCAAAACTTGCCATATATTATATCTACAAATTAAGTGGGAATACCTTATTTAGTATGCTGTCAGAAAATGGTATTGATGGTGGTTTTAAGTTTGAAGATGCTGTCAAACTCTGCATGTCACCAGTATACATTTTTAAAATATTCATTGCAGTCATTTGCATTGAACCATCCGTAAAGATGGATAATTTTTCACTTCCGTTAACGTTAACACCTTTTGCCTCTATATTAACACTTTCAGAAGCTATAATATTAATATTTCCATCTGCAGGATTACCACTGTAAGAAATTAAATCAATATTTTCTGCCTCCATTCTAATTCTACCACGAGTAGAAATTACAATATCTCCAGTGGCAGCATCTAACCAAAATGCAGGTTGTCCTTTTGGAATATTATCTCCACATTTAACTTGGTATCTTCCACGGCATCTTGAGGTAATCCAACCTTTTCTTGGTTCAGTTTGGTCTATTGCGATATACTCAAGACCACCTTGACCTTGAATTAATGCAGAAGAAATTACATTATCTTTATGAATATGACCAAATCTTATATTGCCATCTTTAGTGTGGATGTCTTTTGTTTCGTAATTTTTAGATTTTGTCATTTTTTATCTCGGTACTAAATCGAATTGAACTCTTGGTGCTATCTTTCCTACACAATCTACCACAACAACTAGTGGAAGGCCTGGAGGAACTTTCAATGCATCTTCTGGGGTCAAAATTCTTTCAACTTTCAAAATTGGTCTTAGCACTGCATTAAAACCAGTCTTAGATTCTACTAGTATTTCTGGAATGTCTTGAAATCCAGATCCTTTAGATACAATATTTACATTTACAACCTCACCTCTTTTATTAATAATAGGTTCTATTACCGTTCCTTTATCCGGAGTGACTTTAATTGTATCATTTGGAGTGTAACCAAAACCACCATCTTCAATAACAACATCATCAAAAGATATTAGAACTGGGTAAGATGGAGTGTTTGTTGAATTTGTTTTGTCTGGTCTGTTGGATATTGAAGTTGGCGAATCAAAGAGAGGAGGTGGATTCCAAATATCTCCAGGTTGCAAATCTGGTGGAGGATCATTTCCAGGAACTGTATAATAATTTCCATCTTTTGTTTTTACATAACCCTCATCTGCTTCTTTCCAAGTTCTTCCATTTCCACCCAAACTTCCATCAAATTTATCCAAGTAGCCATCACCTTGAGCACAGACATAAAGATTTTGAACTTTATCACCATCCATTAAAACATCTAAACAACTTCCGCTACCCTTTCCACACTCATCTTGCAAAACAGCAACTGGCGCAGATGTATAATTTTTTCCAGGACTAACAATATCAAATGCCATTACTCCAGAAGATAATGGACTTATCACAGCATTTGCCATTGCACCAACTCCTTCGCCACCAAAGAATTGAACTTTTGGTGGACCACATGGTTGAGGGTCTGTTGGGCAACTTAAATCTGAAAGAGCAGTATCACTAATTAGATCTGTTTCAGGTTTAAGGTTTAAAACTTGCTCAATTGTTAATTCTCTTTGAAGTCCATCTTTATCTTGAAAATAAAAAAGTTTTCCAGGACTTGCATCTGCAACAATCTTTGCTTGCTCTTTTGTTACATTGTCAACACGAGTTCCATCTTTGTCGTAAAACGAAACCCTAATTGAATTGTCTGGTATTTGTGCGGAAAAAGTCATAATTAATACAGTGTAATTCTACCTTCGGCAATATCTCTCTTAATTAGGTCTCTTTCTTGCTGAGCGGCCTCCTGAGTTTCTGCATTAGATTCCCCAACCTGAAGTTGATTAGTTGGTTTTTCTGTTCCTGTAGCAGCATTAGACAATGGTTGTCCTTCAGCGTTACCACTACCCATACCCTCTGATGTATTTGTATTATTACCTGGGACAGGGTTAGTTCCATCAGATGCTGAAGTAGGACCACCAGAAATTGGTGGAGGAGGATCTCCGCCAGGGAGAGCAGGACCTGCGAGACTCAATTCATTATAATCTGGACAAGATTTTTCTTCATCACATTTAAAGAAGTCCAATATTCCAGTTATAAAATCAATAGCATTAAAAACATTACCCGCTATTGAAGATATTTTGCCACCTATCGCACTTACAAATGAAGAGATAGGGGCTATTGCACTTTCTATTGCACCAGTTATATCTCCCAAAACATTATCTAAAATTCCAGAAATTAAATTTTCCACTGCACATAAAGGTGCATTAACCATCTTGTCCAACATGTTTTTCAAAAGGCCTGCTATTAAACCAAAAAGACCTCTTGCTATCTTTTGGAATACGCAATTGATTTTTTCTAGTCCATTTTCTAATAGAGATGATAATTGAGGAACTTCTCCAGGAAACAAAAATCCCTGAACATCTTTTATACCATTTGATATTTTTTGCTGAACATATCCCATCACCTTGTTCATTATTGATTTCATAAATCCACTTACATATCCTACTGCCTTATCAATTAAAGCATTAACTTCTCCAGCAATAGACTCTGCAAAAGCTGTTGCTTCACCAGCAAACTTTTTAATCTTTTCAACTTCATTTAAAAGATTTTTAACAGTTGTTTGTATGCCTTTAATTTCAGAGTTTTTCTTTTTACATGGACTGATTAATGGACGCAGTACTTTTCTATCATCATCTTGCATCACATTGGACTTTCTAGGTGCAATGTGAATAGAATCAAAAGTATAAATTGGGAAATTAGTTTGTCCTGGATTGGACGAAAAATTTAGTTGACTTAAAATTCTAAAGTCAGGAATTTTTGCAATATTTGGATTATTAAATGTTGCATCATATAGTTGGTATCCCAGAGTTCCTTGTTTTTCTTTAGCTTGTCTAGGAGTGCTTATCTCAGGTTTCGATGCCTTTAATGTAGCAATTAAAACTTGTCTTTCTGTTTCCTCCTTAGATAACCCAGCAACTTTTGCTGCCTCCCTAGCATTAGTCGCAGAAGCAAACTCTTGTTTGGTGGGAGTCCTTGCTGGATTTAAAAGTTTTTTAAGTTGAGATGTAGTAAGACTATCAATATTTTCTACCTGAGGGGTAGCATTATTAGTTAAGTCTGCCTCACCACGTTCTTTAGGAACATTATTATTTGAGTTACCAAGAACAGCATCTATGTATGGTTCTTGGCCACCCATTCCATCCATAAAGAATCCACGAACAATGGATCCTGATGCAATTGCAGGGGTTTCTCCATACCCGCCAAGACCAGAACCAGCAGTAACTGGCATACAAACGTTTGCCATTACCATTTTATCTGGTGGCAACACATTCATATCCCCAGTGTGCCAACTGAAGATTCTTACTTTATAACGGTATCCCCACCCTTTAATTTCGGAAAGGTTATCAAACAATGAACATTCAATATTATCCCTAAAGGTTTCTGATGATTCAACTCTACCAAACCAAATCGGAGGATGAGTTAAAAATTCAGAATCAAAACCCTTTCCTGTTGTTACATCAGACATTATTAATCCTCATATACTCTACATTCAAGAGCGTCGGGATGTGAATCACAATAAAGTTCTAGTGATGTTGGATCATGATTTTCGTCTGGATGATTTGCTTGATACTGCTCTAGAGAATCCAACTCGTCTTCCAAGTGGCGGCGACGTTGGCCACTTGTATTTGGATTGTCCAATTCATCTTTGTCATCATTAATGTGCTGTTGAAGTGTTCTGTCCATATTGAACACGAAATCTAAATTAATACTATTTATTACATTTGAGCGGGTTTTCTTCCATAAGAATCCCGAATCAGTTCTAAATTGGTATAAGTTTGATTATGCATAATTGTATGACACAGAGCAGATATTAAATAAACTCCGCTCATTCTTGGGTTATATGAGGGATTTGGTTTATTAGTCAATTCAGGAAAGTCGCAATGAATCAAATCACCAGCTCTTAAACTAAAGTCTCCAGCAAGAGTTACTTTAAGAGTGACCGTAAATAGTTGGTTATATCTTGCTGCTGCTCTAGTTTGAATTTGCTGTTTATCTATATCAAGCTCTTTTGCTTTTTTCAATTGTTCTGACAAACTATCTCCCTCAGGAAGAAACCCGGTGGGGTCCAATCCCCAATTAAAACGAGATGGTGATGCAGTAAATTCTGGATTTACAAATTTAAACTCTGTACCACCAGTAATTACAACTTCTTGTTGAAGATCTAAGTCTATTGGTTTTTGGTCATAAAAACTTTCTCTGGGGTCAACACCTTTATTTTCTGAAGAATAAGTTCCCATCTGAAGTTTAGACTGGAAATCTCCAGAGTCAGTTGACTCATAGTTTAAAATTTTTCCATCATAACCAATAGGAATTATTGTAGATGTTGTATTATTAAAGATATATTTTTTGATAGGAATGCGATCAAAAAGTTTATCAATTGACTTGAATTTATATCCATCAGCATTCTCAAAGAATAAAAATCCAGCAGTCTTTCCGAAAGCGTCTGGTATGTTTGGAACTGATTTTTTTGCTAACCAGTAGATAGTCCAGAATGGTTTTTTAGTAGTTCCAATAAAATTATATTTGTTCTCAGTAACTTCAATATCAAGTTCTTTTTCTGTCTTTAAATTTTCTGTCAAAATCTTTTCGACGTGATCTGAGATTTTACCATCATATCTTTTTATGACTCTAGAATCTGCAAGTTCATTTTGTAAGAATTCTCTTGATGCTATGTCTAAAGCAAAGACACTTTTCTGAGTATGTTCTGATATCTTTTCAGTCTGATTCAAACGAAATGCATTTGTTTCTGTAATAAATGAAAGTTTATTTGGTGGGTTGAATCCATCTTCAATCTGTAGATATATTTTTTCTCCATTACCAACCTTAAGTGCTTCTGCAAATCCAATAGAAGAACCAGTTCCATCATCTGCTTTTCCTGCCTTTCCTGTATCCACAACCATTGCTCTAATGTGAATACTTTCTGATAGAATATTCTCATAGTAATGCAGTTCAGCAACACCTTTGTTCAATGCAATAGGCTCTCCTCCTGCATTTGGAAAAAGTTCAAAGATAGGTATATTATTACTAGATTTTTTAAGTGATTCGGTTACATCTATCATACTTTTATCCGTACATTAGATTGTCGCTCATTTGTTCTCCCATAGTATCTATGGTTGAATTATCATATGTTAAAGATGAATTGGTCATTCCACCAGAAACTCCACCAGAATCTGAAGTAGGAACTGGAACATAAACAATCTCTGGTTCTGGTTGTTCATAATTAGTATAACTTTGTAGAACTCTTATAGCGTCTTTATATTTTGCTTTATTTAATGCATCCAAGAATCCAGGATAAGTACCTTCAAGAGCTGCTGTAGAATCTGCATCGATTACAAATTCCACACCCTTTTCACCAAGCATAGCAAAATGAGGAACACCTCTAGTTTTTCCCCCCTTTTCATATGCTACGTGGACGTGATCACTATGCCCAGGATCACCTGCCTTTAAAAGTTCAACAGGTTTTACGCCCTTTAGTTTATTAAATTCAGATATTACTCTCAATATTTTAGGTTGTTCATGTGCGTATGCTCCAACATCAATTGCTCTTCCAGAAAAATGATATGAACCAGGAGCATGAGATCCAGGTGGTCCAACTCCACCATGCTCTGGGTGCTCTGTAACCGCTTGAAAATCTGGTCCTTGTTTTAATTTTTGTTTAATATATCTACCAAGTTCTCCTGCAATCTTACTTCCAGCAGATCCATATCCCTTTCCAAGTGCGATTCCTTCTGCACCGCCCATTACTTTAATGTCCCCTAAAGCAGGAGCTCTTGCTGGACCAGGATTTTTTTTACCATAAGCAATCGCAGCAGGACCAACAAACCAACCAAACCGATGCCCGTGTCTAACAACATATCCAACACCATCTGAAGGAGGAGTTAATCCTTCTGCCCAAAAATCAGTTCTTCCTCCAACAAATTGAGCAGCACTTTTCTGCAAATCTGGATTTTGAATTGCAGATGCAGTATCATTGATAAACTTTTCTGCCTGTGCTCTACTTAACTTATTTGCAACCATTACTGCATTAATTGCACTTTCCTTATCATTAATTGCTCTGAATTCATTAACCGCTCTACCAACTGGTTGATATTGTCTTCCATTTCCTGCGACAATTAATTCTTTAATTGTTTTTCCACTATAAATTCCAGAAGCAAGTCGATTATAAATTGATTGAGCGACATCCGCTCTTCCTTGTGGAGTTCCACTTTCAAGAGATGCAATAGCAACTAAAGCCCAGAAGTCAGCGTTTCCTCCAGTAACAACTCCACCTGGTCCAACTTCTATACTTGGATCTTGTTTTGGTGTAGGTGCCTTTTCCTGTTCTATTTTTTGAAGCATCAACTGCTTCATTAAGTCCTGAATGGTTTTATCAACTTGAGGAGCGACAGAATCTTGAAGTGACTTGGCAATCACATCACTGTAATCTTCACCAGAAACAATACTTTCCATTTTAACTTCGCCACCACCAGCATATGCAAAAGTC
>Ga0222712_10006220_pt1 | contig 11827 bp, 30 predicted proteins | sample C33_657DmetaG_FD_165043 | JGI IMG/M metagenome (GOLD analysis project Ga0222712, IMG submission 165043) | Estuarine water microbial communities from San Francisco Bay, California, United States - C33_657D | ecosystem: Environmental > Aquatic > Marine > Unclassified | place: USA: California... | reverse complement strand
CAAACCCTGATATCTTAGTACGTCTTCATCTCTATCAAGGTAAGACATCCACAGTCTTGCCCCTGACGGTGCTTCCCATTGCATCTTACGTTCACTCCACTTGATGCCGGGATAAATCTTTGGATAAAGCTCTTGACTCTTCCAAATAAGTTCTCGAAGTTCCTCTGTTGTATGACGAAGAAGCAATCCAGAAAACTGTGGATGTACCATATACCTCAGTGGATCAGCCAACATAGCGTAGCTTTTACCACCACCAGCAGCTCCACCATATAACACCTCCCTCTCTGAGGAAGCTAAGAAGAATGTTTGAGGCCCAGCATTGGGCTTAAACAATACTTCCCTATCATCAGGTGTCGCTAGAGGAATCTCTGGCGAGTTTACTATCGATATATTCGGTGAGCTTGCTGTACTGCTCTGACTCGAAGTATCCTGTTGGGTCTTCCCTGCCGAGCCTCTTGGATTTTTCTTCGTACCTTTCCGCTTGCTCAAGGGCTTTTTTGAGCCTTGTGGCAAGGTTGCGGTAAGTAGCGGATTTGAATCCATGCTTTCTTTCAGTCTTTATTCTCTTTAACAATCCCACATGGCTTATCGTTCTACCTGTGGTAGTGGTAAGCCAAGCTGCTACCTGCCTAGAACTGTATTGTTTTAAATGTTTCTTAGCTAGTTCTAACGCTTCAAGCTCTGTAGGTATTGGCTGCAAGAGGTCAGGATTTTCTTCATCTTGTCTGTAACCAAATGGTATAGTTTTTCTAATCTTTGGAATAGGTACATATGTTTCCTTTGCTTTGGGCTGTGGCAATATCCAAGCCCCTAAGTCTCTATCACTCACCGCTATCTTTGGCTGGCAAAATCATGATGCCGTTAGGTGCTGTCACCTGAACTTTCTCTGTCTTCACCAAACCAGCCCTGTCTAACAAATCTTTAGCAGCATTGAGCTTCTCTTTCAAGCCTAGCTCTGTAGGGTCAGCAATGCCACTAACAACAGCCATAGCTGCTCTAGGGGCGTTCATAGCGATGTAAAGCTGTGTAGCCTCAATCACTTCTTCCTTAAGAACTTCCATGAGTACCTTGGTATTGTAGCCTTCGCTATAACCAGCAAGCTGCCTAGCCTTGTGAGGATTACCTCCAGCCTCAGCAAATAACACCTCAATGAATTTCTTCTGTTGTTCGTTTAGTTCTCTTTTAGCCATGATTAAAATAGTCCTTGTTCATAATATTCTTCAACAGTGACAACAGCATCTATAGTGCTACCAGCTTCAGGTGTCACTATTAATGTGTCTCCGGGATTAAGAACAAGATAGCTACCATCTAGCTTTAGGAAACCATAAGCAGAAACAACATAACCACCAACAATGTAATAGGTAGCACTTGCACTATCATCCCGCCACTGAAGAGTAACTGTTTTATTACCCCCTCCATGATTGGAGATGAATAACAAAGTCATCTTAGCTATAAAATTCTCAGGACAAGTGTAGATAGTGTTAGCAGCTCCCGCTGTTAAGCTCTTCCCTACACTCCTAACCTTTGGTTCTTTGTTCATTTCTTCTTAGGCTTCACTTTAGCTTCAGACAATGCAATGGCAATGGCTTGCTTAGGAGATGTAACAACTTTACCACCTTTACCAGAATGTAAAGACTTGTCCTTATATTCACCCATCACTTTACCAATCTTAGCTGTTTGTTTCTTAGTAGTTGCCATCAGTCTTCGCTTTCAAACTCTTTAAGTTCCCATGCTGTACATACCCGCAGGTTGTGACAGATAAATTCAAACTTGTGGCAATAACCTCTACCACCAGCATCAGTATCAAATGCATTACGAGGAATGGTATCCATCATAAATAACATCTCTGGTGTGTTGTTAAAGTATTCGCAGTTGGCACAGCGTTTACGTCTTGCTTCAGACTCATCACACTGCCATGTCTCTGCCATGTCTTTCCAATAGTCTGGGCTGCTATCAGGCTCATCAGAAGGATTGGCTTCAGGGCCAAGCTTCCAATACTTGATGGTGTGCTCAGTGTTTGTCTTGTTCTCCTCAGGAGTAACAATGGGATAACACCCTTCAAACATCTCAGGGGCCATTAAACCTTTCATGACTACTTACCCTTCTTAGCCATTGCTTTAACAGGAGCCATACCCTTTGGTTTTCCTTTGCTGGAAAATTCCATATATTTAGCAGGACCACCTTTAGCAGGGGTTTTAGCAGGAGCTTTACCTACACCAATCATAATGGCAACAACAGGCTTCTTAGCAGCACCGCCCTTAGCCATCATCGGTGTTTTAGCTGGCATGGCATAACCACCACCCATCATCTTCTTCTCTTTGTTAGTGGCTGTACGGCTACCTCGAACAGGCATACCACCCTTAGCAAGCTTGGCTGGAGGAGTACCCTTAGTAGCTTCATAAGCTTTACGCTCTAGCTCATTAGCCCTGTCCAAATAGGTGTTACGCACCTCTTGTGGAATAGACTCATCCTTAGCTTTCTCACGGTACATCTTAACTTTTTCTGCATCGGTAGCCATAGTTTCTCCTTTTAGTTACCACTTTACCTTGTCTGCCCAATATGCAGCAGACATCTTACCCTTGTCAATGTTCTCAGCATGACGAGCTTTGAAGCTCTTCTGCCTAGCCTTATCCTTAGGTGTTGATGGATTTGCACCAGCACCGCTAACACCCTGTTGTCCAAACCTAATAAGCTTCACTGTGTCACCCTCTTTAGCTAACACAGCATGACTCTTTGTAGCATGCTTAGGCGTAGCCTTAGGCTTATTGTATCCACTGAATTCTTCTGAGCCTCTTTTAATCATCTGAACTTGCTCACTTTCTTAGCAATGTCTTTAGGCTGTTTAACAAACTGTTTACCAGCCTTTGTGCCTTCACGCTTAGCTTTAGTGGTAGCTGCATACTCAGCAGAGCTTAAAGACTTAATGGCAGCTTCAGGCAGATATCTCTCTCCTGTTTTAGCAGAAGGCTTACCAGACTTAGTTGTCCACTTCTGGGCTGTCCAATCCTTTAAAGACTTCTGAGAAGGCTTCATTTGTAACCACCACCAGCAGCTTTATATTTCTTAGCTACAAGCTGTGCTTTCCTAGCAGACCATTCTCCGGGATCACCACCAGCAGAACCAGCCTTCACCCTAGCTACCAACGCCTTACGCATTGTAGGCTTGGTGTAATTGCCAGCAGCATTAACTGTACTTTTCTTTGTTGCCATGTTGTTTCTTCTTTGGTAAGTGTCTGTGTTCTTTCCATCCCTCAGCTCTCATAGCATCTTCAACTCTGTCTAAGGGAAATACATATCCTGTATGTTTTTCCATAGCTGCTCTGACATAATAGACATCACTATGGAATAAATGCATCTTGTCTACATAGCCTCTGTGTAACGCTAGTGAAGCTTGTGTAGCTACACTGTAGGGGTATGTGTTTGTTAGTCCTCTATCTTCTAGCTGTTGTCGGGTGTAGTAGTTCATAATGCTTCATGCTAACACACATAGCCTAGCTAAGGTGGTATGGTAGCATTTATTGCTACACATAACAACCTATCCCAATGTATGTCTATAGTGTCTATGAAGGTAACGGTAGAAGTCCTGTGAAGAAACTACTACCATTACCTGTAGGGAACGGTACATATCACATTATGAAATACATACCACCTACCACTAATATCTAGAACATACACCTAGAAAGCCCATAAGGGATGTGTTCATCTATGGCTGTTGTTAGCCCACCCTTTTAGCAACAGCTTTTAACAAGTACCCACATCAAGTCTAGTCTGGTCAGTGTAAGGTGTACCACTGCCAGTATCCAGAGCAGAGAAACACAGTGGCCCCTGTGAATCTCTCTCCGAGTCTTTTCTCTTCAGCAGCCGATTGCAAGCTCATTTCTTTACCTGTAGCCGGAAGGTAGCTCATACTTTGTTTCGTATCGCCTGTATGCATAAAGCATACATGGTGCAGGTACGGGTAGTTTTACACATATCGAAACCAATGTCAAGCTTTTTCTGTAGGAACAATCAGAAATATTGCCTAAATAACAAAATGGTCCATAAGGGGTGTTTATAAACCTATGGCTATCAAGATGTTTCTTGATAGATACTTATAAGTTGCATGAAACTTTAATGAGAATAGTTCTTGTTTGAGCATAACTACTACAAGTATTTCAAACACTGTACACATAAAAGTGTACGGAAGGTAGCTGTTTGTATCACCTTATGTGCATAGTTGATCTGTTCCTAATTGTTTAATATACTGAACATAACAGCCCCTCCTAGCACTAGCGTGTACACATCTCTGATGCAACATAGTGCATGTTGATCTGTCCCTAATTGTTTTTATGGCGGTGTGGGAGCTGCCAAATATGGAGTTTGGTTAACAGACTCTATTTTCCTGATTTTTGGACGAGGCCATATACAATAGCGCCTACACCCCCACTGGCCCACGCCCCGCCCCGCTGCCGCCCAGCCCTGCAGCCGTAGCAGCCCTGCAATGCGTTGCAGATCTTAGGTGATTCAAAGATCTTAACTGCATTCAACTCAAAGAAAAGATTATTCAATGAATTCAAGGACTTAGAAGATCTTGAATACTGATTCAAAATCGGTTCTCATTGTCAAAAAGTGCTGGAAAGTTGCCTATTTTTTAAGCACACCGCCCTCTTCAAAGGGTCGGTATATCTATCACCCTAGATATAATCTAGCATGTCCTGCTTAAATTTTAAGCAATTCAACACAAAAACAACACCGATCCAATAAAGTTATCCACAGCATCAATCAAGGTTATCAACAACATCCTAAGCCGAGCCAAGAACAAACTGTGGACAACTCTACTGTTACTTCCTATATTTATAATCGCATTTTTATGACAACTATGTTGGCATTAAAAAATGCTTAAATATAGGAAGATCTGCGTACATGTGCCCGATCCCATGTCTTTCATTTAACAAAGAAACTATCCTTTTCACTTTAGTGAGAAAAGGAAATAGTTTCTTTTCTTAGTTAAATGAAAGACATGAAGGAAGCAAAATGACCGATAACGATGCTGTTCAAATTCTCATTGAAATCTCTGTAGTGCTTAGCACTATTAGCTTAGCTCTGCTTTGGGAGGATCAGATTAAACTGATGCTTTGCAAAGTCTTTGGTTACAAAGTAACTGGTGTCGGATTCAAGAAATCCCACTACACACTCAGCAAAGCTGAGGCAATGCAGTGGATGGGATGTTATGACGAGGCACTGTTATTCAAGGGTAAAACCCTTGTTGGCTCTAGAAAAGCCCTGTGATTGACAGGGTTATTGGAACTGTTTATAATTGAAACCTCAACGGCAATGTTGCCACAACCTTCCTAAAGGAAACACAATGTTCAAGTCTAAAGCTCTGCTTTCTGTATCGTCCGATGCCAAAACTGTCAAGGGAGAAACCTTAGGGTTTCTTACAGGGATTCTCTACTTAGCTCCGGCAAACACTACCAAGTGGAACACTTGTCCAATGGCTAAAAAGGCTCAATGTGATGTGGCTTGCCTCAACACTGCAGGTCGTGGAGCTTTCAGCTCGGTTCAGCAAGCTAGGATCAATAAAACCGAATGGTTTTTCACTGATCGGAATGACTTCATGCAACAACTTGTTGTTGATATTGCAAAGCTCATTCAGAAAGCTTACAAGAAAGGCTTAAAGCCTTTAGTTAGATTGAATGGTACTAGTGACATTCGGTGGGAAACCGTAGGTTTTACTGATGTTAGTGGCATTGAATATGTAAACATATTTGCTGCTTTCCCTAACACTCAATTCTATGACTACACTAAGAGAGGAAACCGCACTGAGTTACCAAGTAACTATGACCTGACATTTTCCTATTCCGGTGTGGAAGGCTTTCAGCCTTATGTCGAAAATGCTTTGTTAAACAACATGAGAATGGCAGTTGTTTTCCGTAAGGAAAAGGATATCCCTACTACCTTTATGGGAATCCCTGTTGTCTCTGGAGACAACTCTGATGTTCGTCACCTTGATGACAAAGTCATTGTCGGACTGTATGCCAAAGGTAAAGCGAAGCTTGATACGACAGGATTTGTTGTATAAGCAGAGCTTATTTGATAGCCTTGCGTAAAGCCTTAGGGCTTTGCAGAATGTTATCTAGCGTTCTCCATAGGGTGAAGCCCTGCTGTGAAGCAAAGCTTCAGTCGTTCTGATCTTTAACAATTGATACTAGTGTCGGTGAGGATGCTTGCTATTAGCAAGGCTTGCATCATCATTATGGACTAGCCCAGTCTATGCAGGGTGAATGCATAGGACATGCTAATACATCATGTTGATAATGTATATGAGAGACAATTCCATTGTGGCACTGGGGTCGGTGCTAGACAGTGGGTTTCTGAGAGGTTGTTACCTAAGGTAATGGCCTCTCTCAAGCAACTCTTCCTAAAGGAAACAAAATGGTATTAACTACTCCGCAACAAATCGAAGCCTTCCGTTTACGTTCTTTAAGACAAGGTCTTAGACTGGAGATGAAAGGTATGCGACTCACCTCTAAAGGTAAGACTTGCTATGCAATTCTTAAGGGGATGGGTTACAAAGGCACGAAGCAACAGGTGTTTGATGCAGTCACTATTGATAGTGAAATTGCACTGGCTGAAGCAATCAATTCCTGAAAGGAAACAACATGACAGATAAAGAAATGCAAATGTATGGCTGTGATTTTCAAGCCTACAAAGTCACTGTCAAAGACAGTCTGACATACAAGCTATCAGGTGGTGTGATGGTACTTGCCGGACTACTGTCCGATGCACAGGAACTGATGGCAATGGGTGACACTGAGACTGCTAGGAAGTATCTGAACAGGGCTAAATCCCTGATGTTTGATATGACCTATACAGGGAAGCTGACATTCCTTCCGAAGGAAGATGAATGACATGGAATATGTAATAGGTGTGCTCTGCTTTGCAGCATTTGTTGCTGTAAAGTTTTGGTTATTAACTTTGCTTTCCTGAAAGGAAATATTATGGGATACGGAATGTTTACCAGTCATGGTAATGAGGTGGTGCATGAGCTTGTTACATTTGCTAAGAAGCATATGCTTAATGAGAAGTCTGTGGTTGCCATGTTAGTGGCACTGAGTAAGAATGAAACATTCTCCGAAGCCACTGACACTGTGGTGAGAGAGAGAGTTTTGATAGCAACAACTTCCTGAAAGGAAACAACATGCTAGGTATCAATGTGAGGAACACAAAGGATGAATCCTTTGCTGACCTAATCGTTGATGGTTTAAAAACCATTGAGACAAGAGAGAGCAAGAGCTTGCATCCCTATATGGGACAGCGAGTTGCCATCATCAGGACAGGGCGAGGCAAGGCAGTTGCCATTGGTGAGGTGACAATCCTAAAAGGATTCAGTTGGACTAACAGTAGATCCATCTTCGATGCTCACTATGATGAGCACTTGGTTAAAAAGTATTCTACTTTTTACATTGATGAGAGCAAAGGAAAGTACATGTACTTCCTGACTGATGCTGTCAGATATGACACTGAAGTACCTGTCAATACCCTTGGTATTGTGGCTCGAAAAGTTTATGGTTTAACTTCCTGAAAGGAAACAACATGGCATACCAAGGTGGTGCAATAAGAGTGTTCGTATACTTCAACCTTCACAAGAAATGCTTCAGCATTAAGGCACTGGAAGGGGAGCGTAAGGGTTTAGTGATAGCCCATCGTGACCTTGTCATACTTACAAAGTGTAAGTTTAAAGTGTCCGAAGCAGGGCGACAGAGGGTTCTTCGAGAGAAGAAAAAGAATGTCCATGCCGGAGTCACTGGCCTTTGGGGTGCTAGTGCCACAGGGATCATTGAACCTGCTGAGCTTTACTTTCTTGAGCTGTTCGGTAGGCGTGTTACTTATAACCCTTATAAGTATGACAGCTTTGTCATCAAAACCACTGAGCAATCAGTGGATGTTGCTGATGTGGTAGGAATGAATGTGTTTGCTGATGCCGAAGGCATTAAGCGTGGTGCAATTTACATGAGGGATTTCAAATGACAGAGTCATTCGCTAGTAAGGTAGCTTCATGGAAACATCAAGCACCTGTTGCACCAGTTACCATTGGTAAGGTTACATTGCTCTATCAATGGGGGCTTGAGAAAAAGGGTGGATGTTGGATTTGTTACAACGCACCCTTTGATTTTCATGAGTCTGACGAAGGCCGTTACCTCATGAAACTGATAAAGGAAAACCGCATCTCTTATAAAGAGTTGGGGTTCATGGACACAGTGCTAAAGGCACTGGAAGCAAACCCTTATAAGGAAACAGTATGAGAAAGATACTTGCGAAGCATGGCTACGAAGTGTGGGTGAAGTGGGACGAAACTGCTGAGGTGTTTGAGCTATTCTCAGATCTAGATGCAGTTGGTTACATTGGTTTCGCAGAAACCATAGCAGAGGCTATCAAGATAGGCACTTGGCATATTGAAGAACAACATTCGGAGGCTACATGGAACGGATCATGAAGGCTAGATACAAAGGTATCTGCTGTAAGACAGGGGCAATCATTAATGTCGGTGACATTATTGTTTACGATTCATCCACTAGGAAGGCATGGCTGACAGTGGATGAGGACAGGATGGTGGTACATGTTTGCTGTAGGTGACATGACTACCTTCCTGATACTGGAGACAGGATGGTCTAGGTACAAGTATGACATTGACATTGCTAAGGCACTGGGCGATGTAGACTTCGAGCTAACTGAGGATGAAATCCTCGACTTCTATTATTCAACAATTAACTTTCCGAGGAACGATTATGGGACTTGATATGTATGCATTCATTGTGGATGCTGACAAGGTAGGTGATGCCACTGTTGATGTGGCACTGGATGCTGACACTGCTACGGAGATCTGCTACTGGCGAAAATTTAATGCACTTCATGGTTGGATGGAGGATCTCTACCGCCAAAAGGGAGGAGCTAAAGGTAGCTTTAATTGCACTACAGTGAGGGTCACTGCTAACGATCTTGATCGTTTAGAGATGGACACTGGCAACAACAAGTTAGTGCCTGTCAATGGGTTCTTCTTCGGTGCTCAAGAGATATATCCTGAAGACCTTGAGAGTGTGGCAACCTTCGTCAAGGTGGCAAGGCAAGCCCTTGCTGAAGGCAAGGCAGTGTTCTACGATTCATGGTGGTAAGCATATGAGATACAGATACAAATTCATTGTGTGTTATCCCAATAGCACTAGCCCTGTTGCTTCTTTCAAGACATTGAAAGCAGCAAGAGCACACTCAGACAAGATCGTTGAGGATCAAATGTTTGAGCATCAATTCTTTGGTAACAAAGTTTACTTACCCTTCATCAAGCGAGAACTAATCCTGAAAGGAAATACATTATGAACAGAATGAAAGTGAGTGAGCGTTTTGCTCTAGGTCAGTGGCTCTCTGACTACCCCGATGATAAGACATACGATGAGGTGTTATCTATGATAACAGAGGAGCATGAGGATGTCATCTTGTGGGAACCAATTGAGAATTACCCACCTGAAAGTGTTATTGAAATGATCGATGACACTCGAAGCTCATTCGAGAATAGTGCTGATGACTTATGCAGTGGCATCAAGCTGAGTGATGTTATGGAAGGAGCATGTGATGAGTAAGACCAATCGATACAAAGTGTTTGCTAAGATGACAACATACTTGTATGTTTATGTTGATGCCGCCAACTATGAGGAAGCTATGAGTATAGCTAGTGACATTGACGGAGGCGAATTCATTCCACTCAATCAAGGCATTGTTGAGAGTGGTGATTGGGAAATAACTGATGCACATATAGAGTTTAACAAATGAATCAAGTAATTAAAACAACCGAAGGTTACAGGGTAGAGATGTCCGATGGAAGCTTTGCTTGTGATGAGCAGGGTAACAATGTATTCACTACCTTCAACCAAGCAAGGGAACTTCTCTGCACATTGACAGTGACTAAGCAGGAACAAACTGCCCGAATCTTTGGGCAACACTATGCTTATGTCCACCCTAGCTACACTAAGCACTGGGAGCGTAAGGAAATTGCAACCAGTTTCTACACCCCGAAGTCAAAGGTTTGGTATGCATTCATCCGAGGCATGGAAAGACATGAGCAATTCCCTGTCATTTCCAAGGGTGCTAAGGCTGACATTCGAGGTGTGCTTAAGAACCTATCTGAGTCGGCTGACAAGTACATTGAGGATGGCACTTGGATTGAGGCACTGTCTAAAGACATTGCCGATGCTAAATATATTATGGAACATAACCTTTAAGGAAACAAAATGAAACTGACAGTAGAAACCTTGGATAACTTTGTTAATTCCACAGTGATTAACATTGGTAAAAACAGTGGGTATGTTGAGTGCTACCTTGACTCCGTCATGGAGAACACAGTGTTGCACTTGTATGTGTATAACAAAAAAGGTGATGAGGTGCATAGGTACATCGTCCCTGTGAAGGAGATGACATGAACATCTACACACAATGGATTGTTGATCAGCTAAGTTGCACTGTGCCACAGGCAATTCAGATTCAGGATACGATGGCTACGTTCCTAAACTTCAGCGAATGTACTAAGCAGGAATTCAAACAGGCAGTGAAGGACGCTGTCGAAATCATTAAGGAAACAGCATGATAAAAAAAGGAAAGACATTCACCATCATTGTGTACACTGATGCAGGGCATGGATGGGGCAAGGTGAAGCGTAAGGTGTTAGAGAACTTAGGCATTGCCCCTGATGTAAGCAGCTACAGTTACCAGTACAAGGACAATGTGTACCTCGAAGAGGACTGCGACTTGTCGTTGCTAGTGCAACGATTGCACTCTGACAGTGTGGCAGTTAAGTTTGTGAATAAGCATACTGATGGTGACAGTAAAATTAAATCTTATGAAAGGTATGCATATGTACAAGATACAAACCAGACTGCGTGACAAGTGGTACTGCCTAGAGTTTGATGTGACAGACAGTGGCACATTCAAACCTATACGCTATATCACATTGAAGGATGCATCACTGGCACTGGAACGCTTCCTTGATGGGGTGTTCTTTGCCAACAAAGAACAGATAGACTCTGGAAACTTTCGTATAATTAAGGATTGAAATGAATACAAAGATGTTAAAGCATGTTCGCACTCTGTTCAACACCGAAGGTGTAGAGAAGCGGATCAATAGACACAATCAACGGCAGTGGGTGCGTAGCATTCGCTTCCTTGGTGACAAGTGGTTGTTAGCTACACCAGTACAGCGAAAGGATAATGTTAATGCGTAAAGACAATCCGACTTGGCCTTTCCCTGCCAACCCATTACCACCCTCTCAACCACCTGAGCCTAGACATGAGTGACACAGAGCTGTATACTTGGTTCTTTGCATGTTGGTGCATAGCAATGGTGGCTATATGGATGTAGACCTTAGCTATCAGCTAGGCTTTGTACATGGCCTCCGAAGCTTAGGCATCAGCTACCAATGGATGAGCAGAGATTACATCAAGGGCTATGCCAAAGGCACTGAGATGAAACGACTACACCTATTACAGGAGGAAAATTATGTTAAGCGAAGTGGACATCAGGGACTTCGACAAGCAACCAGTGCAACCGCTGTACTCAGTGAAGCCTAAGAGCTATGTACAATGCCCTCGCACTGAGGTTGTCTACTACTTCGATCACATCGATGGCATGTATAGCTACTGCCTAGATATGTTCGGAGACACTATTCATCTAGCCGCTTGGACAGATGTGATACCTTTGGCTAGAAAGCCCGAGTAAACTGTAGGGGTATTTACACTGCCCCTAATTTTGTGGTTATAATTAAGCGTCAGTTGCTGACACTCATTCACTTTTCTTAAGGAAA
>Ga0222712_10006219_pt1 | contig 11828 bp, 13 predicted proteins | sample C33_657DmetaG_FD_165043 | JGI IMG/M metagenome (GOLD analysis project Ga0222712, IMG submission 165043) | Estuarine water microbial communities from San Francisco Bay, California, United States - C33_657D | ecosystem: Environmental > Aquatic > Marine > Unclassified | place: USA: California... | reverse complement strand
ATTTTCTGTCTATCCGAAAACGGGCAGGAGCAGGCAGATCTGGCCGAGGACTCCCGAGCCCTGACAGATTCAGGCAAGGAACCTGGCATAGCGCCCCGATTGGAAACCGCGACATTGGGGGGCGGGAGCTACGGGCACCAGGTTGCAAAGGTCGCGCAGGAATTGTTGGGCGTTGACCTGATGCCGTGGCAGCTGCACGCACTTAACGGCCAGCTCGAGCACGACGCCGAAGGGAATCTGATCCGCCGGCGGTCTTTGGTGTCGGTCGCTAGGCAGAACGGCAAGACCATGGCATTGAAGGCCCTGATCCTGTGGGCGCTGACCGAGGAACCGAAGCGCCGGGGCGGGCCAATCATGCTGATCAGCACCGCGCACCAGCTTGACCTGGCTGTGGAAATCTTTGAAGCCCTTGCGCCAATCCTCGACAAGAAGTTTGGGGCCAAGGTCAAGTGGAGCTACGGCCGCAATGAAGTGATCATGCCCGACGGCACCCGCTGGCTGGTGCAGGCCGCGACCCCCAAGGCATTCCACGGGTTGTCACCGACCTATGTCATTGCCGACGAAGTGTGGGCAATCAGCCGCGACGTTCTGCTCAATGGCGCCCTGCCTTCCCAGCGCGTGATGAAGTCGCCGTTGCTTTCGTGCTGGTCGACCGCCGGCACCGAGGATTCCCTTGCCATGCTGCAGATGCGCGAGGAAGGGCTTAGGGCGATCGACGAAGGCCGCACCACAAAGCTCTACATGGCCGAATGGTCTGTTCCCCCTGGCATCGACCCCATGACCTCACCGGACCTGTGGAAAATGGCGAACCCGGCGCTGGGCTACACGCTCGAGCCAGACGTTCTGGCCGATGAAGCCGAGCAGGTGGACAAGGCTGCGTTCCTGCGGGCATCGCTGAACGTCTGGATTAGTTCAGAACGGTCGTGGCTTCCCCCTGGCACGTTCGACCGTCTCAAAGTTGACCAGATTCCCGCCGGCGGCGTGCTGGCCGTCGATTCGTCGATGGATGAATCGCTCTATTGCGGCGTAAGGGCGCAACGCGTCGACGAGGACATAATTGGAGTCACCGTGGAGTTTCTGGCCGATTCCCTGTCGGGTTGTTGGAAAGCCATTACCCAAGCAGCTGCCAGCTGCGACAAGGTCGCGCTCACGCCGTCGCTGTTTGACATTGCCCCGCCGGCGCTCGAGCGCAAGAAAGTCCAAGTCGGATACGCCGAGCTCGCCACGCACACCGGCACGATTCGGCAGCTGATAACCGAAGGCCGCATCGTTCACACCGGCGAGGAAATGCTGGCCGAGCATGTCGACCGAGCCGTGGGCGTCAAAACCCAGCGCGGTTATGCCCTGTCGTCGCAGCGGAGCTCGGGCCCGATCACACTTGCCAGGTGCATGATTTTTGCCGCTTCACTGGTCGCCCGACCGCAGTCCAGGGCAAAGCCTGCAATTGCATTTGGCAGGTAACATGGACCGCGCCTATGGGCGCCGGTGCCAGCAATGGCAAGGCTCATCACCTTCCCCGCCGGCGTTCATAGGTATCAAATCGTATCTTTAGCCGCGTTCGTTTGTAAATGACATACACGGGGAGCATGATTCGCCTATGGAGCTCTTCAAGAAGGTGAAGGCAACACCCGCCATGGCGTCGGCGCCGGTGGCCGCAGCTTCCGGGGCTCCACAGCCGGGGCACTTCATCGGCTACAGCGTGGGAGCCGCTGAGGATGCCGCGCTCAGTGTCCCCACGGTGTCTCGGGCAATCTCCCTCCTGAGCACCGTGGTGGCCACACTGAACCTGAAGTCGTACACGCTTCAGTGGACCGGGCAGGAATACGAGGAGCTCTACGTCGAGGGCGAATCGTGGATGACGCGCCCAGATCCCAAGATCACGCGCAACTTCATCATGACCAAAACCGCCCGCGACCTTATTCTGTACGGCCGGGCGTTCTGGATGGTGACGTCGCGCTACTCCACCGGCTACCCCGCCACGTTCCAGTGGCTGCCAGCCAACCTGTGCGACACGCCCGACAACGCCCCGCCGGAATGGTTCGGGCCAGCCGACAAGGTCAACTTCAACGGCATCCCCCTGGACACTTCCCAGCTGGTGCAGTTCCTGTCTGGATCTCAGGGGATCATTTACTCAGGGCGCCGGGCAATTCAGATTGCTCTGAGGCTTGACCAGTCGGCCGAGCGTTTCGCCACCAACGAGATTGCCGCCGGCTACCTGCAGCAGAAGGGCGGCGAGCCCATGAGCGGTGAGGAATTGGGCGAAATGGCCGCTGCCTGGGCGGCTAATCGTCGCACCAACGCCATTGGCGCACTTAACGAGCTGGTGTCGTTCGAGTCGTTCGACGTCGACCCGTCCAAGCTGCAATTGGTCGAAGGCCGGGAGTACCAGACCAAGGAGCTGTCACGGCTCATGGACATTCCCGCCTACTTGCTGGCAATCGACCAGGCAGGTTTCACGTACGCCAATGCCCAGCAAGCCAGGCAGGATTTGATCCTATTCGGAGCGCGTCCGATCCTTCACGCAATTGAGGAACGGCTTTCGATGGACGACGTTCTCCCCCGAGGCCGTCACGTTCGGTTCGCAATCGACGAGTACCTCGAGGACTTCACTTACACCGAGGAAATGCCGGCGGAAACGCTGGTCGACACCGTGGAGCAGGATTCATGATCCGATTCAACGCTGACAGCACGCTGATCACGGCCGAGGCCGGGGACGCTGACCGCCCTGCCCGCATTGCGGGGATCGCCGTGCCCTGGGACACCGTGGCGACGGTTTCGGACGGCCAGCAGGTCCGTTTCGCCCGTGGCGCATTCGACGTTGACCAGAAGCCCGCAAAGCTGATCGAGAACCATGACCTCACCCAGCTGCGCGGCGTGGTTGACACCCTGGTGGACGGCAACGAGGGCCTTGAGTTTGAGGCGACCCTTGCCGACACCAGGGCCAGCCGCGATGCCGTGGCGCTTCTCAAGGCTGGCGCTTATGACGCCGTGAGCGTTGGCGCTCACCCCATCAAGTTTACGACCGACCCTGAAGGGGTCATGACCGTCACCGAGGCGGCATTGGTCGAGCTCTCTTTGGTCGCCGTTCCGGCGTTCAAGGAAGCGGTCATCACCCAGGTGGCCGCAACCGTCCCCGACCCGGGTGACGAGCAGCAGGAGCAGGACACCGACAACACCGAGCAGGAGCATGAGGAAATGTCCGAGGCCAAGATCGAGGCCGAGCCCATCGAGGCCGAGGCCACCATCCCGACCAACCCAATTCTGTACGCCAGCGCCAAGCCGCAGCTGCCGTCGGCCGTGGAGTACATCGCGGCCATGATCAAGGGCGGTCACGAGTTCGAGAAGGTGCAGACCGCTGTTCGCGCTGCGGCCCCCGAGGTCGCTGTCGCTGACACGCCGGGAATCATCCCGACCCCGATCCTCGGGCCGGTCTACAACAACTTCGTCGGCAATCGTCCGATCTGTGACGCTGTTGGCGTTCGCGCCATGCCCGCCGGCGGCAAGGTGTTCATTCGCCCCAAGGTCGTGACCAACACCAGCATGGGCGAGCAGGCGGCTGAGTTCGACACCCTCACTGCTGGCACCTTCGTGGTGGACGACATTCAGGTGACCAAGGGCACCTACGGCGGGTACGTCAACATCAGTGAGCAGGACCTCGACTGGACCGACCCGGCCGTCCTGAGCTTCCTGCTTGACGACATGACGCGGATCTACGCCAGCGCGACTGAGGAAGTGGCGGCTGACACGCTGGTGTCGGGCGTGACCAACAGCGACAACTTCACCGCTGCGAGCGTGGGCGACCCGTCCTACTGGGCCGACTGGATCGCCACGGCTGCCGAGACGATCGTCACCGGTTCCAATGGCAACTTCCCGACCCACCTGTTCGTCAACCCGAGCATGTGGGGCGAGATGGTGCGCCTGTCGGACGACAACAAGCGTCCGATGTTCCCGGCCGTCAACCCGCAGAACGCGCTGGGCGGTATGTCGTTCGGCACGGGCAACGGCACCGCATGGGGCCTGCAGGTGGTCATGTCGCGCAACTTCGACGCTGCCACCCTGATCATCGGCGACGCGAGCGGCTACGAGCTGTTCGAGCAGCAGAAGGGTGCCCTGTCGGTCGACAACCCGAGCGAGCTCTCGCGCACGATCGCTTTCCGTGGCTACTTTGCCGCCAAGATGATCGACGCGACCAAGTTCATCAAGGCCAACTTCGTCTAAGCCTGACTAGCTGACTGACTGCCCATGGCTACCTATGCGATCACACACCGCCAGGTCACTGACAACTTTCTTGTTGTTCAGACCATGGAAGGGACCGACATTGGTACCGGGCAGTCAGTCACGCTGGCAGGGCTCGGAGCGACCCTGAACGGCACTTACACCGTGGTGGCAGTGCCAACACATCTGTTCGTTGGCGTCGACGAGGAGGGTGACTTCCTCTTTGACTACGAAACGATCATTCTCAACCAGCTGATGTTCGACAAGACTCATGCCGATGTTGCGCGTGGGGCAGTCGACGGGACGCTTACCTGGACGACCACGGCAACGTGGATCACGGATGCTGACGTTGTCGCGTGGCTGGGCATCGCATCAGCAACGGCCAATGACACGGCTTTCATCACCACGGCCGTCAACGCGGCCAACGCGTATGCCTACCGCCGCCGGCGGGAAGCCGGGTATTACGACAGCCTGAGCACCGTGCCCAGTGCTGACGTCAAGCTCGGCACCATCATGTTCGCCGGCAGTCTGTACCGCGAGCGCGGCTCGGTGGACTCATTCGCATCGTTTGAGCAGATGGGCACGCCGGTCGCGTTCGGCAGCAACGGCCAGATCAACCGTTTGCTGGGCGTCAACCGTTCGCAGGTAGCGTGACTGCCTCCGGCATCTTTGCGGCCGCTCAGGGGACGCTGGTGGCGTCCCTGACGGCATTGGGCCTCAAGGTCGTCACCGACGTGCGCAATGCGCGGCCGATCACTGTCCTGGTCGACCCGCCTACGTTCACCTGCTTCAACAACAACATCGCCGAGATTGAATTCGGCTTGAAGGTGCTCGCCGCTCCGCCTGGCAACAGCGATGCGGTCGATTACCTCATCACCACGGCTGACACCATCATGAACAGCGGCATCAGCCTAATCCGGGGCATCCCGGGAATCATGCAAATCGGTGGGCAGGAAGTTCCCACCTATGACCTGACAGTTCGGGTCGGAACCCAAAGGAGCTAGCCACCATGGCGGCCACGACTTACCTTTCCCAGCCGGCGTCGCTGACCATTGGCGGCGTGCAGCTGGCAGACCAGTGTTCAGCAGTGACGCTGACCCTCGGCCAGAACCCGCTTGTGTCGACCGCGTTCGGCGACGGCGGCGAGCGCATGGTCGGCGGCCTGCAGACCGTGGAGGGCACCATCACCCTTTACGTCGACTATGGCGCCAGCAGCGTCGAGGCCACTGTCGCGGCCGAGCTGGGCGCCGGCGACACGGCAATCATCGTTCGCAAGGACGCTGGCGCCGTTGCGGCCAACAACCCCGAGTGGACGATTAGCGACACCATGATCGCCAACTACCCTGTGACCTACACGGTGGGCGAGCTGCAGGTCATGGAAGTGGCATTCTCGGGCGGCACCTGGGTGCGCGACGTCACGCCGTAAACAATCACAAGGGGTAAACGATGGCTGATTCAGCAGCAGTAAACGGGAACATTGCCTTCACTACGAAGTCAGGTTCATACGTCGTGGACATTGCGGGTATCAAGAACACCGTGGCGTTCGAACGTCATTTCAATGTTTCCGCCCAGGTGCTGCAAATGGCGCCCCGGCTGGAATACATCGCATTCATGGCGTGGAGTGCGGCACGGTCTAAGGATCTACCCGTTGCAGACACGTTTGACGGGTTCCTCGATGAGGTCGAGGACTTGGAAGTGATTGACGACGGCAAGCCTGCCGACTCAAATCCTACGGACGGGGGTCAGTCAGCCGAGCTCTAGCCCTAGTGCTGGTGCAAACAGGCTTCTGGCCCCCAGATGTACCCTTCACAGTGAAAGACCTGAACACGGTCTTGGAAATCATCAGAGAAAGCCAACGCTGATGCCGGCGACAGTCAAAACCGAGATTGTGGGCGTGAAGGACACAATCAAGGCACTGCGCCGGGTTGACCCCGAATTCCGCAAGGAGTTCAACAAGGCCGCTAAGGACGTTGTGGCGCCCATGGTGTCCGAGGCCAAGGCGCTTTACCCGAAGCTCCCGCTCTCGGGTATGGCGCGGTCATGGACCCCAAAGGCGTTTTCGATCTTCCCCTGGCAGATCAACAAGGTGAAGACGGGTGTAAAGGTCAAGACCTCGACGCGTCGGGATAAGAACGCCGTCTTGTATGTGTCTCAGGGCACGCCTTCCGCCGTGGTGTTTGAGACCGTCAGCAATAACAAGCCGCTGGGCATCAACATCAGGGCACGGCACGACCGCGTTCTGTGGCCGCTGGCCGAGAAGCACGCGCCGCGAATCAACAGGGGCATCGAGCAGCTGGTGCGCGAGGCTGAAAAGACCGTTCAGGGGTTGGTGGACTAATGGCAATCACAATCCCCATCCTCACCGACTTCAACGGCACCGGCATCGACCGTGGCATCGCGAAGTTCAACCAGCTTGAAGGGACCGGCGCCAAGGCTGGCTACGCAATCAAGAAGGCAGCAGTGCCCGCCGGCATCGCTGTCGCTGCTCTGGGCGCTGCTGCCTTTGATGCCGTCAAGGGCGCCATGGCTGACCAGGCGGCTCAGGAGCAGCTGGCCCGAACGCTGACGACCAGCACCAAGGCCACAAAGAACCAAGTGGCGGCGGTCGAGGACTACATCACCCAGACGTCAATGGCCGCTGCGGTTTCTGACGAGGAGCTGCGCCCGGCGCTTGCCACGCTGGCCCGGGGCACTGGTGACCTCGAAAAGGCTCAGAAGGGCCTAGGGCTTGCCCTTGACGTAGCCGCCGGCACGGGCAGGCCTCTCTCCCAGGTGTCTGAGGCTTTGAGCAAGGCATACGCGGGAAACTTGAAGGGCCTGAACGCTCTAGATCCCCGTATGAAAACGCTGATCAAGAACGGCGCCACGGCCGAAGAAGCCATTGGCATTCTCTCCAAGACCTTCAAGGGCGATGCGGCAGCTGCGGCCGACACCGCACAAGGCAAGTTCAAGGGTCTGGGCATCGCGCTGGAGGAGACCAAGGAAAGCGTGGGCGCTGCCCTGCTGCCTGCCATTGAGGCCATTCTCGGGCCGCTTCAGGCGTTTGGCGCATGGGCGCAGCGCAACCCCAAGGTGTTCCTGGCACTGGCCGCAGCAATCGGCGCAGTCGCCTCGGCAGTGCTGCTGATCAACGCGGCAATGAAGGTTGCTGGCGCCATTGCCCTTCTGACCAATCCCATTGGCCTGATCATCGTCGCCGTGGCAGCTCTCACCGCCGGCGTCATTCTGCTCTACAAGAAGTCCGAGACCTTCCGCGACGTACTGGAAAAGGTTTGGGCGGCGGTCAAGAAGGCCGTCGAGGTTGTCGTCGACTATTTCGACGGGCCGGTGAAGGCCGCGTTCGACGTAATCAGCGGCGCCATTTCGGCCATTGTGGCGCTGGTGAAGGGCGACTTCTCTGGCGTCTGGGATGGGCTAAAGAAGGCCGCTGGTGGCGTGCTGGACGGCATCAAGGAAACGCTGCTGAAGTTCCCCATCACCATTGCCACGGCCGTGCTGGACATTGGCAAGTCGATTGTGAGCGGCATCGCTGGCGGCGTGGCCGACCTTGCAACGAAGGTGTGGGACAAGATCAGCGGCCTGCCTGGCGCCCTCATTGGCAAGCTCGGGGACTGGATTGAGGGGCTCGGCAACATCGGAAGTCGAGTCATCACCTACATCGTCAATGGCGTCACCAGCCTGGCAACTGCAATCTGGAACAAGATCGACGGCTTTGTGACAGCGCTGATTAACAAGGTCGCCGGCATCGCCGGAGACATCAAGGAAATCGGCTCCAAGATCATTGGCTACATCGGGGATGGTCTGGAAGCCGGTGCAACCGCTTTGGCCAAGATTGTCAAGGGCGCAATCAACGTCGTGATTGACGCGCTGAACGTTGGCGTCAAGGCAATCAACAAGGCCATTGGCGGCATCAACAAGGTTAACCCGTTTGATGACATTCCCAACGTGCCCCTGATCCCGAGGCTGGCAAAGGGCGGAATTGTCACCCAGCCCACGCTGGCGCTGATTGGTGAGGCAGGCCCCGAGGCTGTCGTCCCGCTCAACAAGATGGGCGGCATGGGCGGCATCACCATCAACATCGAGGCCGGGCTGGTGTCCACGCCCGACCAGGTGGGCCAGCAGATCATTGAGGCCATTCAGCGGGCACAGCGGCGCTCAGGACCGGCGTTCGTCACAGCATGAGCACGCCGACCATTCAGGTGCTGGTGGGGTTTGAGCAAACCGTTGACTTTGCGACGCCTTTCCAGCTCGATTCCCCAACGTTCGGACAGCTCGACAACGACACCCTGGGCGGCATTCAGATGGTGGACGTAACGAGCATGGTGAAAAGCATTGGCATTACCAGGGGGCGCAACCGCGACACCGAGCAGTTCAACGCCGGCACGGCATCGGTCCTGTTTTACGACCCCAACCGCGACCTAGACCCGTTGAATGAGGATTCGCCGTATTACCCGTTCGTAGGCCCGCGCCAGCCCATTGAGGTCTACGCAAACGGCCTGCCGATCTACGCCGGGACGATCACGGATTGGGACCTCGACTACGACTTCACCACGCCCGGCAATCGAATGACCGCGCAGTGTGCTGACAACTTTACGGTGTTGGCGAACATGACGTTTGCCGAGTGGGCACCTGTCGAGCAACTTTCGGGCGCTCGGATTACGGCATCGCTGGCACGGCCTGAAATCGCTTATCAAGGCCCACGGAGTCTTGACACCGGCCTAGGAACAATGGGCGGCACACCGGGCGGCGGAAGCGCTTACGACGTTAGCCAGGGCACAAACGTTCTGAGCTACCTGCAGCGAGTGGCGGCGTCAGAAGGCGGGTTCCTGTTTATGGACCACGCCAACATTCTGACGTTCGTTGACCGAAGCCAGAACATCAACCCCTCTCCTCTTGCCGCGTTTACTGATGACGGCACAGGTATCGCCTACAGCTCACTGACCAACCAGTTTGGCGACGAGCTGCTGTTCAACAGCATCCAGATGCAGTCACCGGCAGGAAACGTGCAGACAGCTGCTGACACCGACAGCATCGCCAGGTATCAGGCATCGCAGTATTCCAAGCTCGATCTGCTCAACAGCACCACGGCGGAAGTGCTGGACCTTGCCAACGCTTTTCTGGCGACTCATGCAAACCCTGTTTTGCGATTCACCGGAGTCAGCCTGCAGCTGGCGGCCTACGACATTGACCACCAAAACGACGTTCTGGCGCTCGATTTGGTTGATGTGGTCACTATTCAGAAGTCCTACGACGTGGGAAGCCCTGCAAGTATCACCGAGTCGCTAATTGTCAGCGGCATTCAGCATTCGATTACCCCGAGCAGTCACACCGTGTCCCTTACTTTTGAGCACACAGATTCCCGGGCATACTTCACCCTGGATGCGCCAATTCTGGGCGAGCTCGATTCCAACTATCTCTACTTTTAGGAGAAGCCGTGCCCTGGACTACGCCCAAAACAGATTTTGCACCCGGCGACGTCTTGACCGCCGCCCAGATGAACGCGATTGGCAACAACCTTGACGCCATTGGTGGCGCATGGACCGCATACACGCCGACCTGGACAAATCTCACGGTGGGCAACGCGACGCAAGACTCGCGTTACATTGCGGCAGGCCGGCTTGTCATCGTCAATCTCAAGATCACCTTGGGATCGACAAGCAGCGTCGGAACCATTCCTGAGTTTAGTCTGCCCGAAAATCTTGACGCGAGTTACACGACTGGCGACACAATTGGTGATCTTAACCTCTTTGATACGAGCGCCAGCATTGTTTACTGGGGCAAGGCGCTGCCACGCACGGCACTTACGGGCGCCCGACCGTTCGTTGATTCAGTTGCGGGTACTTACAACACACCGGGAATCATTACCGCAACAGTCCCGTTCACATGGGCGACTGGGGACTTGATTACGGGGACGCTTATCTATGAGTCCGTTTCGTAGCCAATGAGCCCCGAGGACGCGCACACGATCCGCCAGGACATACGCGAATTGCGCGATGCTCTGGCGACCGTCGAGAGCCTTCAGCGCGAAGCGAATCACCGCTTGGGCAAACTTGAAGGGCGTGTGTTCGAAATCGAGCTCTGGCGTGCGCGTCTGCAGGGCGCAGCTGCAACCAGCCGCGTCGTCTGGCTTCTGGCCGGCGGCGCAATCACCGGCGTGGCTGTCGGCATCATCAACAACACCTAGGGGACGTCGTGATCAGCAACGGGCAGGCAACGCTACGCAAGGCAGGGCACTACCTCGGGGCGCAGGAGGGTGCCAAGCCAAACCGTTCCGGCGATCCCATTGTTGACGAGTGCCAGGAGATGTACGGCTTGCTGGGTGTGCCCTGGTGCGCTTGTTTTGTCGGGTATGTAATCGACAAGTCCGAGGCGTCGGCGCAATACAAGAAGGACGCCAAGGCCGTCGTGCATCCGTCCACCGCCGAGATGGTCGCCCGAGCTCGCCGGAAGGGCTGGTACGGCCCGCACGGCAAGAACACCAAGCCCGGGGATCTGTTCATCATTGACGGCTTGCATGTTGGGTTTGTCAACGCGCTGAACAAGGACGGAACCTTTCAGACCATCGAGGGCAACGCCAGCAATGGCGTAAGGAGCCTTACCCGGGCGTGGTCAGACGGCTGGCAGGTGATCAGCATTCCCGGCGTCGGCAACCCCGGGCCTGCGGCCGTGGTCGACGGCTATGGATTCGACGACACGAGCGTGAAGGTTTACGGCGGTTGGCCAACCCCCCAGGCGCGTGACCAGCAGCTGAGGAAGTTTGCCGCCGCCAACCCGACCTACTGGACTCAGGCCGTCAGGGTGCAGGCCAACAGCAAGTACGCCTTCCGCGCTGGCCCTGAGGGCACCTGGAACCGCTGGACGTTTGGCCCGTGGCTTCACAACACTGGCAAGCAGACGCGGGACGAGCAGATGAAGAAGTGGAGCGAGAAGCACAAGGCCACGGCTCGCCCGTGGAAGAAGTCCTACAAGGAAGCGTGAGCCATGCCGCCTGAGATCGTCCCGCCCAGCACTGTCGTGATCGAGCCGCCGCCAGCCGAGCCCACGGACTACGACGAGAAGCAGGAGAAGCCCGAGTGATCCCGAAGGTAGGACCGTCGACAATCGCAATCCTGACCGCCGCTGTAGTGGTTATGGTCGCTTTCGTCGATACGTTCGTAGAGGGAAACCCGAGCGTGACGCTTGCCGCCATCAGCGCAGCTTTGACCGCCTTGTTGGGCGTGCTGCGCTCGTGGCAGTCCGTATCAGCGAATGGGGAGAAGGCATCATTCGACGTTCAATTGCCGCCTGGGGATTCCTGATCGCAGCATTGCTGCTGGTCGGGTCCATCGAGGCAAATGCAGCACCGTGCCAAGCCCACCAGGGCAAGGCCAAGACAGAGTGCATCAAGCAGGCAAAGCGGGACCGCATGGCATGGCCCTCCAAGCCTTCCGAGGCTGAAATACGCCGGCGCATTGGCAACGCGCAGTGGCGCAAGGCCGAGCGCGTGGCAGTGTGCGAAACCGGGGCCAATTGGCAGCACTACCCCCACGGCACCTACATCGGGGGCATGGGCATGTACCGGCGCACCTACGGCATTGGGCAGGCCGTCACCGGCTACCGCTGGCCGTCCGAGG
>Ga0222712_10006217_pt1 | contig 11829 bp, 7 predicted proteins | sample C33_657DmetaG_FD_165043 | JGI IMG/M metagenome (GOLD analysis project Ga0222712, IMG submission 165043) | Estuarine water microbial communities from San Francisco Bay, California, United States - C33_657D | ecosystem: Environmental > Aquatic > Marine > Unclassified | place: USA: California... | reverse complement strand
AATCAGCATACCAAAAAGGGCCTTTACTGTGGGATAACTGATAAATAAGTTGTGCTCTAATAGCTACTTCAATTTTTTCTATTTCATTTAAAATCAAGCTGCGCAGCTCTCTGTCAAAACAATATAACCTGAAAGCATTATTAAATGATGCTTCAAATTTAAATTCATGAGATGATTTAGGATCTTTTAAAAATGGATACCAGTATCCACTCATTCTATAATAACTAATATTCTTGAGAATATGACATGCCTTTTCTTGTGATTCAATAATCAGTCCCCGCTTTTTTAATTGAGATATTTGTTCTGAATAACTTAGAGGAGGCTTATCGTATGTTAGTTTAGCCATTGATAACAAAAAAAAAGTCCACCCTGAGCGCGCTGTTCCGATGGGAAGCGGGGTGAACATGTTGATACAAATCTACATTGTTTTTTCTAAATTCAAAAAAAAACAACAAAATTCTTTAGATTAATTAATTATATTTTTTTGGTGCAATCAGACATTACCTCCCTTCTCTCAACCCTTTCAACAAAGCAATCAAACTCAATTGCGGATGACAATCGGATTTATCGGCGCGGAAGGAAACATGTGTCCAAATACCTGGGGTGCCACCAAGCGCCAGGGCATTTAGTTTCCACATATCAGGTTGGTAGGTGTTGGGGATGGTGTATTTCTCACAGAGGTACTCGAGCAAAGTTTTCAGCGATTCCAATTGTACATCCTTGTATTTGTGGTAAAAACGGAAACCGCGCCATTGCATACCGTAATCAATGACTTCTTCTTTGGGAACTTCTCGGTTGAAGGTGGAAAAGTACCTGCCACCTTTTTCGATTAACGCTCCCCAATTGCAGATTTCAATACCGATGGATTGTTGGTTCAACTGGGTATTGTTGCGGTTGTGTGTTCCGAGGTGGTGCGCCCAATGTGCTGAACTGAAACATTGGTATATATTTCCTTCTCCATCGATTACAAAGGCTGTGGCTACCCGAACCGGGGTATATCCCCAGCCGCTTATGACGTTTTTGGCATTAGCGCCACTCACGGTATGGTGCAACACAATTTGTTTTTTCGGAAATACTTCCGGGTAGTATTGGGCTTTGGTTAATGGGAATTGGATGAGGTTTTTGATTTTCATAAATTGATTATTCAGTTAGTTATTCGTTCTTGGGATTGTCACCCCTCTCGATCTCCCCTTCTGCCATGGCAGACAGGCACGGGGAGAAGAAAAAAGTGTCATTTTCGTTTGTCGGGTGAGTCGTTCGGAAACGAGATAAGGTTGAATAGTTCACGCATTCGGGAGCGCAAGCGATTACCATAAAGCAATTCTAAATCAGAGGCGCTGAGGTTCGTGGTGGCGTGCGTTACAACACCTGTTTTAGTATGTGCATCGTACCGATTCAGGAGAATTTCGGCAACTGTATTGCACTCGTTTCCATAGTATTTCATGTTTTGTTCCACCCCCAAATCATCCAAGCAATAGATTTTTTGGTTGTTCGAATACTTCTGCAAGATGCAATAGCCTTCTTCGTAAAATTCAGCAGCAATGGCACGGGTTGAACGAATAGTGAAGTGGTTAACGGCAAAAGTGAAATCCAGCATGAGAGTCATCAGTGTGGTTTTTCCGCAACCAATTGGCCCTGCTAACAAGATGCCTTTGTTGGGATCAATACCGTGTTTTTCGTACAAGTTTTCACACTTGGTGAAGTACACGAGCAGTTTTGAAATGATCGGCAAATCTTCTTTGTGGATGCGAAAGTGAGAACCAAACTTTTCGCGGCCTTTGTGTTGAAGATAAAAAATAGTGGAACTGTAATTGTATTGTCTGGCTCCCTTTTCATCCACATAATAGGGTTTTTCGGTAGCAGGGTTATAAGGTTTCTTCATAATTTGTGAGTTTAGCGTGTAAGTGATTGGGGCTTAGTTTACCCGATGGAGTGGTTGGCAATATATGCGAGTTTAACATCCACTTTTTGGCAAGAGGCTGCCAATTGAGAATATCATTTTTTCCGGATTTCCACCCAACAGATTCGTAATGGAGAAAAAATAATTCTGCTTCCCTTTTAACAGAATTATTTTCTATAAAAAATTCCAAAACTTCCGCTAGTTTGGGTGGGTCAAAAGATGATTTGTTTTCTGTGTTTTTAGTTTTTACTTCTTGTTTTTTAGTTATTTTATTTCTTTTATTAGAAGGACTCATTCGTTGTTTGCCAGTTGTGGTGCTTGTTGAATCGCCGGTTGTACTTTCTGTTGTATAATGAGTTGTATCAAATATGCACATGTGGACAACGCTAGGCACGAATTGACTGTGTGAAGGTTCATAGATAATGTATTTCCATTCTTCCAGTTGGTGCATGCCTTTGTGATAGGTATTGAAAGAACCTAATTTTGCTGCTTTTGCCAATTCACTTCGGTTTATCATAATCGGATTGTTGAAATTAGCCGCATTCCACATGTGAAAGAGTGCATAATACAAACTGACATGCCATGATTTCAGGCGTTTATCCTCCGTAATCATTTGACTAACAAGATTCAAATGAAGGATGTAATTGATCCGATACGATCTTTTTATCATCTTACAAACGGTTGCGAATGCGCGATTCCAACAACTGATGAATATCTTCTTTCGGATAGAAGATAACCCCGCCAATTTTAGAATAGGGAATCTTACCGGTTATTCGCAACGTTTGAAGCGTACTTGGTGAAATTGCCAGCATGCGCTGCACTTGATTCGATTTCAACCAACACTTTTCGTCCCTTTGTGGTTCACGTTCTTTCACCTCTTGATTTTTTAGTTCTTCAAAGAGGGTTCTCATTTCATGCAGAAGTTCTTGTTTCAAACCAATAAGATCTTCCACGGTTGCAATAGTGGCTGCCATATTTTTTGTTTTAAATTCTCTGCAAATAGAATGTAAAAAAATAAGCGATGGGGGTTGCAAGGGGTTGTGCAACCTCTACTAAACTCCTTGTAAATACTCGATTTTCCGAAAAATATTTTTTAATCTTACAAACCTAAAGACCTGTAAGTAGAGGCAGGCTTTGCATCATATGAGGTGACAATCGAAACTTCCCTCCTTTGCTTGTCTGCCGAGGTAGAAGGAGGGATTAAGTTAGGTAAACATAAAATACCCCCATTTTTTCACTGTACGCGTTATTATCCAAGGTTCGAAACTTAGGTCGAGTGTAATCAACAAGCACAAAACCTCATCAACCAATTTACCCCCAATTATTATAGGGTAAACCCCCATTTATTAGGCGAAAATAAATTCACAATTAATTTATTTTCAAGGATTTAACTTCGTTTATAAAAATTACATCACTTTCAATTACCTGAACATTTAAAGATAGTTTTCATAATTTGCACACCTGAAATTCTTGTATAAATACACACAAGTAAAATGAGAAAAATTACCACGGTTCTTACAAAGTTAAAGATGTGGAATTAGATCTAAAGCCCTTGGTAGTACGAGAAATTACAGCAGATAAAATGACATTGAAAAGAGTAGTATTAATGTGGATCTTTTGTACCTATGCTTATACAGGAGTACTTGCGCAAGTAGGTCTAAATGGGCAAAGTACCGCATTTGACTCACTCAAAACACCAAACGATACGGAATTTAATTTGCCAAACTTAGACACATACCTTTCTGCCATCAAATTGCCTACCGGTAAACTCGACCCCAAGCAATTGAAAAAAGGAATGAATCCAAAATTGGATAGTATATCAGCATGGAAAAGATACCTGACAGATACCAAAGGAAGATTCTCCTTGGGGTACGATGCAGGGCAACTGCCGAACTATGTTTTAAGTGGAGATGAACGCCCAATGCATTTAGGCTATACGGAAGGACTAATAAGTAATACCATAGTGGGCATTCCCATCATGTTCTCATGGAAATATGCAACGATAAAAAATCCGGTAGGAATCAATAACTACATGCGTGTATCGATAGATGCCGAAAGGATTAAACAATACCGAAATATAAGTAAGGAAAACATAACAGAAAGTATTCAAGCGCAAGTAGATGAGTTACAACAGCATAAAAACAAAATAAACGGAAAACTAGGTTACGCTGAAGTAGTAAAGCAGCAACTCTTATTGCGCATAGAAAGCGAAAAAACCAAACTTTCGCAGCAACAAATAAGCTTGGATAAAATCGAACTACTCGATTCAGCTTCCGCTATAGATTCAACTACCTCAAAAATCGAAAAAAGCCAACAAAAGAAACAGCAAATTCAGGACAGCATCAATCAAGTAAGAGCAAAGTATGCAGAAATGCAAGAACAAATCACAAAGCGCAGGCAACAAATTGAAGACTTGCAACAAAAGGCGGATGAGCTCCAAGTGTATATCGATAAAATTTATGGAACCTATCAAGCAATAGATTCGATGCAAAATAAATTAGATTCACAAAAAGATTTCCTGCTAAATGAAATAGAAGAAAAGGCTCTCAATCAAGCCAAATCTTGGGGCAACCTAAAGAAAATGGATATTGGCCTCGCTTATCCAAAAACCAGTGCGTTAACAAAAAACACTATGCCCATGAAAGGGATAGATCTCGAATTCCAAAAAGGGAAATGGTTTTATGGAATAACGGCAGGTGAAACCATGAATAACCTAATGGTAACGAACAATTCACTGCAAAATAGTTTGCAAAACACTTCTAATTTGTTCAATCAATTTGATTTTCAATCCATCAAAAACAAAAGATTAATTGCCATTTCTAAAATTGGAATCGGTGAGAAAGACAAAACGCACACCCATTTGACCCTCAGGTACATGAATAAGGCGGTGATAACAGGTTCATATACCGCAGACTCAACCTTGGCAAATCCTGCAGCAATCAGTTTTGAAGTAGATGCACGATGGATTCCAAAATTCTCAAAATCTACAGCGTTTGATATCGTGTATGGAAAAACTTCTGCCCCTTCAATGGCCGAAGACACCATCCGAAAATCGCCTTTCACAGGGTTGTTTTCTGCCTACCGATCAAATACAGCTTTACTGCGTTTTACCCAGCAAATTCCGGGTATTCGTTCATCCTTTTCGGCACAAATGAGGTACCTGGATGCCTATGCTGATATGGCAAGTTTGGGTGTGCTTCAACCCAATAATATGAGGGTAGAGCTACAATCGAAGCATGAAATAACAAGTGGAACAAAAATCGGATTCAATTACCGAACCGACCAAAACAACGTGAATCGTGAAGCAGATACAACCCGAAAAATTGATGTTTTTGGAATGAGCCTCAATTCAGCTTGGAAGAATAAATTAAACGTAAACGGACAATTCAATGTGCTAAACCAGCGCTTGAGGAGCACAATAGAGAAGATCAATACGCTGAATTACATGTCCTCGATATCCCTATCAGCAAATATCACAAGTTTTGGTTTCCGACAAATTGTTTCCTCGCAATGGAATGCATACAAAATAACTGCCCTTACCGGACTAACGCAGTTGATCCACGCCGATTTTCGACATCAATTAGCATTGAAAAAAGGCAGTCAATCATTGAGTATATCTTATTTCTCCAGCCAGTTTCCAAATGAACTGCAAAAATCTCAAACGTGGATGATACAAGAAGTATTTGATTATACATTCAAAGCATACACGTTTTCATTGGGGGCGAAGGGGGCTAACAGTTCCAACTATGGAATGCAGTTCGGTGGTCATCTGGCCTTTTCGTGTCCCTTTACAAAAGAACTTAAATTCTCCTTACGTGCAGAAAAGCTCATACTAGGTGATTTTTATAGTACGTACAACGAAGCGAGTTTTTCACGCTTCCCATATTATATCCAATCGGCTTTAACCATACAATTTAAATAGATGAAAAAAAGTAGTTTTTTACTGACATTAATACTTTTCAGTTTTGCTCATGCACAAGAAAACATAGTGCTCAATTTCCCTGAGGATGGGGATACTATCTATACCTACAATCCCATGCTTGCGTGGTCATTATTGGGAGATATACCGGTGAATAACAACCGAGAATTTTACCGCATTACTCTAGTGGAGCTGCAAAAAAATCAAGATGCTGCTTCTGGGGTATTGATGAACACACCCTTGATGAGGATGGATCACCTAACCCAATATCAAATATTATATCCGTATGATGCTCCCAAATTGAAAGCTGGTAAGCACTATGGTTGGCAAATTGTGAAGGTTGTAAATCAAGTAATTGTAGATAAATCAGAAGCTTTTGAATTCATCATTCCTTTGGATATAATCCCAAGTTCACAGTATTATAAAATGAAAGTCAAAAGCGATGGTAACATCTATGCAGCGGTTGGAACGAAATTGAAATTTGAATTTGTTGAAGCTCATCAAGCCACAGAACTTAAGTTCAAAGTTTTTGATGAAAAAAACAAAGAGATTACCGGAAACATAGAACGCGATAAAGAGGACCAAAGAAAAAACATCCCCATTCTAAAACACATTGGATCCAATTTCTATGAAGTGGAATTAGGCGCTGCTGCAAAGCCCGGAATTTACAAACTCATTGTAGTGGATGCGTTGAAGAAAAAATACGAATTAAAATATCGGGTTCAATGAAAAGCGTAACTGTAGCTATTTTTTGTTGGGTAGTGCTTTGTGTTCATGTCACAAATGCTGCTTCGTTTCCACCTCCTTTCGGGGTAGATCCGATGGTATTTAGGAAATTCATGTACGATCATTCGTCGGAATTCAGAGCAAGTTTAATAGAGCAAGAAATAATATATACGGTAAGTTATATCCCGTCCGAATTAAAAGTAATCAATGATTATAAAAAAGGATTTATAGACCTGAAAGAAGCAGAAAAACTAATAGACGACACCAAGAATCAATTCAATTTACTTCTTCAAATTCAATTTCTGGGAGCAACCAATCAAGATATCTTGCACTACAAGCTAGATTCTCTATCCTACGAGGAAAGAATAAAATACCTAGCCTTTGAATTTCGGAAAGACGTACAAATTCTAGATGAAAAAGGAAGAAAGATAGAAATGACAGGATGTCATTTTGAACGCGATTTTGGCTTGTCAACTACAGCCACATTTAGCATTGTTGCTAAGAAAAACAATGAGAACAAGAAATTGACTGTAATTATAAACGATAGAATCTGGCATAAAGAAACGCGTGAATTGACTTTATCGCTACCCAAATTACCCAAATTGAAGAAAACAACGAAATGGAAAAAAGCATAGGCATGAATAACGTAAAATTGGCTGCCTTTTTTATGGCAGGATGTATCTTCTTTGAATCCACAGCTTTTGGAATCAAAGCAATAGTTACAGCTGACTACACACCCGCATATCGCACGAAACTTCATGTGCCAAACCACATGAATGTAGCAAGTTCACCCACATCGGAACAGTCTTCCTTTCAAAAAGAAATTCCTGAAAACACAAAAACCGATGGAGGCCCTGACCAGCCTGAGGTGCAGAGTTTTTCGCCCATTGGAGTATCCGACATGGTTGATCCTTTTTCGGGAGATTTCTCATACAACATTCCCTTGATGGATGTTGACGGTTATCCCATCAATATCGCATACAGTGCCGGAGTCACCATGGACCAAGAGGCTTCATGGGTCGGGTTAGGCTGGAATCTAAATCCCGGTGTAATCAATCGTTCTATGCGCGGAATACCCGATGAATACAACGGCAGCGAAAAAATAACCAAAGAGATGAACCTCAAAAGAAACTGGACACTTGGTGGTAGTTTTTCAGGTGATTACGAATTGTTCGGTTTTGGAGATCAAATTAATATCCCAGGTACATTCAACCTAAACGCAAGTCTAGGAGTGAATTACAACAACTACAGCGGGTTTAGTTCCAGTACTTCATTGGGATTTTATTCAAACGGTATTAGTTTAGGTAATAGTTCCTCCATGTGTGCTGGTCTTGGTTTTTCGGGAAGCAGTACCGGTGGAGCTAGTCTATCAGCAAGTTTGGGTTTTAACTTCAAAGAAAAACGAGATAAAGAGTCAATAGGCCATGGTTTGAATATTGGTTCTGCTATGAATTCTAGAGGTGGGTTGGGAAACACTACCGTTGGTTACTCAAGACATTATTCTAAAACAATTGACACAAAAAATAATAAAGATAAAGATATAAGTTCCTCTTACAATTTTGGTCTTTCAACTTATACACCCTCTATTTCTATGCCCATGATTACAGCTGGAGGCACCTTCTCTTTTAAGCTGGGGGGTGATATTTCCGGTAACGATCTCTCGGGAGAATTTAGCGGATTCTACACAGCACAGTGGCTTAAAGAAAAGAAAAAATCTCAAAATGCCTATGGTTATATGAACTTGCATAATGCTCAAAACAATCCTGATGCAATGCTCGATTTTAACCGTGAGAACGATGGTACCTTCACTAAAAATGTCCCTGCTTTACCTATTCCAAATTTAACCCACGATATCTTTTCTGTTTCAGGCCAAGGCGTGGCAGGTAGTTACCGCGCTGTGCGTAAAGACATTGGCTATGTGTTTGATGCCAAGGAAAGTACAAATTCAATTAACGGAAGTCTCGGTTCAGAAGTTAATTTAGGAGGGACATCTAAAGGAGGAGTTGATATTTCGGAGACTTATTCAAGTTCGCAATCTGGTGCTTGGAATGATATATTTAATGGTTCTAGAAATAAAATTCAATTCAATAACAGCGCTGTCTATTTCCGAGAGGCGAACGAAATGGCAGTGAATGCCGATCCCAACCATTTTAACATGATTGGTGGAGCAGCACCAGCTCATTTTAATGTTACCCCTTATCTAACTATTCAAAATACCCTTATTGATAACGAGAATAATTCATTTAGTCCCACTAATTACAATAAAAACGGAGAGGATAAAAGAAACCAAGTAATGTATACCCTATCAGTTTCTGAAGTAAAAAAAGGACTTGGAATCCAAGACATACAGCAAGGTTCTTTTGTGGATAACATCTCTGATTATGACCACCACATTGGCGAATTTACAGTGTTGAATACCGAAGGAGCTAGATACGTTTATGGTATTCCTGCCTATAGTATTAAGCAAAAAAATGTATCATTCGCAATTGGTGCAAAACCAAATTTTACATCCATACCACAAATAGATTATCTCTCAGGATTAGTCAAATACAATCCCGGAACGGATAATAGTACGTATAATGATAAAGGAATTGACAATTATTACAATGCGGTAACTAATCCTCCTTTTGCCCACTCATACTTACTTTCCACGGTAATAAATGCCGATTACGTGGATGCAGACAACATCAAAGGGCCAAGCAAAGGTGATCTTGGCGGCTATTTGTCTTTTTCATACAAATCAATTTCAAATTACAATTGGAGAAATCCCATTGAGAAAAACCATTCTTCCTATGATGAAGGGCTTCATACGGATTCATTTGACGACAAAGGACATTACATTTTTGGAACGAAAGAATTGTACTACGTCCGAACTATTCAATCAAAAAATCACATTGCAGTATTTTATACTTCTGATAGAAAGGATGCTTTAAGTGTCATCGATGAAAACGGTGGGTTGGATGCAAATGGCCCAAGCATGCAAAAACTAGATAGCATTCAACTCTTTTCTCTACCTGACTACGAAGCGAATCAAGCACAAGCCATTCCGCTCAAAACAGTTCATTTCAACTATAACTACAGCTTATGTCCCAACTATTCGGGGAATATTAACGGAGAAGGTAAACTCACATTGACTTCCATTTTCTTCACCTATCAAGGATCAAATAAAGGTCGTTATACACCATACAATTTTCAATATGGGCAGCAATTTTCAAACGCTACCCAAACTGAAATTATAAACCCTGCCTATAACATGAAAGAAATTGATCGTTGGAACAATTATAAAAAGCAAGGTGCATATAATGGTGATGTGGCTTCGGATGACCTTCGACCTTCTGACTTTCCTTATGTAGGGTTCGATAAATTAGAAACAGACAAAGCAGCTACAGCTTGGAACTTAACAACTATTTTCCTGCCTTCTGGTGGCAAGATGGAAGTAGATTACGAATCAGATGATTACGGCTTTGTACAACATAAACGAGCGAATCAAATGTTTAAAATCATTGGGGTGCAAAGTGTTGCAGAAGAGAACTCCACTGCAATTGTAACACAAGGCGAAACACCCATCAGCGAAGATGAAAATAAAAATGCAGCGATCTATGTTGAACTCTTGCCTGATCCAAACTCCCCAACAGGTTACAATGAAAATATTTCTCAATACGTAAAACCGGGAGATCAAATTTATTTCAGAGCACTCATGCGGTTTCCGCAAGGCAAATATGACTTTGTTCCAGGTTATGCAAATGTGACAGATGAATCATCCGATTTACAAATTGTACAACTCGGCGCCCAAAAAGCCTTAAGAATTAAATTAAAAGGAGCGCAATTGAAAGATAACGGAGATTCCGATTACAGCCCAATTTCGGTCGCTGCCATTCAATTTGGGCGCATTCACCTGTCCAAGTTTATCCCACCATCAAGCAATAGTTCCGTTGATGAAAATGCAAATCTCCCAAGTTTAGCAGAAGCATTGGGTGGAGCGTTTACATCCTACGCTGAATTGTTTACGGGGCCCAATAAGGCACTTTGGTTGGATAATATTGGAAACAACATCGTAGTAAACCACTCGTGGGTGCGTCTCCAAAATCCAAATCAACAAAAATTAGGCGGAGGGCACCGAGTAAAACAAATCCGCATGTATGATGCCTGGGTAGAAATGACTGGTTCAGGATCTTCTTACTATTACGGCCAGAATTACGAGTACACCAACGAAAACGGAACCAGTTCAGGGGTTGCAGCCTACGAACCGCAAATTGGAGGAGATGAAAATCCATTCAAACAACCGGTAGCTGCCGATAATAAGTTACTTCTGGCTCCGGATGAAAAAAATTACAGTGAACTTCCTTTTGGAGAGCAATTTTTCCCTTCACCGCGGGTTGGATACGCAAAAGTTACTATTGCTGACATCCCAAGAGCAGGGGTAACACGCACAGCTACGGGTAAAGTGGTGCATGAATTTTATACGGCAAAAGAATTTCCAACTTTTGCCTATTACACCAATATTGATAAGGAAAGAGTTAAACCTCCAATGTCGTCCATCTTCTTTAACGTTATGATTGACCAAATGACTGCATCGCAAGGTTTTTCCATCGAAAACAACGACATGCACGGCAAAGCCAAAAGTCAATCCATTTATGCAGCCAATCAAACAGAGCCAATTTCTCAAGTGCTATATTATTATAAATCTGAAAATACAACGCTCGACGGTATACCTGTCAAAAAGTTAAAAAATGTGGTCCATACCATTACCAAAACGGGAAGTACTTCACAAAACACCATCGGGCTCAATTACGATGCCTATGCCGATTTCAGAAAAAGTACGAGTTCATCGATTTCAAGATCGGGATGCTATAATTTGAACACAATTATACCATTCTTATTTATTCCAACAATTAACGGTTTTTTGGGATACGAAAGAACAGCCTTTCGAAGCGCCACATTCACAAAAGTCATCGAGCGTTTTGGCTTACAAGACAGTACCGTTGCCATTGACCTAAAATCAAGAGTAAACACCGCTAACTTGGCCTATGATGCCGAAACTGGTACAGTGCTTCTTACACGCACAGCAACAAACTTCAACGATGAGGTTTATAATTTTACCTATCCGGCACATTGGTACTATTCGCAGATGGGACAGGCTTATCAAAACATTGGATACGAAGCGAATAATATATTCTTTGTAAATGGAGGCACAAGTCAAGTCACTGGGTCTCAGTTTACACGAGGAGATGAAGTTTCAATACTCATAGCGAGTACCGGACAGATAACCAAAGCTTGGATTACA
>Ga0222712_10006216_pt1 | contig 11832 bp, 5 predicted proteins | sample C33_657DmetaG_FD_165043 | JGI IMG/M metagenome (GOLD analysis project Ga0222712, IMG submission 165043) | Estuarine water microbial communities from San Francisco Bay, California, United States - C33_657D | ecosystem: Environmental > Aquatic > Marine > Unclassified | place: USA: California... | reverse complement strand
TCTGGAACTGTCTTAGTTATAAATGGTGGTACTGGTACTTCAACAATTACGGGTTTAGTAAAAGGTAATGGAACAAATGCTATGACTGCTGCAGTTGCGGGAACAGATTATTTGGAACCAACAGGTAGTGCCGCTAACCTAACAAATTTCCCAACACTTAATCAAAATACTACAGGAAATGCTGCCACCGCTACAAAGTTAGCTGCACCTAAAAACATTAATGGCGTTGCATTTGATGGTAGTGCAGATATTACAATTGCAGCAGCGGCTTCAACTTTGTCTGGTACGGTACAAGTTGCAAATGGAGGTACGGGGTTAACAACGGCAGGATTAACTGGTCAGGTATTAACAACCGTTGCAGGGGGAACGTTATCATGGACAACGCCTACATCAATTAGTGTGGGAACAATAAGTACTACAAGTAATGTAAATGGGGCTAGTATAACAGGAGGGGTATTAAATCTTGCCCCTGCAGATGGTACAAATGGTGGTGTTGTTACAACGGGTAATCAAACTTTTGCGGGAAGTAAAACTTTTAATAATAACATACAAGTAAATTCAATCAGAGTAGGTGCACCCGCATCAGGTTCGGCAAATACAATGATTGGTGCTTATTCTTTATTATATGGATCTCCAGGTAGTAATAATACAGCTGTGGGAACAATGTCACTAGCAAGTCTAACAAATACTGGAAACGAGGGTAATGATAATACAGCTGTAGGAACAAATGCTATAAGACAAGGTGGAGCAGCAAATGGAAGCCGCAACACAGCTGTGGGTAGTGCAGCTTTATCAAATGGTAGCGGTACTTATAATAATACAGCTGTTGGTTATAATACATTAGCTGCAGGAATTTCTGGGGCATCCAATACGGCAGTTGGTACTTTTGCACTTCAAAATAATACTACAGCAAATTATAACGTAGGTATTGGGTACGAAACATTAAAAAATACTACAACTGGTGGAAGCAATACAGCCATTGGTAAAGGTGCTATGCTTAGTAATATTTCTGGTGATGTAAATACAGCGATTGGGGAAAGTGCGCTTATTTCAAATACAAATGGACGTTACAATACATCGATAGGTGTTCAATCACAAGAGCGAAATACTACTGGTCAATCAAATACCGCGATAGGTGTTGCTGCAATTGATAGAAATACGGCTGGTCATTATAACGCAGTTCTTGGCGCATTCGCTGGCCGTTATATTGCAGATGGCACAACGGATAATACTGCTATTAATAATTCGGTTTTAATCGGAGCATTATCAAGGCCTTTAGCAAATAACGCTAATAATGAAATTGTCATTGGTTATAATGCTATAGGTAATGGTAGCAATAGTGTAACGTTAGGAAATTCCTCAATTACTTCTGTTAAAACATCAGGAGCATTTAACGCGCCTATTTATTCTTCAACGCCTCAAGCGTTAACAGCAGGAAGTAACATTTCATGGAATCCAATGTCTGGATTAAATGCAAGTGTAACACTTAATGCAAATAGTACATTGGCTTTTTCTGAGCTTCCTCCAGTTGGTTCAAGTGGAACTTTAATAATTACGCAACCTACATCTGGAGGCACTTTTTCTTTAACATTACCAACTGCAACAACTAATAGGGTATTAGGTTCTTCAAGTGGAATTACTTTATCAAGTACAAATAGTGCGAAAGATATTTTATCATTTTATTATGATGGCAATGCGTTTTATTGGAATTTAGGTAATGGATATGGATCAACGCAAACAGTAAATGCAACAAATATTGTTGGAGGTACTGCTGGGGCGGTATTATATCAATCTGGTGCTGGTGTTACTGGTTTTACTGCTGCTGGAACATCTGGTCAAGTGTTAACTTCTGCTGGCACGGGTGCCCCAACATGGACGACTCCTTCAACAGGTGTTGGTGGGTCTGGGACTTTAACATATATCCCTAAATTTTCAGCATCTGCAACGCTAGCAAATAGTTCAATTATTGATGACGGTACTAGTGTTTACTTTAAAACAGCAGATGCAAATTCAACTTCTGGTGCTGGCGGTGCCACTGTAAAAATTGGAACAAATGGCAGATCAATGCCTGCAAGCTCTGGCACTACACAAAATAGTGTTGGGTTAAGGCTTGCTTCAAATAATAATGATGTATTAGACTTTGGCATAGGGTCAAGGATTGCTTGGCTACAATCTTCTGATCTATTAAACTTAGGGGCGGGGTATGATATTAATTTAAATCCAGTTGGCGGAAATGTTGGTATTGGTATGAGCACAGCGCCAACATCAAAGTTGGATGTAAATGGAAATGTAAAGGCAAGTTCATTTAATTCAACAATTGTTAATTCTGTTGGATCTAACGTAATTGTTGGGCAAGGAAATGTTTTAGCTAGTTTGACTACTGGTAATAATAATGTTGGAGTAGGACAGTATACGCTAAACTACTTGGCAGCAGGTTCTGAAAACCTAGGAATGGGTTATTCTGCAATGTACAATACACGAGGTAGTAACAATGTTGGTTTAGGACATAACTCACTATGGACTAACAATACTGGAAATAATAATACAGCAATTGGGCACTCTTCAGGTTATAATAGTACTGGATCAGATAATACTTTTCTAGGTTACAATGCTAATAGTAGTGCAGGTGTTACCAATGCAGCTGCTATTGGATCAGGTGCAACAGTTACTGCCAGTAACACCATTCAGCTGGGAAACACAAGTACTACGGGTGTTAATACATCAGGAGGATTAACGGCAAATGCTGCAGTAACTAGTGAGATTACTTCAAGTTTTACCATTGATGCAAATAATGCTGAAACCTATAAAGGGAAAATTATTATTTGTAATCCAAGTGCTGCTATTACAATCACTTTTGCTGCTTCATTACCAACTGGTTTTAACTGTATGGTATTGCAAAAAAGTGCAGATGCAAATAAAGTGACTTTTGCTTCAGGAACAAGTGTTACTATAAAAAATAGAAATAATTATACGGCTACTGCAGGTAATTATGCATTAGCAACAATCGTTCATATTGGTGGTAATATTATTGTTACAGCCGGTGATATGCAATAACAAAAAAATAAACTTTTTTATAATCAGTTACTATGAAAAAAACATGTTTACTAATTGCAATAATGGCTTTTTTACATGCCAATAGTTTTGCAAACAATTTAGTGATGGGCACACCTTCTATTTCAGGAAGTACCGTAAGTTTTACCATTAAATGGGACAATAGTTGGTATGTTTCAACGGGGCCATCAAACTGGGATGCTGTATGGGTGTTTGTAAAAAGGCAAGCTTGTAATCAAGCAAGTCAAAATCCTTGGACACATGAAATGTTGTCAAGTTCTGGGCATTCGATTACAGGTAGTCAACTTCAAATTGATTTGCCTTCAGATAGAGCTGGAGTGTTTATTCGACGTATTTCTGCTGGTATAGGTAATATTACAGAGGTTACGGTTACACTTAATTTAAGTTCTAATATTAATTCAGACAACATTGGCTTATATGGTATGGAGATGGTTAATGTACCGCAGGGTTCTTTTTATATAGGTGATGGTAGATCAGATTTAAATGGGTTTACCAATGGAAATTCTAACAATCCATTGCAAATTACAAGCACACACCAAACAAACGGGTTAGGAGCAAGTAGTGTTTATCAAAAAAATAGCTATGGAAGTACAGGAAGTTTGCCCTCTACTTTTCCGCTTGGGTTTAATACTTTTTATTGTATGAAATATGAAATAACTACCGCTCAGTATGTTGCATTTTTAAATACGTTAACGTATAATCAGCAATTACGTTTACAAGAGGATCCAAATACAACACCGCCTACATCTATTAAAGGAACAGTAATGAATGCTAGACATGGTTATAGTATTGAAGTTAATACTCCTGGTGTTTCAACAACAAGTTTAACACCTGCTGTGTATGGTAATGATGCGAATAATAATAATACTTACGATGAAGCTGATGATGGGCTCGCCTTACCTGTATCAATTAGGATAAAAGATTTTCTCTCTTTTTTAGATTGGGCAGCTTTAAGGCCAATGACAGAGTTTGAATATGAAAAAGCATGTAGAGGGCCTCTTACGCCAGTTTTAAATGAATACGCTTGGGGAACAACAGATTATACATCTATTAATTGGTATTATGGAAGAGACAATAAATTAACAAAAAACGAAGTGCTTAATACTTTTCCACTTGGTGCAAATAATGTTGGACAAGGAATGCTTTGGAGGGTTGGTATTGCCGCAACTCCCAATTCAGACAGGGTTCATGCTGGGGCCACTTATTATGGGATATTAGATATGACGGGGAATGCTTTTGAAAGAGCAGTTGGAGGGAATAATTTTGATTATTCTGCTTTTACGACAACAAATGGAAATGGGACAATCGATTCTGAAGGTTTTGCAGATGTAATTGGATGGCCAATTTATACTACAAATAGAGATGTTTATGAAAGTTATTACATGCGAAAAGGAGGTTCCTCTTGGGGAAATACTAATGTGCATGTATCTAATAGGCAAACTATGAATTGGACTGATGGTAATCGAGATATCATTATAGGTGGTAGAGGAGTTAGAAGCTTATAACTTAATTGAAACATGCGGCTTTATTCACTATTATATTTATTTCTCTTACTTTTTAGTATTAATACTAATGCTCAGATTTTCATGCCTGCCATGAGAGGAGCGATTATTTCAAAACCAGCTATAGCAACTACTATGTATTCTGGTGGAATAGGTAATGGATCGGATATTAAAAGTATTATACAGAGTATATGTCCGCCTTTAGATGTTGAATCAATATTTTATGGTGGTGTTGGTAATGGTTCTATACAAGATAAAATTGTTCAATTAAATTGTCCGCCATTATCTGTTGAGTCTATATTTTATGGAGGTATAGGAAATGGTTCAGTACAAGATAAAATTATTCAAACTAATTGTCCGCCACTAGAAATTGAGTCAATTTTTTATGGCGGCACAGGATATGGTTCTTCAGAAAAATCACTTGTACAAGCAGCATGTACGTCACTAGCTATCGAAAGTATTTTTAAAGGTGGCACTGGTTATGGAGATGCAAGTTTATTCAAAGACAATTGTAGTTTTCAAGTAAGCACAAATCTAATTCGTTCTTATAACATTAATAATCAACAAAGTTATAGTGGAACTGGTTCTAATTTAGGGGATGTTTCAGGAAATTCAGTAGATGGAACTTTGGTAAATGGTGTTGGGTATAATAGTTCAAATGGAGGGTCACTTGTTTTTGATGGTAATGATGATTATGTAAGTTTTCCTTCTGGATATTCTTCTACTGATAATTTAACTTATGAGGCTTGGGTTAATCCATCTGATTTAAGTGGGTTTAGGGTAATACTAAATCATGATTCATGGAATACAGGTTACGTTCATTTTCAATTCGCTAATAATTTACTTCAATTTGCTTTAAATGGAGAAAGTGATCAATATTCTACTTATAATTTTAATGCCAACACTTGGTACCAAATTGCTGCAGTATATTCAAAATCTTCTAAGACTGTTTCCTTTTATGTTAATGGTGCTCTTACAAATACAGAAAATTATTCTAATCCACCATCTGTAACCAATACAAATTTAAAAATGGGATCTTGGGATGGGAATAGTAGATTTTTTAATGGGAAAATGGGGTTGGTTCGTATTTACAATAGTGCATTAACTAGTCAAGAAATCTTAACAAATTTTAATGGCTCTAAAACACGATTTGGGTTATAATATTTATTGAACAAGCAAATGAAAAAATATTTTTTCTTTTTTATAATTCTTATTTCAAATTTTGTGCAAGCACAGAATAAAATATTTTTTGCGCAAAATCATACTAAAGTTCCTGCTTCAAATCCATCGCAATCTTATAATGCATTAAATTTTAGCACTTCATTACAGAACTATGCTAGTCTTCCTGCAGCCACTTATTTTTCCGGAAATTTTACAATAGAATGTTGGGTATATCCAACTGCGCACACTAACTGGAGTAGAATTATTGATTTTGGAAATGGCGCCGGTAGTAATTGTGTTTTATTTGCTACCTCTTATGGCACAAGTGGGAAGCCTGGTTTTTATGTTGGTGGTGCTCAATTTGAGGCTACTTCTCAAATACCACTTAATCAATGGTCGCATTTAGCAGCAACACTTTCTGGAAGTACGGCTACAATTTATATTAATGGAATAGCTTCAGGAACGGCAAATTTTCCAACACCTGCAAATGTTACACGCAATTACAATTATATAGGAAGGAGTAACTGGGGATGGGGAGATCCTGCACCAGATGCAACTTTTGATGACTTGCGTATTTGGAGTATAGCTAAAACAGCAGCTGAAATCACAGCTTCAATGAACAATGAATTAAGTGGATCAGAATCTAATTTAGTTGCCTATTTTAAATTTAATGAGGGTATTGCATGCGGAAATAACACTTCAGTTACTACGCTCGTTAATAGTGCAGCGACGGGTGCACAATATAATGCAACACTGTCAGGTTTTACATTTAATAATTCTTGTATTTCAAATTTTATTTCGGGAAAATTAAGGCCAACTAACGATGGTCTAACAAGTGCAACTGCTGGCTCGAGTGCGTATCAAATAAAGCAAGATTTTCCAGCTAGTACTGATGGGCTTTATTGGATTAAAAATGCTAACATCAATAGTGGGAACGCATTTCAGATTTATGCTGATATGACAACTGATGGGGGTGGGTGGACATTAATACTTAAGAATTCCAGTAATTCAGGTTGGAACTATGCTAATGCAATTTCTTTAAATACTTCGATTCCATTTGCTAATACATCAGATGTATTAAACATAAATACTTCAAATTATTCCATAATTGGATGGGCTGATTATATTAAGCGAAGTGCATCTGGATTTCAATATATGATTGATGCAACTTCTAGGCGAAGTTCAGGTGGTATATGGACAGCTAATGGTTCCTATAGTTTTGTAAAAACCGATAATTCTCAAACAAATATTACACTAAATACCAAATTTGGTGATTGGAACTATGTTAGCGAAAACGGTTTAATGCAACGTATGCCTTGGTATAGTTCTAGTGCTGGGGGAGGTTGTGGTGTTATAACAGTTGATGAAGGTTCTGGTAATTGGTGGGGCACATTAGTGTCTCTTTGTGGTTGGAGTCCGACACCATGGATTTATGATGCGGGTGGAGGAACTGTAAATCCGGATCCAGGTATTTTATGGTATTGGGTTAGGTAATTAATTCCCCTCATACCCGTCATCAACCAACAGTTCTGATCCATCGGCGGCGGCAGTTGCTAGTTCGTCACAACGGTTGTTGAATTTATTTTCGGCGTGGCCTTTAACCCAAACAAATTTGATGGTAAAGTCTTTGGCTAGTTTAGCATATATAAGCCAGAGGTCTTTGTTTTTTTTACCGCCTTTAAAATCAGTTTTAATCCAATTGTCGAGCCATTTTTTTTCGACACTATTTACAATATACTGGCTGTCGGTATAAATAGTAATGGGGATATTTTTTTTGGTAACCGCCATAAGTGCTTGAATTACACCCATGAGTTCCATGCGGTTGTTGGTTGTGTATTTATATCCACCCCAGAGTTCCTTTACTTTTTCGCCCCAAATTAAAATGGCGCCATAACCTCCAGGGCCTGGGTTACCTCTCGATGAACCATCTGTGTAAATAACAAGTGGATGTGCTTTTTTCTCCGTCATAGCTGGGCCTAAAAATACGTTCTTTTGTCTTTTTTATTATATTTAAGTATGCTATATGATTATATAATTATTGGAGCAGGCTCGGCTGGCTGTGTTTTGGCAAATCGTTTGTCAGAAAACCCAGCTACAAAAGTACTTTTAATAGAAGCGGGCGGACCCGATTCTAAAATGGAAATTAATATTCCGGGGGCTTATTCAAAATTAAATAATACTGAAGTTGATTGGGCATTTTGGACCGAACCTTGCGAGGCGGTAAGCAATCGAAAATTATTTATTCCAAGAGGAAAAGTATTAGGAGGATGTAGTGCCACCAATGCAATGGCTTATGTGCGTGGTAATAAAAAAGATTATGACAGCTGGGCTGCACTTGGTAACGATGGTTGGGATTATGCATCGGTGCTTCCATATTTTAAAATGTCGGAGCGCAATTTAAATTTTACAAATGAGTTTCATGGAACGGATGGCCCTATGCATATAACGCATGCTGCGGCGCCTTCTAATGTGGCTACTGCATTTGTTGAAGCCTGCGCCCAGAAAGGCATACAGCCTAATCCAGATTACAATGGTGCAGAGCAACTTGGTGCCTGTCTTTTACAATTTACCATTAAAAATAACCAGCGCCATAGTACGGCTGCTGCATTTTTAAAGCCAATCGTCAAGCGTAAAAATTTAATGGTATTAACGCACACGTATGTAAAAAGAATTTTATTTGATTCTGGAATAGCAATAGGGGTAGAAGTAAAAAATAAAAACGGCCAAACAGAAATTTATAATTGTAAAACTGAAGTTATTGTTTCGGCGGGAGCGATACAATCACCGCAAATTTTAATGTTGTCAGGCATAGGTGATACCAATGAGCTCTCTAAACATGGTATTATTACTGTTAAGCATTTACCGGGTGTTGGAAAAAATTTACAAGATCATGTTTGGAGTGGAGCTAGTATACTTTCTACTGTTCCTACTGGAAATGACTTACTCAAGCCACTAAAAATGGCGATGGCTGGACTTCAACACATACTTTTTAAAAAAGGGCCATTATCAAATAGTCCGCTTGAAGCCAATGCTTTTTTAAAATTGGAAGAAGATGGTAATTTGGGAGAAGGGCAACCTAATATTCAGTTTCATTTTGTGCCATTAACCATAAAGCCTGATTATACTACAGATATTTATAATATTAATACGTATCCGACGTACAGTGGGTTTTCTATCATGGCCATTATTTTACATCCTAAAAGTAGGGGTCAAATAAAGTTAAAGTCATCCAACCCATCGGAACCGCCAAGTATTGCACTGAATCCATTATCGGATGCTGATGATAGAGCATTACTTGTAAAAGGGATGCGTAAGGCCATCGAAGTACTTCATGCTACTGCCTTTGATGCATTTAGAGACGGAGAAATGCTACTTCCTGCGCCTCCAGCAACGGATCAAATGATTGGGGACCATATTAATAAAACCCTCGAAACCTTATACCATCCTGTAGGAACTTGTAAAATGGGAAATGACCCTCAAGCGGTTGTAAATCATGAACTTAAAGTGCATGGAATTCCAAATTTACGCGTCATCGACGCTTCCATTATGCCTACCATTGTGTCTGGAAATACCAACGCTGCAACCATTATGATTGCCCAAAAAGGGGCCGACATGATAATCGGTTAATTTTTTGGAACTATTGTGTGATAATTACACATTGTTTATTAATTTAGCGAGTAATAAAACGATTGTGTTGGCCAAGGAAAAGAATTTGGATACCCTTATGCATAAAGCGGTAGATGTGAAATCTACGTATAGTCTTGTTAAAAAGAAGGCTATTGGCTTTACATTGGTGTTTCAATTGAGGTTTACGACCCAGTTTGGTCAAATTATTTATGTTGTTGGCAATCATCCACTTTTAGGAAACAACGACATCGAAAAAGCCGTTCCACTTACTTATTTCAACGAAAATTATTGGAATCTAACTATACCATTTGGTGCTAAAGATATTGTTGATGAAAGCATTAGCTACCAATACTTTATTAAAAATGGAGATGGTACTATTAGTTATGATTGGGGTAATGATAAAACTTTTAATCCTTCTGCCATAAAAACGGATTCAGTTTTATTTGTAGATAGTTGGAATGCAGCAGGTTATGTCGAAAATGCATTTTATACAGAGCCATTTAAAAATGTGCTTTTAAAAAATAGTTTTGCAAGTATTGATGTACTAACACCAAAGCTTGTTACGCATCAGTTAAAAGTAAAAAGTCCATTATTAACCCCAACACAAACGATATGTTTACTGGGAGATAATAAATATGTACACGCCTGGGATGCAAAAAATCCAATCTTACTTTCCCGACATGAAGGTGAAGATTATTATGCTGTTTCACTCGATTTATCAAAAGCCACATTTCCTATTGCTTATAAATACGGCGTATATGATGTGGCAAAAAAATCATTTGTTGCTTTTGAAAATGGGAACAACCGGATTTTAAATGATGCACCAAGCGGAGGCAAACTTACCATCGTAAATGATGGATTTACATTTCTTCCTAACGATACATGGAAAGGAGCAGGGGTTGCTATTCCGGTATTTAGTTTACGTTCTAATAATGGGCTAGGGGTTGGAGAATTTGCAGATATTAAATTACTGGTAGACTGGGCTAAAAAAGTAGGTCTTAAGAAAATACAATTACTACCTATTAACGACACCACTGCAACGCACTCATGGAAAGACTCTTATCCATATGCGGCTATTTCTGCGTTCGCACTACATCCTCTTTATATTAATCTTGATTCATTAATTCCTGCTTCTAATAAAAAATTAATTGAAAAACTTGCTACAGCTAAATCAACACTCAATGCGCTTGATGTTGTCGATTATGAAGCAGTGTCTAGTATTAAATATGAAATATTAGATGAGCTGTATGCTTTAATAGGAGCTAAAACCCTTTCCAGTAAAGGCTTTAAGGACTTTTATGCCAAGCATCAGCACTGGTTAGCATCTTATGCAGCTTTTTGTTATTGCAGAGATAAATATGGTACCATCGATTTTAATGCATGGCCAAAACACAATACTTATTCGGAATCTGATTTTAAATTGTTGGTTGAATCTGATACAGCCGTACAATTAATTGTAGAAAAATATTATTTTATTCAGCACCTACTTGATGTTCAATTAAGTGAGGCTACTGCGTATGCGCATGAAAACGGTGTTATTTTAAAAGGAGATATTGCTATTGGGGTCTACAGATATGGCGTTGATGCATGGCAACATCCAGGATTATTTCACATGGATATGCAGGCCGGTGCTCCTCCCGATGATTTTGCGGTAGCGGGTCAGAACTGGGGTTTCCCAACGTATAATTGGGAGGAAATGACCACCAATGGTTTTGCTTGGTGGAAGCAGCGTTTCGAACAAATGAGTGTATATTTTGACGCGTTTCGAATTGATCATATTTTAGGTTTTTTTAGAATTTGGAGTATTCCTATGGACGCCGTTGAAGGCATTTTAGGACATTTTGTTCCTGCTATTCCAGTTCATGAAAATGAATTAAAGGAGCGTGGCATTCATATTAGTGCGCATGAATATGCCAAGCCAATTATTACTGATAAAGTGTTGTGGGATTATTTTGGTTACGATAACGAAGTGGTAAAAGCGGAGTATCTAACCTATGATGGTTTTGGTAAGTACACTTTACAACCAGCTTTTGCTACACAGCGTTTGGTTGAAAAACATTTTGCTGCTTTACCAGAGGATGATTTTAACCATAAAATAAAACATGGCTTGTATCATGTAATTAGCAATGTGCTATTTATAGAAGCCAAAGAAAAAGCCTACGCTGGAAAAAATTATTATCATCTCAGATTTGGTATCGATAACACAGCTGCTTTTAAAGCACTCGACGGAACAACTCAACATCAATTGCGTGAATTATACGTCGATTATTTTTTTAGACGACAAGACGATTTTTGGAAAAAAGAAGCCCTCAACAAACTACCTGCACTTAAGCGTGTAACCAATATGCTTGTTTGTGGTGAAGACCTTGGGTTAGTACCTTCTTGTGTGCCAGATGTAATGAACCAATTAGGGCTATTAAGCCTCGAAATACAAAGGATGCCTAAAAATCCGCACACGCCCTTTTTTCAT
>Ga0222712_10006213_pt1 | contig 11834 bp, 11 predicted proteins | sample C33_657DmetaG_FD_165043 | JGI IMG/M metagenome (GOLD analysis project Ga0222712, IMG submission 165043) | Estuarine water microbial communities from San Francisco Bay, California, United States - C33_657D | ecosystem: Environmental > Aquatic > Marine > Unclassified | place: USA: California... | reverse complement strand
CTTTAAAAATTGTAGCCAGAGGTAATGAAATTAAGTTAATAGGTGAGGCGAATCAAATAACGCTTCTCGAAACCAAGCTACAACAACTAATCGATTATTTTAAGGAACATTCAATTCTAACTCCAACAGAGGTAGAGTTTATATTGTCAGGTAGAATTTCGACTGAAAAAGATCAGGATGCATCGGCTCGTCCAACGCAACCACAAAGCGGGGAGCATAAAGATGTTTTAGTATTTGCACCAGGAGGATTAATCGTTAAAGCGCGAACTCCTAATCAGCGTAAGCTCGTAAATGCATCTGAGAAAAACGATATTGTTTTCGCAATAGGTCCTGCAGGTACAGGTAAAACATATACGGCTGTTGCGTTAGCTGTGCGTGCATTGAAGAATAAAGAAATTCGAAGGATAATTTTAACGCGTCCAGCAGTAGAAGCAGGGGAGAACCTCGGTTTTTTACCTGGCGACTTAAAAGAAAAGATAGATCCTTATTTACGTCCGCTGTACGATGCCTTGTTTGATATGGTGCCTGGCGAAAAATTAAAAACGTTTTTAGAGAATGGAGTCATTGAAGTAGCGCCGTTAGCATTTATGCGTGGTAGAACACTCGATAATGCCTTTGTAATTTTAGATGAGGCGCAGAATGCAACCGAGAGTCAATTGAAGATGTTTTTAACGCGTATGGGACCTTCTGCCAAGTTTATTGTTACGGGAGATACTACGCAAGTCGATTTACCAAAATATCAACCATCAGGATTAATACAAGCAACGCGATTACTAAAAAACATTGATGGGATAGAATTCGTGACGTTAGATGCAACTGATGTTGTTCGTCATCGATTAGTGCGCGACATTATCCATGCTTACGATAAAGAGCCCGCAAAGGAAAAAGATACTAATCGTGATTATAAAGGTCGAAGACCATCGAAGCGAAATGAGCAAGAATCATCAGAAAAAGAATCAGATCAAGAATAAAAAATAATAAAGTCATGTTGCAAAGCGAAATGCAAAATTGTTTACATCATACCGATTTTAAATTTGAAAGAACCACATCCATCTATCACGGAAAAGTGCGTGATGTATATGTGATTGAAAATACCTGGATGCTAATGGTTGTGAGTGACCGTATTTCAGCATTCGATTTTGTAATGCCTAGACCAATTCCTTATAAAGGTCAAGTGTTAAATCAACTAGCCGCTCATTTTCTTGAAGCTACAAAAGATATTTGTCCTAATTGGGTGCTTTCAGTTCCTGATCCGAATGTTACCATTGGCCGTTTATGTCAACCATTCAAAGTAGAGATGGTGATTAGAGGTTATTTAACTGGACATGCATGGCGAGAATACAGTGCAGGCAAACGTATTATTTGCGGTGTTGCAATGCCTGACGGGATGAAAGAAAACGAATCATTTCCAGAGCCTATTATTACCCCTACAACTAAAAGTGATCATGGTCACGATTTAGATATTTCGCGTGAGGAGATTTTAAAACAAGGAATAGTAAGCGAAGAAGATTATTTATTCCTTGAAAAATATACTCGTGCTTTATATCAGCGAGGTAAAGAAATGGCTGCTGAAAAAGGTTTGATATTAGTCGATACGAAATATGAATTTGGTAAAGCTGACAATACAATTTATTTGATTGATGAAATTCACACGCCTGATTCATCTCGCTATTTTTATGCTGACGGATATGCGCAACGTTTAGTAAACAACGAGCCTCAACGTCAATTGTCGAAAGAGTTTTTACGTCAGTGGTTAATCGCAAACGATTTTCAAGGCAAAGATGGACAAGTGATTCCAGCATTCTCTGATGAGTTTATCAATGAGATCAGCGAAAGATATATCGAATTGTACGAGAAGGTGAGTGGAAATAAATTCGTGAAGGGGAATGATGAAAATGTAGAAGCGCGTGTGTTGAATAATTGCAACGAAGCAATTAAAAATCTGGTTAAATAATCGAACCTACATTCCGGTGTTTTCCGATTTTGTCTTTGTAAAATTCTGCTATTATCAAACTGTCTTTTTGAAAGTCACCTGATGAATGCAAGGGTGAAGAAAAGCTGACTTCTCTATTTTGATAATCTAACCCAACCATCACTATTGGAACGTTGGCTTGTGTAGCTATCTGATAAAATCCTGTCTTGAATTTAGGCACTGCCTTTCGTGTTCCTTCGGGAGCGAGTGCTAATGAAAAGTATTTATCCGCTTTAAATTTTTGACTAATCTCAGTGACTAAATCATGTTTGTTGGATCTGTCTACAGGAATACCTCCAATGGATTTTAAAAAGAGATTAAAAGGGAAAAAGAATAATTCTTTCTTGGCAAAAAAATGAGGACGAATTCCAAGTATGTTTTTGACGGCAAGTCCAACAAAAAAATCCCAATTACTCGAATGCGGAGCAGCTATTAAAACATATTGAAAAGAATGGAGATTAGGAGCATTGATTATTTTCCAATTGAAAAGTTTAAATAAAAACTGATAGAGAGCTTTCTTCATAATTTCCTCTAAAATAAAAAAGGCATCCGATTAAAGATGCCTTTTCTGAATTATTTTAATTGCTTATTCAGCAACTACTACTAGATACTTTGATGCCTTCCAGAAATTTTCAGGATCTGTAATTTCAATAGAAGTTACTTTTTCATTTTCTTTCTGAATCTTGTAAGTCCCGCTCGGGTGTGTGCTCACAAGTTTTGCATCTTTCTTATTAATCGAAATTGTTTTAGTTGAAGTATAGTCGATTTGAGTAAAAGCAGTTTGGTTAAAATCTGGAACCATAGATTTTGCTTTTCCTATTCCTAAGAATCCACCTTGTTTTGATAAAACTTTTTTATCTCTTAACTCTTTGTATGATCCAACTGTATAAAATGCAGTATGTAATTTAGTTGTTTTATCAGCAATCTCATTTGCTTTAACTTGGTTTTCAGCTTTTACATTATCAATTTCACCTTGCATATTGGTAATTGTACCATTTAATGCAACTACCTTTTCATTTAATGAATTGATACTTGAATCACGTAAAGCTAATTGATCGTTTAGTCCAGAAATGATTTTCTCCATCTCTGTAATCTTCACGTTTGAGCGACGAATTTTAGCTTGAAGGTCAGCTAATTTATTCTTGTTCTCTTCAATTAATTGCTTAATTGACTCAACATTATTAAGAATGTTTTGCTTTGCTGTAGTGGATGCTTCAGGATTGTTCATGTCACTCTTGTTGATCATGGCTTCCTGCTGAGTAAGGTTTTCTATGCTAGCCTGGATCTCTGCGATATCCTGCATATATCCATTAATCATCGAATCCTTTGCATCATATTGCGACATCAAGCTATCGCGCTCTTTCATCATGCGCTCAACTTCTGTCTTGTAATCTGGTCCGCCACATCCGCAGATAATAGTGGCAATTGAAATAATGCCTAGTAGTTTTTTCATTGTGTTAAAAATTTTATCAAAGATAATGAAACTTTCACCAACAAAAACGCAGTATTCACCTAAATATTATGAACAAATTGTTATTAATAACCCAAGATTTTCATCATGTTCTTAGCGCTTTGTTCTTTTGCGAACAAGCGTGTAGTATATTCACCATCCTCATCACGGTCGATTAATACATGTTTTGGCGCAGGTATAAGGCAATGTTGAATGCCGCCATAGCCGCCTAAACTCTCCTGGTATGCCCCTGTATGAAAGAATCCTAAATACTGAGTTTCACCTTCGGCACTCTTTGGTAAGAATACGCGGTTACGAATAGATTCCATAATATAGTAATCATCACTGTCGCAGGTAATGCCACCAAGGTTAACGCGCTGGTAATCGTGTTCCCAGTTATTAATAGCTAGTAATATGAACTTCTGTTTTAATCCCCATGTGTCTGGTAAAGTGGTAATAAACGAAGAGTCAATCATGCTCCACAACTCGTTATCGTTCTGTTGTTTTTGTCCAACAATGCTGAATAAAATAGCTCCGCTCTCACCAACCGTAAATGATCCGAATTCGGTGACAATTGTAGGCTCTTCAACCTCTTTTGAATCGCAAGCGGCCTTTATCTGACGGATGATCTCATCAGCCATATATTGGTAGTCGTAGCTAAAGTCAAGTTTAGTTCGGATAGGGAAGCCTCCGCCAATGTCCAACAACTCTAATTCAGGGCAAACCTTGCGTAAGTCGCAATAAAGGTTAATGTTCTTTTGTAATTCCGACCAGTAATAAGCCGTGTCTTTGATTCCTGTATTGATAAAGAAGTGAAGTAGTTTTAATTCTACTCGTGGATTATTTAAAATATGTGATTTATAAAAATCAATAATCTCATTATAACGAATTCCTAAACGTGAAGTGTAAAATTCTGCATTCGGCTCTTCTTCCGCCGCAATGCGAATCCCGATTTTAATCTTTCCTTCGTAGTTGTTTAAATAATAATCTAACTCTTCTTTATTGTCGAGAATAGGGATTATATTCGTAAATCCTTCGTTCATCAATTCAATAATGCCATCGGTATAATTCTCTTTTTTGAACCCGTTACAAAGGACATATCGCTCTTTGTCGATTTTGTTGTTCTCGTGTAGGTTCTTAATAATTGAAATATCGAAGGCTGAAGAGGTTTCTAAATGGATATCGTTCTTTAATGCTTCATTCAATACAAATTCAAAGTGTGAACTTTTTGTACAATAACAATACATATAGTTACCTTTGTACCCGGCTTTGGCCATCGCAACGTTAAAAAGTCGCGTCGACTTTTGAATTTGCTCGCTGATTTTAGGCAGGTAGGTGATTTTAAGCGGAGTTCCGTACTGCTCGATGATATCCATCAAAGGAACACCATTAAAATGTAAGGAGGCATCCTTAACCTCAAATCCTTCCTGTGGAAAATCAAAGGTTTGTTCAATGAGGTCGGTGTAGCGATTTTTCATAATCCGAGTGAGTTACTTTGTAATTGTTTTGCAAATGTAAGTAACTTACTTTCTTTATGAAAGTGAATTTTGCGAATGATAGTAATAAATAACTGGGGATTCATTTAACTAATTAATCAGTTTAGTTGTTGAATGTAAATCTTTAAAAATTAATACAATATAAAATTTATATGCATAAGAAAATTAGGTTAATTGAAGTGAAATCGGAACTTGGAGCTGGTACTCGAGGTGCTAGTTTAGGTCCAGATGCGATAAAAATAGCCGCGTTCGATTATGGTTCTAACTTGTTTAATAAGTTACCTTCTGTATCGATTCCAATCGATAATAAGATGCTGTTTCAGCCACAAGGTAGTCCTTATGCAAAGCGTTTAGGGGGTATCTTAAACATTTATGAAAACCTAGGTAAAACAGTCGCCGATACCATGAAGGCAAAGGAGTTTCCTATCGTATTGGCTGGTGATCATAGCACAGCCGGTGGTACCATTGCGGGAATTAAAATGGCTAATCCGAAAGCGCGAATAGGAGTAATCTGGATTGATGCGCATGCCGACTTGCACTCTCCTTACACGACTCCAACAGGTAATGTTCACGGAATGCCGTTGGCCGCTTCATTAGGTGAAGACAATATTGCGAACAAGTTAAATAAGCCAGATAAAGACACCATCGACCTTTGGAATAAACTGAAGAAAGTGGGTGGCATGTCGCCTAAAGTGCAGTATTCCGACTTGGTTTATATCTCTGTTCGTGACGTTGAGCCTGAAGAGACCTTCTTGATGAAGAAGCATAAAATCAAAACCTTTACAACTAGCGATGTGAAAAGACATGGCGTTGAGAAGATTGCTCGTGATGCCTTGGCTTACTTAAATAACTGTCAGTTGATCTATGTTTCATTTGATGTAGATAGTATGGATAGCTCTATATCTAAAGGAACCGGAACTCCCGTTCGTAATGGAATTACCGAAAAGGAAGCTGGTTCGTTATGCGTTCGCTTAATTCAAAATGAAAAGGTGTGTTGCTTTGAAATTGCAGAAGTAAATCCAACCTTGGATAAAGAAAATCTGATGGCCGAAAACACTTTTGAGATTCTTCAAAGGGTAGTGGCGCAGATTGCTTAATCTGAATTCTAAACTAAAATCATTTGATTGCTGATGGCTAATTCCTTCAGGAATCTCCATTTATCGACTTTTAAAGTCAATTCTAAAATATGTTATTCGAAGATTCATTAAAGTCCGCCGTTGCTGAAGCCCTGCATAAATTGTATGGGCATACGATCGCTCCTTCTGAAGTGTCTATTAATTTAACACGAAAGGATTTCGAGGGCGACTTAACAGTGGTGGTTTTTAATCTCGCAAAAGCAGTTCGGATGAATCCCGACGGCTTAGCGAATGAGTTAGGTGCTGAACTCGTACAATCATTTGATAAGGTGAATGCCTTTAATGTGGTAAAAGGGTTTTTGAATCTTTCCTTTAAAAATGAAAATTGGCTTTCTGAGTTAAATGCTTTTGTGACCAACAATTATCCGTCTCAGGTTGCTAATACGAATCAGAAGTTGGTAGTGGAGTATAGTTCACCAAATACGAATAAGCCTTTACACTTAGGACATCTTCGTAATAACTTTTTAGGTTATAGCGTGGCTGAAATCTTAAAGGCCTGTGGTTATTCAGTAGCTAAAGTGAACCTGGTTAACGACCGTGGTATTCATATTTGCAAATCGATGTACGCCTGGCAACAACTAGGTAACGGAGAGACACCTGCATCATCAGGAATGAAAGGTGATCATTTAGTGGGTAAGTATTATGTGGAGTTCGATAAGCTATATAAGTCGCAAATCAATGCTTTGGTTGAGCAAGGTCAATCCGAAGAGGACGCAAAGAAAAACGCCCCTGCAATATTAGCTGCGCAAGAGATGCTTCGTGCTTGGGAAGCAGGTGATGAATCCATCGTTTCACTTTGGAAAATGATGAACGGTTGGGTGTATGATGGATTTGAAAAGACCTATCAAACCATGGGTGTCGACTTTGATAAGTTCTATTACGAGTCAGAAACCTATTTGCTTGGGAAAAATATTGTGCAGGAAGGATTAGCAAAAGGCGTTTTTTATCAAAAAGAAGATGGTTCTGTTTGGGTTGATTTAACCAGCGATGGACTTGATCATAAATTATTATTGCGTGGCGATGGAACCAGCGTTTATCTTACGCAAGATTTAGGAACTGCACAGTTACGTTATAACGAATATCAATTTGATAAGCTTATCTACGTAGTAGGGAACGAGCAGGATTATCATTTTAAAGTATTGAAGCTCGTAATGCAGAAAATGGGTTACGACTGGTGGAATAATTTACATCATCTTTCTTATAATATGGTTGATCTTCCTTCGGGGAAAATGAAATCGCGTGAAGGGACAGTTGTTGATGCTGATGATTTGATGAAGGAGATGATGGATGAAGCGGAGAAGATTACGCGTGAGTTAGGTAAGATTGAAGATTTCGATTCAGATGAAGCCGCTAATTTGTATAGTGCGATAGGAATGGGTGCTTTGAAATATTACATCTTAAAAGTAGATCCTGAAAAACGCATGTTATTTAATCCAGCTGAGTCCATCGACTTTAATGGAAACACTGGTCCGTTCATACAATATACTTACGCACGTATTCAATCCGTAGTTAAAAAAGGAAATACGATTGAAGAGTTGCAGGGGAAGTCATTTGATGTTGTGAGTTATTCAACAATGAATGATAAAGAGAAGATGGTAGTTAAATCAATTTTAGATTATCCATTTGCTTTACAGACTGCGGCAGATAAATATGCGCCTTCAACAATCGCTAATTATGTGTATGAGTTGGCTAAGAATTATAACCAGTTCTATCATGAAAATCCGATTGTAGATAAATCGCAATTAGAAACAACTGCTTTCCGTATTTATCTTTCGAAGGTTACGGGTGATATTATCAAAAAGTCACTTTTATTATTAGGTATTCAGGTTCCAGAGCGAATGTAGTATGAAGGTTTTTAAGTGGATACTTTTTCTTACTATTGTTGCGAATGCTGCTATCATTTTTCGACTTGTATCAATAAGTCAGAAAGAAGAGATTTTGAAAGTGAATTTAAATGCTATTCAAGATGGCGATATCGTTTTTCGCGAGAGCAATAGTTTGATTGGGACTCAATTTAAAATGATGTCGCAGCACGATAAGAAATTCTCACATGCAGGAATTATCCGCAAGGAAAATGGAACCGCTGTTGTTTATCATATGGCGAATGAAAATGGACAATCGGGATTACTCAAGGCCAATTTGAGCGATTTCATCAATACAAAAGTTTGTCGCTCCTACGAAATTGTCCGATATCCTATGACCGATAATTTACGTACTGAATTACTCAATAAAATTGATTTGCTTTTAACTGATCAAGTTCATTTTGATGATGAATTTCTTTTAAATAATCAATCGTATTATTGCAGTGAATTAATTGCCAATCTGATGAATGAGTTTAGTAGTTTGCATATTCCGTATTCTCAAATTGGCGACTATAAATATTACGCAATCGATAATCTCTATTACCAATTACCAATTCAAATAATTCATAACAGCAATGAAATTAAAGTCAATTAGTTTTTTGTTTCTACTCGCAAGTGTTTTCTTTTCGTGTTCTTCGAATTCAGATACGCCTAAAAAAGTAGCCTCTCAATTTCTGGAGGCAATGGAAAAAAGAAATTATGAGGAAGCAATGTCGTATTCTACTCGTTCAACGCAAAAATTATTGACGCAGCTTCAGCGATTGGAAGAGTTAACTGGAGAGAATGATGCTGTTAAGCCTAATAAAGTCACAATTGTATCGGAAGAAATCCAGGGCGATAAAGCAGTTGTCTATTTCAAAGAAGAAGGCAATGAATTACAACAGCGTATTTCGTTAAAGCGTATCGCTGACGAAAAAAATAATAAAGTCTGGAAGGTGGATTTACTTAAAGAAGAGTTACAATTAAATCGTGATGCAGGTTTAGAATCTATGCCTGAATCAAAAGAAAACAATAAAATGCCTGTTTAATATGATAGTTGAATTTAATCAATTACCCGATCATGCTCGCTTTTGGATGTTTACATCTAATCGCTTTTTAACGCAGGAAGAGATGGCCTCATTAAATAATGAATTGTCGTTGTTTGTACAAAAATGGACAGCCCACAAACAAGATTTAAATGCTTCTTTTAGTTTGATGGATGATGCAATTCTTGTAGTGGGTGTTGATGAATCTCAGACAGGCGCAAGCGGATGTTCAATCGATTCGATGACGAAGGAAATTGTTCGACTTTCACAGCAAATGAACATTGATTGGTTGAATCGTTTTTCGGTTGTTGTAAAATCATCCGAAGGAAATAAAGCTGTTAATGCGAATGATTTAAAACAACTGTTTTCAGAAGGGAAGATAAATGAACAAACACTGGTTTCTAACTCCTTACTCTCTACTTTTGGTGAAGTAAAAACGCATTTGTATTTACCCATCAAAGACACCTGGATGAATCGTTATTTACAGGAATAATATGAAAAAGACATTGCTGAAAATAATACAGATTCTAATCGTACTATTTTTAATAGTGATGATTGCCGTATTCTTAATTCACAAGCTCGAACAGCATTTCGAGATGCAGATTATTCCGTCTTAGTAACTAGGGCTTGCTTTTCTTTCTCATGCGGATATTCAACAGCTCAACTGTTAAGGAGAACGCCATCGCAAAGTAGATATATCCTTTTTCCACTTCGTGATGAAAGGCTTCTATGATTAACATAAAACCAATTAGCATTAAGAATGAAAGTGCCAACATTTTAATAGTTGGGTGACGATTAACAAAATCGGAAACTGGTCCAGCTGCGGCTAACATGATTAACATGGAAATAATGACTGCTAACACCATGATTAAAATATGGTTTACTAATCCAACAGCAGTTAAAATGGAATCAAACGAAAACACGATGTCTAATCCGATGATTTGAAAAATAGCAGTGTTGAGCGTAATTTTCTTAAGATCTGGATTTTTATGATCTTCTTCACCTTGAACTTTACCATGTATTTCTGTTGTGCTTTTTGCAAGTAGGAATAATCCTCCAGCAAGTAAAATAATATCCTTACCACTAAATTCTAATCCAAATGGAAGCGGTAGCGTTTCTTTCAGTCCAATAATCCAACTTAACGAAAACAATAACATGATGCGGATAATCAAGGCCATGAATAAACCGATTCTACGAGCCTTCTTTTGTAAATTCTTCGGAAGCTTATCTGCAAGAATGGAAATGAAAATGATATTGTCGATACCTAATACAATCTCCATCACGATTAGTGTAAATAGACTAATCATTCCTGCTGCACTGAATAAATAAGCTGTTTCTGTCATCATAGTAGAATTACAAGACAAATTTAGATTAAAAAACAATATTACACTTTAAATGTTTTGAATCCGTCCACTCATAATATTAACATCAGAGCATTAAAATCTTCCTCATTACTTCTTAATTTCGCGCCATGAAAAAAATGATTGCCCTTAGTGTTCTATGCTTTTTTGTTTTGATAAATCATTCTTACGGGCAAGAGCCAGCTGCATCAAAAATCACTGTTAGCGGCTACATATCAGATGCAACTACAGGTGAGCGAATGATTGGTGCTGCGGTATATTTTAAGGAAATTAATCAGGGAGTAAGTTGTAATGCTTATGGATTTTATTCAATGTCAGTTGCACCCGGGACCTATACCTTCTTAGTTTCTTATGTAGGTTATGTAACTAAAGAAGCTAAGTATACGATAACTAAAAATCAGTCGCTAAATATTGAAATTAGTCCTCGCGTTATTGAAACGCAGGAAGTAGTTGTCTCAGCTCAGAAGAAGGAGAAAAATATTCAATCGACTGAGATGAGTAAGATTGAAGTTGGCATCGATCAGATTAAAGCATTGCCGGCCTTGATGGGTGAAGTAGATGTTTTAAAAGCAATTCAATTATTGCCGGGAGTTAAGTCGGCAGGAGAGGGGAACTCTGGGTTTTATGTGCGTGGTGGAGGACCCGATCAGAATTTAATTTTGTTGGATGAAGCTGTTGTTTATAATGCTTCGCATCTTTTCGGATTTTTTTCTGTATTTAATTCTGATGCTATCAAAAATATTTCATTGACAAAAGGTGGAATGCCTGCTCAGTATGGTGGAAGATTATCTTCTGTGCTCGATATCTCGATGAAAGATGGAAACAACAAAGAAGTGCACGGAGAAGGAGGGATTGGTTACATTGCATCGCGATTTACACTCGAAGGTCCAATTGTAAAGGATAAAGCTTCGTTTATTGTATCAGGACGAAGGACATTTATTGATTTGTTTTTGCGTGAACCATTTGTGCCCGCTAATTCTCGCATTGCTGGTAATAGTTATTATTTCTACGATTTAAATGGTAAAATAAATTACACACTTTCAAATAAGGATCGTTTGTATTTATCATGTTATCTTGGAAAAGATATTTTTAATTTTAGAAGTCCAGAAACAGGATTTAAAGTCAAAATCCCTTGGGGGAATGCAACCGCTGCTTTCCGCTGGAATCATTTGTTTAACGAAAAATTATTCGTGAACAACTCACTTATTTTTACAAATTACAATTTCGAGTTCGGTGCCTCGCAGCAGCAATTCGATTTTAAAATCTTCTCGGGCATTCGTGATTATTCTTTAAAATCGGATTTTAACTGGTATCCCACTGTATTGCACAATGTGAAATTCGGAATGAACTATATCTATCATCGTTTCACTCCTACAAATGTTTCTGCTCGATCTGGTGATGTACAATTTGATCTTGGTGAGGTTAAGCGTTATTATGCGCATGACCTTGCTTTGTATATCAATGATGATTGGGAAATTGATGATCAGTGGAAGGTGAGTGGTGGACTTCGTTTTTCTGCTTTCGAACATGTA
>Ga0222712_10006212_pt1 | contig 11835 bp, 21 predicted proteins | sample C33_657DmetaG_FD_165043 | JGI IMG/M metagenome (GOLD analysis project Ga0222712, IMG submission 165043) | Estuarine water microbial communities from San Francisco Bay, California, United States - C33_657D | ecosystem: Environmental > Aquatic > Marine > Unclassified | place: USA: California... | reverse complement strand
TATGGCAGAACTTCTCAAGGTTCCTACTATGGTTGAGATGATTGAGGATTGGTTTGATGAGGGTATTAGTCCTGTTGTGTTTGTTAACTTTACTGACACTGTTGAGGCTATTGTCAAACAGTTGAGTAAGAATCGTAAGTTTGATGGTCTTATTGCGAAGATTGTTGGTGGTCAAACTGATAAGGTTCGACAGTCTGATATTGAAGGTTTTCAGAATGATACTAAACGTATTATGATTGCTAACTTGGCTGCGGGTAATGCAGGTGTTAGTCTTCACGATTTGAATGGTAAGTTTCCTCGGGGTAGTATTATTAGTCCTAGTTACAGTGCTATTAATCTACTTCAGGCTTTGGGACGTTGCCACAGAGCTGAAGGTAAAACTACTGTAATTCAAAAGATTATGTTCGCAGCTGGGACTATAGAAGAGGAAGCGTGTAAACGTGTTCAATGTAAGTTAAATGCACTTGAGTGCCTCAACGATGGTGATCTGAGTTACGAAATTCGTATTGCTTAATTAATATAATATTATGACTAAAGTACTAGCTGTAAAGTATCCGTCTAGTGTGGATCGTGTTCGACAGAGTTTTGATCATTTGCGTCAGGTGTTTGATGTACCTGATGTTACTAAGATCAAAGAGATGTTTGGATCATTGTTGTTCAATGACAGTCAACTGTATCGATACAACTATTGTTTGGTTAAGTTTAACAATAAGTTGTATGTTGTGGAGCCAGTTGATTTGACTAAGTGTACATATGTGAGGAAGCAAGTGGAGTATCATCCGTTGTCACATATGATTTGATTCTTCCCCATTGTTTCACGGTTCAATGGGTATCTACAAATAACAAAAACCATAGTTGGTGTTCATTGTATGGGACGGCTCCAGAGGTATCTGGAGTCGTTTCCATTTGCGCCTGGAGGCTGCATTGTGTGGTTTTGATGGGTAGGGTGCAGCGTAGATATGGGTCAGGAATCAAAAAGGCCTATAAACGAAATTCTAACGGTAACGTTATAACGTAACTGGTGCAGGGGCCGGTCCCCTACCCTGGCTTGGTCAGCCGATCTTGGGTACACTATACCGCACCTGGCCAGGACCACAAGGAAAAAGTGAAAGAAAGTGGCGGGCTTGACATCTGGTGGGCCTGTGGTAAGATGGTGAGGATGAATAAAATAAAGTACTACTTGTTGGTAACCGCAGCGATAATTAAGGCTTTTACCAGTCCAATTCTGTTTTTTGGGTCGGCTTTTATTACCAAACAACCCATTTTATCGGATGTGTTGCTTGTTTTGGGTATCTGCAGCATTGGTTGGGTGAATGACATCAAGCTGCCGGAAAAGCCTGTGAACGACTGAAAAAGTTGTTGACTTCTTAAAAAAAGCTGGTAGACTAGTCTTGTAAATTAAATAAAACATATGCCTAATCATACAGCGAATAACTTCACTATCACTGGTCCTATTGCTGACATCAAGCGGTTTATTGATACAGCGAAGGGTGAGGATGTTGAGTTGTCATTCAACAAGTTGGTTCCTATGCCTGATGAACTGCGTGGTATTTCGTCACCTGTTCGTATTATGACTCAGGCTGAGATTGATGAAGTGTGGGCTACTTGGAACAAGCAGAAGGCGGATGGTACATTGCCTGAGTATCAGAAGAGTGGACCGTTTGGTTTGGGTATTACTCAAGAGACTAGTGATAGGTTGATTGAGAAGTATGGTACCAATGACTGGTATGACTGGGCTGTTAAGAACTGGGGAACCAAGTGGGATTGTTATGATGTTACCTCTTGGGATATTACTGAGAATGGTGACAATAGCAGTGCTACTATTTATTATGAGACTGCTTGGAGTCCTGCTACTCAGATGTGGTTGAATGTGTCAAAGCAGTATCCTACTATTCAGTTCTTTCATGAGTTTGCGGATGAGGGTGGATTCTTCTTGGGTGATGAGACTATTAAGAATGGTGAGATTATTTTTGAGAATGAATATGACTGGAATAGTGATGAAGGTGTTGATGTGAGAGAGGGGTTGGGACGGTATTTTCCGGATGACGAGGAGGATACCGAAGAGGTGGTGGGTTAAGTAGTTAAAAAAAGTTGGGGGTAATCTTGGAAAACCCTTGACGTTTGGGGTTGGTGGGTGTAGGATATTTCCACAATGATTCCTAAGCTGAAAACCTGGATGTTGACTGTGGAACGAAACGGCAAGCTGATGAGTGTTCCCATTGAGGCTCCTACCCGCAAGCTGGCTGTTCTCAACTACCGTTGTGATGTGAGTCTGCGTGATGTGATTCTCACGGTGGGATTGAAACGAAAATAACTGTTGACTTCCACCTAGAAACTGGTAAACTATTCCCACGATGAACATTGAATCTTCTATGAAGGCTATTGTTACTGATATTGTGTATGACACTGAGAGTGATGGTGTTATCTATGATGTTACTGAGTTAGGGTTACCTACTGAGCTTGAGATTGAGTTGGTGGGTGACAATGATATTGAGACTGAGATTGCTGATGCGATCAGTGATCTGACTGGATGGTGTGTACAGGGTTTTAACTACGAGGTTGTCTAAAAAAAGTTGTTGACGTTTTAAAAAAAGCTGATAGGATATACCCACGATGAAGAATATGACGTTTGAAGAGATCCAGTCCAAGTTGCAGGAAACCCTCCGTCTGGCCGAGGTTAAGGTTGGAACCAAGAAGGCGGATTTGATTGAGAGGGTGTATGTGAAGGCACTTCGTGATAGTGGTATGGATGTGCCTGTGGTGGTTGATATGTTGTTGATGAGTGGACGTAGTGTGGCTGGATACAAGCCTTGTATCCTTGAAAAACGGGATTGAGTAGTTAAAAAAAGCTGTTGACTTTTTCGGGTGGGTAGGGTAAAGTAATTTCAGAGTTGAGGTGGTGACTTGGTGTAGGGGAACAGTCCGCACGGTTTACTTAACTGTAAAAGAGAGCGCTCCGACTGGCGCAGTCACCCTCAACCCCAAAGATTTTAAAAAAAGTTCTTTACAAGTCAGAGAAATCTGATAAGATATTTTCAGAGTTGATTCGGAAGAACCCATAGCCTAGTGGGTGGAAGACGGAAAGCCTGTCCCAAAGCATTTCAGAATAAATTAGGTGTGATGCAACCGAGTTAACTCACAGCTAACCTAGAGAGTGCCAGTCTATGAACCTTCGGGTGCCGAGCATGGGGCGACTGGTAATGCCGCTAGGGAAATGGGATCTGGACCTGCTGCAAAAAATGAAAACCAGAGCATTTTTAGAAAAAGTTCTTTACAAGTCAGAATAATCTGATAAGATATTTATAGTTGATGGGACCGGAAGGAATACGACTGGCAACCCTGAAACTAAATTTGTTAGTTATAGATGGTATTATATGAGTAGACGGAGAATGATGCTGATGTTACCGTCAGTAATCGACCAGTAGGGGTATAATACAGGCAGTTAAATGCGGTCATCGAAGCTAACAAACCAATTTTATAATTTGATTGAATATCTGATATTAGCTTAAGTAGAGCCGTCTGTTGATTCAGCGAGGTGTAGTATCAAATCTACATATCAGTAAAAGTCAAATTGGTTGATGAGGTTCTAGACCAATCCAACATCTATAAAGCAGAGAAATTTGGGCCTCTGCCATCAACCAAATGTTTTTTAACCAAGCAATAGAGTTAGCTATCTTGACAAAGAATCAAACAATATGATAACAGCGTTGCTGGCGCCTATAAAATAGTAAATGCAAACGGAAACAATATTCTTAGATTTTTTGCTTGGTTAATTTAATTTTTTGAGTAATATATACAGGCGGTCATTCTAAACTGAACTGATCACCAGTGGTGAATGGAAGGTTCAAATCCTTCATATGTTATTCAATAACAAGTAACAGATAGACTATAGGTGTAGCATTCGGGCAATGCGCCGGTAATTACAGGAGACTAGGTTCAATTCCTAGACACTTACAACGAGGAACATACGGGTAATTTTAATTAATCATTCGGTGAAATCCTGAAAACTTGTTATTTTCCGGTTGACTTTCCAAATCCTCTGGGGTATAGTATTTTCACAATGAAAACCGATCACGATTATCAAATCCTTGAAGCAATGCAAACCTATGGTGGTAGCTTTGTCAAACAACTTAGTCTGTTGTGCCGTCTGGCAGATGAAACTAACTTTCAAAAGCTAAAGTCTGCTTTCTCAAATTACTGGACCGATTACGAACAATTTATTAAAAAGTAAATTAAAATAATATCGCACTTTTATAAAAAGCATAATTATTAGCGCTCTAAGCGCCTAAAAAGTGCTTGACTCCGGAAAAATTCCTGATAGATTATAAAAATGAAAATTAAAGTTAGAAAAAGCTGGGGCACAATGAAACCCATCACCAAGCGCATTGAGAGTGGCAAACTCTACAAGCGCAACAAGAATAAGTTTAGTTACTCCAATTACAGCTGGGGAGATCTTAACTAAATTTAAAATAATATAAATAATGAATACTAATAATATAGATCCTGAACTAGAAGCAGAACAAGCACAAGATGCTAAGTACTTAGAAGAACTCAATCACTACGTAAATACTCTTTCAGCGCCTAGTGCTGAATCAGTTGCTCTATACAGAGCCAAACTTAGTATGCTTGAAGATATTCATACAGAAATTAGAGCCAAATATCCTGATTTCAAGCCTGTATATGATGCTCTTAGTGATTCTGAATATAATCAAGCTCTAGGCAAATACCAAGAAACCACCTATAGCTTCTCTAGCCGAGATCTCCGCAGCAGCTCAAATAGTTGAAAAAAGTTGTTGACTTTGACCTAAACTACTGTAAACTGTATCTCGTATGAAGAAACTGCAAAAGGAATTCACCGGTAATTACGACAAGGTTGGTATGAACAAGTTCGTGCAAATCAAGAAGGAGAACAACGTTGCTATCTATCAGAGGTTCAACACTGATGGTACTCCTCGTAGTTATGAAGTATTTATTGTGAAAGTTGTGCCTAAGGGTGCTCCTCTTCCCAATGGTAAGACTGTAGAGGAATCCTATGAACAATATCCAGGTGCCAATGCGTTTGGTAAGACTGCATATGATTGTCGTACTATTGAACAGGCCGAAGAACGATTTGAACAACTTGTGATAAAGGCAAAGGAAAGTGCAGAGGCAAAGGAAGAAGCCGCAAAGACTGGTGTACGTAATCGTGGCCGTCGAAGTGGTAATAAGGTTAAGTTGGATATGACACTCAATAAGGGTACCAAGTTTACCGCAAAGTTTCTTATGAGTGTGTTGGGTGTAACTCAACCTGTATTGTTTCCTATCCTCAAACAGTGGGAGAAGGATGGTGTTATCAAGGTTAATGGTACTGTGAAGGGTGAGGGTAAGGGACGACCTGCTACAGAGTACATTGTAGTTTAAAGTATCACAGGTTAACATTTAACAACCAGATAAGGTCAAAGTACTTTATCTGGTTTTTTGTTGTGGTAATGCATTAAATACTATTATTTATCATTTTAGGTATCAAGTCTACCCAAAACTTTTTCGAAAAAAGTTGCGGAAAATCCTTGATTCCTCCTGAAAACCTGGTAGATTTATCTCCGTAATGAACAACATCGCTAACGATAAGAATATGAACGCCACCTCCACCAAGACCGCCTCCAAGGTTGGTCGGCCCGCCAAGAACCTCAAGCTGATCCTCAACCGATCCTTCACTCTCAAGGATCTTCAGATCCTCAACCACGATGTCAAGGCTGTGACCATCCGAGCCGCTGTTCTTCGGGGTCTGTCCAACGGTAAGTTCACCAAGCTCCCTCGTAACGTCCAGACCGGTAAGAAGGGTAAGCCGGCCGCAATTTACATCAATAAGTCTGTGTATGAGGCCAACCTTCGTAACCTCGCCAAGGCGAAGAACAAGGTTGTCAATCTCAACGAGTCGTCCACTGTGACTGTCTAATTAAGATTATCACTCTTAACTAAATTATCTTTAGCCCATAGAGGTTGGAGGTTTGTGTAATGACAAGCCTCCAACATTTGTTTGCGGTCAGATAGGTCAAATGAAGATAATGGTTTGATATGATCTATGTGCCAACCACGCAATCCATAATTATCCCAAGTCATTCCATTTAGAAACTTGGATTCTAAATAAGTTTTAAGTTCATCTATAGTACAACCAAGATCTTTTACTGCACTACCAGATTTGTAATTACCACGTAATGCACATCTTAGTCTACGTCTCAATGATCCTGATAACTTATATTGAACGTCATACCTTGTACGTTCTCTACGTTTGACATTCCTTGTGTTTTTGTTAGATTCCCGCCAAGTTTTTTGATAATCTTTTATTTTATCTTTATTAACGACCTGATATGATTTCATTTGAGACTTTCGTAGATCTTTATTATTCTCATAATGAGATTTTGTTCTTTTTTTTACTTTATCTTTATTAAGATCATACCACTCTTTCATTTTTTCTTTTCGTTTAACTTTATTATTTTCGTACCATTCTTTAAATCTCGTTTTCTTTCTCAACTTTGGATCTGTGATATCTCTCCAGTCGTTGAGCGTTGAGTTTGTTTTTGTTTCGTTCATAGTATCGTTGGTCTCTGATACGTTTTTGTTCTCGTAATTCTTCTGGTGTTCTATTAAGTTTTTTTCTTCCCATAAATCTTTAAATTCAGGTTGTGGCAACATAGATATTGCTTTATATATTGCCGTTTTTTGTATTACTACTTTTTCTATTATATCATCGTTTATAGTATTGTCCATATATATTTTTCTCCGTCTATTTATAAATATAACGACGGGGAATAAAACGACGAGGAAAGATTAAAAAGTTGAAAAAAGTTTGAGGTGGGGCTTGACTTTCACCGGTCAAGGGGTTATTCTTTTGGGGTAATGAAAAAGAATCTTATTCACGTTATTTACCCAGACGAAGCCGTTAACTCCTTTGTCATGGAAACCGATATGTCCACAGCTGACATTTTGGAACGGGTGTTCGCTGAATGGAACCATGGATCTGGGATGGAGTGTGAGCTGTTTATCAACTCCAAGAAGCGGTCTCTGAGTGTCAACGATATCGTGTGTGTCAATGGTACGTACTTTCAGTGTGCCAGCTTTGGTTGGAATGAGGTTACTGCCGAATACGTCAACCAGCTGGAGGAGGCGGTCGCTCGTCATCCTCGTCGTCACGATGGTGCCTGGTTCGTCCTCCACGATGTGATGTGGGACTGGAACAAGAAACGGTCTCTTGTGGTCGCCTAAACAGCCCCAGAAACGCCCTATAGGCCTCATACAGACACTTTGATTGGTTGGGAGGGTCAACATACCCTCCCAATTTTTTTGCACTTAAGTGTTGACTTCCTGGTCGATTAGGGTAGGATGTTTGTAGATCGGCTGAACAAGCTAGGGTAGGGGACCAAACCCTACCGTGATTACGTTAACATTAACGCACAAATTTGAAGAAAGTTCTTGAAGTTTGGCCTGGGTAGTCTAAGATATTTCCACAATGACACTGACTCAATTCCAACAGGCCTTCGCCATTGCCAAGGATTTCAACCGTGACCTCTCCAACGTGGATGACTCCATCCTGTACGGATACGGTTTGTCTAGCTTCAAACCCGTCTACACTACCTTGGAGGCGGTGGCCAAGACCATTCGTTGGCAGGCTCTCCAGTTCAACGGCGAATGGAATGCCGAGGCACTGAACGAAGTGGCCGAGAACGGACGAAAGAATTTCCTGGTCCTGGGTTAAAAACCCCTTGACTTTTTCTAAAACTTCTGGTAATCTATTTTCACAATGAAATTCTATCAAACCATCGAAAAGGGTAATGGAGCCACCTATCGTAACAACAAGTGGACTGTGTATGAGCACAGCACCTACCCTCGGTCCAGTGTGCTGGCCGGTCAACGTCGGCGGGTGTGGATGGATGACTTTGAGACGTTGGATGAGGCGCAAGCCGCCTACCCCAAGGCGAAGGTGAGTGGCGCGACCTATCAGGCTCCGTATCTGGAACACCTGCCCAAGGACGATGACTTTTAAAAAAAGTTGTTGACTTCCTGAAAAAATCCTGGTAATCTATTTCCACAATGAAGACCTACTACGATGACAACTTCGGAATCTGGGACAACATGGACGAACCTGAAATGGTTGACTTCTATCACCGGTGCCAGAGGACCAATGTCACTAAGGTTTGTAAACGGTGTGAACGTACCGTTCGTATTCAACCTCAGTATGCTATCTGTAATAGTTGTGCTGATGCTGTGGAACGAGGATACGATTACTGAAAAAAAGTTGTTGACTTTTTCTAAAACTCTGATAATCTATTTACACAATGAAAGTTCAAATTGAGTTTGATACCGACAACGCCGCCTTTGAAGATTCTTTCCTTATGGAAGTTACTCGGACCCTTCAGCAGTGCAAGAGTGCTTTGCTGGATAGTGAACGAGGTACTATTACTATTCGTCGTCCTATCAAAGATTCCAATGGTAATAGGATTGGTGTGGTTAGTATCGGTAATAACTAAATAATATTATGACTCTCACTGAACGTTACTCTAATGATAATAAGATCCGCAATTATGTTCGTATTCATGATCCTGGCCATAGTTGGTTAGAGGTACCTGCCAAGGATGTACGAGATGCGGCTGGTGTATGGGATAAGATTACCGCATATTCACCTCTCAAACGTCACAAGTTCTATCTAGAGGAGGATTGTGACATGTACACCTTCTACAAGGCGATGATTGATAAGGGTTACAGTGTTAATATTACTGATATCAATGTAAATGACTTTGACGAATATCTAAAGAACAAGTAATATGTCTACACTAGAACAATACAAAGAAGATCTATCAATGAAGCTGTTTGGCCGTAGTGCCATACTAGCTATCGCAGGTAACCAATGTGTTGAATGTGGTAAACTGGCAGATAAATTCCGTGATGCTGTTAGTGCAAGAGAATACAAGATCAGTGCATGTTGTCAAGACTGTCAGGACAAGTTCTGGGGTGGATTACCTAACGAATAGTTAAAAAAAGTTCGAAGTTCCCGTTGACTTTCTCGCCGGCCGGGTGTAATCTATTTCCACAATGAACGACGCGATTGACACTTCCTCCGATCTCCGAGACCTCATCTCCGTTGACTTCCAGGAACTCTACGTCCCCTACGAACAGTTGGACACTGAGACCCGCGAACTGATGGAGGCCGCCGCGGATGAACATAGTGACTATTACAATAACCTCACTATGGCTGACATACTGGAAGGTTAATAAACGTCGGGGTCATATCTAATACAATAACAATAACTAACACTAATACTACTATGGCTATTAAAAAGAACGACATCGTTACCAATAACATTCAGATCGTCATCGGTTCACCCTCTAACCTTGTTGTTGTACCTGCTGGTACTCAACTCCGTGTGTGGAAGGCCACTCGCCGTGGTATCCTCTATTGTACCGCTGTTGATCGTGGTCTCCCCTATTCCTATTACACCGTCAATACATATGCAACTAATGTCACCAAGGTGGAACAACCCAAACCCACTGTCAATGTAGGGGATATCTTTGTGTGTAGCTGGGGATATGACCAAACCAATATCGACTACTACAAGGTGATGGAGGTTAAGAATAAATCAGTGGTTATTGCCCCTATTGGCCAAGATCGCACTTACACTGGACATATGCAGGGTGAGTGTACTCCAGTTCCCAATGCGGTTGGTAATAAACGTATCACCAAGCGCATCATCTCTTGTGGTGATAGTGTGAGTCTCAAGATGACCAGTTACAGTTGGGCTTATCCGTGGAGTGGTAAAACCAATCACTTCACTGAGTGGGCTTGATAGGGTAGGTGGTAGGGGGGCTATGTCACAAATAGCCTATTTATAAAGTGACGGGGTAGGGGGTACAGCTCCCTACCTCTTTTTGTTTATATAGGGGGGAGGGGGTATGCAGCACCCTACCGAAGTGGTTCTGAACATAACAAACAGCCCCGCGCTACCCCCACGGAGAGCTTCATGACACACAAGGAGGTTTTTTACTTGGGAAAAGCACATATGTACATTTGTTTGAGTGCTTATAAAAGTGGTGTAAAAGGGTGTTTTTGGGGGGTATTTTTGGGTTTATTTGGACAATTTGTGTAAAAACCATGGGGGATATTTTTTTTATGGGGGAAAGTGTATATGTGATTTTTATAAATGTTTTGGGTGTATATATTAATATGCCTATTAGTCATACCATATTAAAGAGTGATGTTAGAGTATATTTTGAAAAGTATGTGAATATCGGTAGCAAGATATTGGATATTGGAGCTGGTGTTGGTACGTACAGTAAGTTATTGCGGGATATGGGGTATAAAATGGATTGTATGGAGGTATGGTTGCCTTATGTGGTGGAGTACAAGTTGAATGAATTGTATGACAATGTGATAATAGGCAATGTTATGAATTATGATATTTGCAATTATGATGTTATAATAATGGGGGATATATTGGAGCATTTGAGTGTACAAGAGTCATTGGTGTTGATGGATATTATAGAGCGTAACAAACAATTGTGTTTGGTTGCGGTGCCTTATCAATTGGAGCAGGGAGAGTATTATGGCAATGTGTATGAGATACACAAGCAAAGTGATTTGACCAATGATGTTATGTTGAGCAGGTATAGCAATTTGAATTTGTTATTTAAAAGCAATTGTTATCAGTATGGATATTATATAAATCGTGGTGGATATTACAACAATGATATGCAGTGTTATGTTGATGATATCAATAATGTTAGTGATAGATTACATATCAATAAAATTCAAAATAAGTTTGTGGAGTATGTAAATGATGGTGGTGGTGTTATAGATGTGAGGTTAGATATATATGATGGTATAAATTTAATATATGCGCATAATATATCTATGGAGTCCAAGGTGCATTATTGGAGCAGTGTTAACAATGATAGTGGCAACAAGTTGAAGTATGTGTTTAGTGGTGAGGGCATCAACAAGGTGTATGTTTGTTGAGTGGTTAGAAGGTTTTGAGTATTGATTTATTTGAGAAGCATGTGGACATATCGAAGAATGATGTGTCTGTTGACATTGTGTTTGAGTTGGAGAGGTGTATGACGTTTGCGCTTTTGATGCAAATTTGTTTATATTTGTTATCGAATAAAACTCGTCTACTGAACATCAGGTCTGAGCTTGCGAATGGGGGGTTTAGGCATTCGTATGGATATTGTGTCCATATGTGTTTTTTCATACCTGTGTAAAACCATCCTGTGAATGCGGTTTCTATTTGATTTGGAAGCGAGTTAATTTCGTGAGTTTTGTAGGAAAAGTTGTATTGTTGGTTTTTCAAATAATTGGTTGTGAATTGGTGTTTGAATATGTTTTGTTGTAAGAAGTTGTGTGGTTTGGTGATGGTGGTGTGTGTGCAATTTTGGCGTATAACTCCCCAGCCTGAAACTATATCGTGGTAGTGTAGTGCGTTTTTCAATTGATCGAACTGATATGGTTTGATGATCAAATCGTCTGGGGTGATGAAGTAGTTTTCGAAGTTTGAATTTTTTATAAAGTCATTTATTATTGGTGCTAGTTCGTGTTCTCTGTAGCCTTTGAACCAAATTTTTTCGCATTGCAATTTATTGACTGATTGTTCGAAGCTTTTGGAATTTCTGACTGATAGTATCATTAGTACTGTGTTGTGCATATAGTGTAATGATTAAATTATGGTGGTATAGTAGTAGAGAATATCGTTTATGATATCCAGTGAATTTTTATTATGCAATTGGTCTGGGTGATAATTTATATCTGGCATTTGAGTATTGGGTTGATAGAATCTGCCGATGTGTAGACCCAGGTAATATTGTTTA
>Ga0222712_10006210_pt1 | contig 11838 bp, 8 predicted proteins | sample C33_657DmetaG_FD_165043 | JGI IMG/M metagenome (GOLD analysis project Ga0222712, IMG submission 165043) | Estuarine water microbial communities from San Francisco Bay, California, United States - C33_657D | ecosystem: Environmental > Aquatic > Marine > Unclassified | place: USA: California... | reverse complement strand
CCCGATATCGTCGCGCGCGGTCGTCGTCGTCGTCGCGCTCGGTCGTCGCCGTCGTCGTCGTCCCCGCCACTCCTTCGTCGTCCTCGCGCGCGCGCGACCGCGACGGCGACGACGACGAGTGACGCTAAAACATCGCTCACGCTCGTCACGCAGCGCACCGTCATGGCATCGTCCAAGTCGCCCACCGGAACGCTCACGACCGCCGCCTCGCCCGCGCGCGCTCGCGCGACTTCCCCATTCGCATATCTAATCGTCACTTCGCACGGCTCTAGGACGATTATTTTCCTCCCACCGCCCTTCCGTGGCTCGGGGTAGCGCACGTCGAACGCCACGCTCGCCCGCATCGTATGCGGTACCGCGGATGACGTTTCATTCGCTTCGTTCTCGCACGTCGCCACGCTCGGCTTCGCGCTCCACGACGCGCGCTCCACGTCGACGTCCCCGGTGACGTCACACCGCACGTCGTCATCGCCGTGTGTCGTTTTCCTATCACCATTCGCGTTCGCTGTTAGGACTTTATCGCGATCGACGACCAAGTCGCGCTCGAACGCGAACGCGAACGCGAACGCGCGCGCGCTTCGCGTCGTCCCGCTCTCGCGTCGCGCGCGTTCGAGCGCGACCTCGCAATGCGCTTCGCGATGAAACCCATCGCCCGTGACGTCGAACGTGACGATCGACGTCGACTTCACGTCGGCGATCGCGAGGGAAAACATCAACGCAAACGCGTAGGCGCGATGGGGGACCATGACGTCGTGCGTTGGCGTCGCTCTGAGGCATTCGTCGTCAGAACGAGCTCATTTCATTTCATCTATCGATGACGACACCGAAGTGGCGATTCGCGCTCGAACGCGCGATGGAAGCGAACGCGCGCGAACGCTCGGGGCGATTCGCGCAAATCGCCACGGTCGCGAGAGACGGCGCACCGGCGTGTCGCACGATCGTCATTCGCGGGTTTCGCGACGCGTTCGCGCGAGCGCGGAACGACGCGGAGAATGATGACGACGACGATTTCGATGCGAATGCGAATACGAGTTCGAGAGCACATTTCGGTGGTGCGGCGCGAGATGATTTAGTGTTCACGTGCGACAGGCGGAGCGCGAAGTGCGAGGAGATCGCGCGGGACGACCGCGCGGAGTTGGCGTGGTACTTCGCGGAGACGAGGGAACAGTTTCGCGTTCGAGGGAGGTTGACGACGACGACGACGGAGACGACGGAGACGGAGACGACGACGGGGGAGGAGAGAGAAATGCGCGTTGCGGTGTGGCGAACGATGAGCGCGAAAGCGCGAGAGCAGTTTACGTGGGCGAATCCCGGGGAGGTGAGGGTGGACGACGGAGCGTCGACGACGGAGCGTCGAGAAGCGAGCGCGAGCGACGAGAGCGACGACGCGGGCGAGAATTTTGCGATGGTGAGCCTGCGAGCGGAGCGCGTGGATCATTTGGCGTTGCGCACGAACGAGCGCGAGGTGCATGAGATCGTGCATGGGGTTTGGGTCACGACGCGCGTGAATCCGTGATTTACGTCGACGCGCGAATCGGAGGAGGCGCGGAGCGAGCGACGGTTAAAGGTATATAACGGTACTGTACAGTATAGTAGCACCGCATGGCTTACAAATGTAGTACAAGCGACATCGACCCAGCGTGGAGAACGTTCGTTTTATCAATTCCCCGATTGGTTCGCCATCCATCGTCGTGTCGTTGAGAATTCAACGCTTCAGCCGGTCAATCCCGCTAATAAAATGCCGAGCAAAAGCGCTCGCTCGCCCATCGGCGAATCGCTCGCGGGTAAGATTCTGTGCGCGCACGCGAAGAACCGTTTCTCTTGTTTTTTCCAATACGTATCATCCGTGGCTTTATCGCCGAATTCATTTAAACTGCGCCGATATTCCACCGGTACGTACGGTTTCACGAACCGCTCGTACATCATCGTCGGCGAGATCTGCACCGCGCGCATCTTATACAACAATTGCGTCGTCCCCGCGAAAACAACCATCGGGGCGAATAACCGTTTCAGCGCCATCTTGATGGCGTAGAAAAACACGAACCCATAAAGCGCTGCGGTGGCCATATTTTCCAACTTTTCTTCGCGCTTCGTCGGCGTCGTCCCTCGCGCCCCGCGCGCTTCGCTCGGCTCGCTCACCATCGCGTGCGCACCGCCGATCGCGAGCGCGACTATCGCGGTTTGTATTCCTTTTTTCTGTCGTTCGCATTCGAAATCGCCATCGTTCGACGGTCGATGAGGTCGCCCTGCGCCGCCGCCGCCGCCGCCGCCGCCGCGACCGCGACGACCGCCGCCGCCGCCGCCGCCGCCGCCACCAACAACAACAACCCCACCGCTCGCGCGCGCGCGCGCGCTCGATTCGCGATCGATTCGTCGTCTGTTCGCGCGTCTCTCTCGCATTTCCCGGTGAACTTCGCGCGTTGAGTGGTCACCCATCAAGAGGCGGCGCGCGACGGCGCGCATGGCGTCACTCAGTGCCGCGCGCCGCGCGTTGGCATTCAGCTTTTTTCCGTCCATGAACTCGAAGTCACGCGCGATAGCGATCGGGTTCGAGGGAAGCGCGAATAAAATCTCCGTCGGCGTCGTTCGCGATGACGGAATGATCTTGTCGTGCGTCAGGGAGACGTACGTCCCCGAACGCGGGCGCGGTTTCTTACCGCGCGAGACGGCGAGGCATCACGCGTCGCGCGTCGTCGCGATCGCGAGCGAGGCAATGCGCGTCGCGAACGTCGATGTGAGCGAATTAAACGCGGTGTGTTTCACCAAAGGACCGGGCATGGGAGGGCCGTTGAGCGTCACGGCGACGTGCGCGCGAACGCTGGCGTTGGCGCACGACAAGCCGCTCGTCGGCGTCAACCATTGCGTGGCACACATCGAAATGGGACGGTTGGTGACGACGTGCGACGATCCGGTGATTTTATACGTCAGTGGAGGGAACACGCAAGTCATCGCGTACGGGGAGCGGAGGTATAGGATATTCGGCGAGACGATCGATATAGCGGTGGGGAACATGCTGGATAGGTTCGCGCGCGTCGTCGGGTTGTCGAATGATCCAGCACCGGGGTATAACATCGAGCAAGAGGCGAAGAAAGGGAAGATTTTCATAGAAGCGCCGTATGGGGTGAAAGGGATGGATGTGAATTTGAGCGGAATTTTAACGTTTTACGAGGCGTACGCGAAGGAACATCTCGGGAAAGGGGACGTCACCACGGCGGATTTATGTTTTAGCATGCAAGAGACGGTGTTTGCGATGTTAGTGGAGATCACCGAACGTGCGATGGCGCACGTGGACGCTAAGGATGTCCTTATCGTCGGTGGCGTCGGGTGCAACGAGCGCCTGCAAGAGATGATGTCCGTCATGGCGCGGGAGCGCGGAGGCAAGCTCTACGGCATGGACGAGCGATATTGCATCGACAACGGTGCGATGATCGCATACACTGGTTTATTACAGTTTATGAACGGCGAAGTGACGCCGCTAGAGGATACGCAGTGCACGCAACGATTCCGCACGGATGAAGTGTTAGTGACGTGGCGCGAGGGCGGTTCGGGCGTGAAGCGTCCCGCCGATGACTCGCCGTGAGGTCGTTTATCATGCTAGTGTACTAATATCATAGCTATTGCGCGTCGTTCGCTATCGCGCTGGGATCGGGGATGCCGCGCTCGGCGAGGAGCGCGTTCACGTGTTCGCTTCTCGCGTAGTGCACTGCGCTCGAAAAATTCGCCAACGTGAATCCCTTCTCGCCTTTGTGCGCGTTGCTAATCAACGCATGGAAAGTCTCGATGTACTTGACGAGAGAAAAAGCACGCGGGAGCGAAGCTCGAGCGATGAGAACTAAGAAAATCGCGAGCAGATCATCCGCGCTCGTCGCCGCCGAGCCGACGCGTCGCGCGACATCCGCCACTCTGTGCGCCATGTGAGTCGGACACGACAATTGCGGCAGCGTTTCGATGCAAGCGATTAACGTTGGGGTGATGGCATCCTCGCACGACGCGTGCAAACCCAGAGCTTCGACGGGTAACGCTTTGATGCGTTCAAAGCGCCGCGCCGTAAACGCGTCCTCCTCCGCGTACAACGCCCCAACGCCCCCGTTCAACAATTTCTTCTGTAAACCGCCCATGACGTAACCTTCGACGACGTTTGTCAGCGCCTCGCGATGGCGAGGCGTCGTGGCACAGCTCTCGAATCGTCCACCAACTCTCAGAAGCGCCGACAGAAACACGTCGCATAAATCTCTCGCGCGCTCGCGCCAAAATTCCAACGTCTCCTCTCGAGTGAACGCCTCACCATTCGCGCCGTAAATCTTCATTCGCAGCGCCCATCGCGCCAGTCTCTGGTCCATCGCTCGCCACACGTCCTCGGCTTCGTTGAGCGATCGAATGATTGAACGACAATCCTCCGCGTTCGCGAAGACTCCCGGATCGCCCCATAATCGCTGCACCGTCGCCGCGTCTTCATCCATTTTCCCTTCCCCGGTGACCTCGACGCGAAGTCCTGGAAACTTCGCGGGGATGCCATTCGAACGCGAAAACGTTCGCTCCGTCGTCACGTTCGCTGTCGATGGGCTCGCGCGAATCGACGTCGCGTCGTCCTCGACGTCGTCGCCGAAGAAATATCCATGCTCGCCCGCTCGTCTCGCGTTCGCCCCACTCGAGCTCGCGGGAGATTTCAGCACTATTTCCATCTCTTGTTCGCGACCGCGTTCGACGGCGCGCATGTCGCGCGCGCCGCTCGGGGTGCCGCCGCGACCGCGTCGGAGGTCGACCCACTCGTCGCCGTCCTCGTGCACGAGGGCGCGCCACAGCGACGCGAACCAGTCGCTCATGGAGTTTACATCCGAATTGTCGCGTGTTTTCGCTCGACGTAACGTCGTCGTCGTCGTCGTCGAAGGCGTTCGTTGATCGCGTTCGGCAAAGGACGACGGACGCGACGGCGTCGTCGCGCTCGCCTCGGTCGACGGCGAGTCGCTCGCGCGAGGACGACGCGAGGACGACGCGCGCGCGCGCACGTCGACGTCGTCATCGAGGAATATTTCGTGTAGAGTTTCTAACGACATCGCGACGACGTGCGGGGTAGAGTGAGGGATGGGTCGAGGAAAGTCATGCGTTTGGAATGGACGCGAGCGTCGCGACGCGATGTGCGGCGAGCGGCGGCGATTCGCGCCGAGTACGGTGATGGTAAACGCAGTTTTCGCGTTCGTCAGCGAGTGATTATATAATCGAAGAACATCCATTACAGCCAGCAAGACACACTATGAATAATAAGGCGTTTGATAAAGTATTGAACGAGTTCGCGTACGTCGGGCGACGCCGTCGGCGTCGTCTTTCGACGGCGCCTCGGCGTCGACGAGGTAACAAGGAACGTCAAGAATATTTACGAATATCGCACCATTTAGTTTTAGAGCACCATGGTGATGGCGTGGATGGTGGCGTTGTCGACCTTGATGTCGTTCTTCTTGAACTTCATGCCAGCAGTCTTGATAACCTTGCCGGAAACCATGGTGATTTCCGCCGGGAGGCCCGCCGCCGCGGTGAACTTGCCCTTGGCGACGTGGTTGAGCACGACATCCTTGAGCTTGGGGTAGTTCACCAAATCCACCTTGGTCATGCCGTTCGCCTTGGCGAAATCACCGAACGCATCATCGTTCGGCGCGAACACCGTGATCGGGCCCGGGCACGTGAATTCCTTCTCCGTGCCAGACTGCGAATGCGACGAACGATCGAGCGGTTAGCATCTTTATCCACAACCGAAACGAAACGCGCGCCCTGGAAACCTTCCTCATCGTCTCCCTAACCCCCACCAACGAGCGCTGTGCTCGTCGAATGAACGAAGACAACGCATGAACATTGAAATGTTCACCTCCTGCGTCGCGCGCGTCATCCACATCCATCCGCGTTCGCGCTCGCGCGCCCGCGCGCCCGCGCGCCCCTCTCGCGCGCTCATCCTCCACTCGCGCCCTTCGTCTCTTTCGTCCTCCGTCGCCTCTCGAGCGATGGAAATTATTAAAAAAATCCTTTTCCTGAAGCGCTCTCGCCTAGTGTTCGCGCTCGTTCGTCTCTCTGTCCCTTATCGCCGTCTCTCTCTCGCTCTCGCGCGCGACGTCGCCTTATCCACGCACCTTCGTGATCGCCGCCCCGAGCATGGAGTACGACGCCGCTTTAGCGATCATCCCTACGTCGATGCGATGTGGTAAGAATAAAGTAAAAAAATAATTCTACGTCGTTCTCAAACGCACCGAACGCATCGTTGTTGTACTGCGCGCGAACGTGCGACGATTCACGCGCCAATGTCAGTGCGCGCGATTAATCAATCATCCGTCGACGCGCGACGCGCGCGACGCGATCGTCCTCTTTTGTTTCTCTCCATCGACGTACCGCGCGCGCGCCTTCTTCGCCACCTTTGGAGTTTTGGCGAACGACGGACATTCGTCGCGCGTTCGTCGCGGTCGTGCGCGCGCACGGGGCGTTGGTGCGAATCGCGCGGGAAGATTGCGTGGACGCGAGCATCGGTTCGGTACGTGCGTGAAGTGACGTCGACGATATCGACCAGGGAGGGATCGACGACCACGACGGGGTGGGGGGTGGGGGGGGGGGAGGGGGAAGTAACGAGTGACGAACCATCACCAGCTCGTGGACGACGACACCGTGACGAATGACGAACCATCACCAGGTATAGATTCTGCCCGACCCCCCTCCCACGACGACGTCGCGCGCGATCGGGGGAGTTGAATCGAATTCGTGGAATTGATTGTCAATTCGAGTCGTTCGTCGTTCGTCGACGACGGCGCGACCGTGTGGAGGGATTCGCGCGTCGTGCGCGCGCTGACGTCGCTTCACCGCGCGCGTCGAGCGGCGCGCGAGAGCTCGCCGTGAGGTCGAACGACGTTGAGATCATTCATCAATCATGGTCGCCGCGGTGGGGGGAAACAGTAAATCGTCGGCCGATTCGAACGACGAGGCGCGAGTGCGGAAACAAATACGGGATCGCATGAACCCATCGTCGAAGAAACGCGCGAGACGAGTGAGGTTGAACACCACTCTATCGGCGTTCGCGGAGGACGACGGCGAGGAGAAGGAGTTGAGGGAATCGGAGACGCTGGGGGAATTGCGGGCGATGAAGCCGCGCGAGGCGGTGGCGAATATGTCAAAGTTTGGGGAAAAGATACGCAAGCACTTGGCGAACGTGGGGAAGAAAGCGACGAATTCGACAACGTGGATAAAGAACGCGTGGAAGAATAATGATTTATATCATCAGGCGCTGGTGCACGCGGTGATTGGTTTGGAGTACCACCGCCTGGTGGCGGAGAAGCGCTTCGCCGCGCTCGACCAAGTGTACGCGCTCGTGACGAAAGTCGAGGAAGGGGAAATCGCGTTAGGAGAAGCGATCAAGTTATTTGACGACACCGTGCATAAGTTTACGCATGATCGAGAGACGATCATGCACGTAGAACAGCTGAAGAGGGAGTCGAGCGCGGCGCGACAGCAATTGAAAGAGTCGTCGTGGCAGCAGAAGGAGTTAGACGACGCTCTCGATGAAATAGAAAAGTTGGAAGATGAGCAGGTAGAGGGAGACGACGAAAACAGTGAGAAAGACGAAGAGGAAGAGAAAGAGGAAGATGTGGATGACAAAGTAGAGATTGAGTACGACCCCGCGAAAGAGGAGGACGAGGAGGACGACTGCGATATAAAAGCTGAAGAAGCTGAGATCCGCGCTGATATGCGAAAGGTGACGAATTCGCTGATCACGGTAGATCTAAGGACAGCACCCCTAAGTTTATCTAAAAGAGAAGGGTATGAAAGTCTCAACGAGGCGGTTTCAACCGGGGCGACGGTTACAGACGTAACGCGAGACCTGACGCGCTATGCGAGGAACGTCGCTGCATCGAAGGCTGAGGCTTCGAAGGCTGAGGCTCCTGCCGGTGCTGAAGATGACGCAAAAAATCTGGCAAAGGGCAGAACCAGTTTGAGCTTCACCGAGGATTCGGCCGGCGACTCTGACAAGGATGGGGACGACGACGAAACGTTGAACGCTTTTGGCCGTTCTCTGCAGCAACTTTCGAACGCAGAATTACGCCGCACGCTTGTACGTTTACTGCGTCAACGTATCTGGATTACGTTTGAAGATCCTTCTACCTCAAGAGTCGCCATGGGCATCGCTATTTTTTTTATCTGTTTGATTTGCATATCATCCATATCTTTTTGCCTGGAAACTCTGCCGAGATTCGAAGGCGACGTTGTTGCGGGCCGTGTCTTTTACGGCATCGAAGTGGGTTGCATCGCGTTTTTCACGTTTGAATACGTTACGCGATCTCTAACTTGCCCTCGTTGGCTGAAATTCGTTATCCAGCCTCTCAATCTTGTGGATCTTGTGGCTCTTCTGCCATTTTATCTCCAACTCATGATACCCCTGTCACTGAGTAGTATTCAAGTCATTCGTACGATTCGTCTCGTGCGTGTGCTGAGAATATTGCGACTTGGAGTGAAATTCGGGCGACTCAGGATTATCGGACAATCGATTAGCGAATGTTCTGATATGTTGATTGTTTCTTGCGCGATCGGTGCAGTCGTGATTGTCATCTTTTCGACTTTGATTTATTTCACGGAGCACGGAAATTACATACCCGAGCTGCACATTTACGCGCGCAAGCAGGATATCAATTGTGTCGACCTCACTGCGGCTGATACGTCGGTCTGGTACCCGAATGGTACACTGATTGAAAAATGTCAGTATTTTCCGAGCCCGTTTGAAAGCATTCCAGCAAGCTTCTGGTGGTGTGTGGTCACGCTGATGACGGTTGGTTACGGCGATAACGTCCCCGTGACAACGTGGGGTAGGCTAGTAGGAGGTTTGTTGATGGTTGTCTCGGTGCTTCTGCTTGCCCTTCCTATTTCAGTCATCGGTACGGAATTCACTCGGCAATGGCTTGATTACAAGACGGATAGTCAGTTTGAAAAGGACAAAAAAGTTATTGCGCCTCGTTTCCAGAATCTTGTGAAGATAACAAAAGCACAACTGAAAGCTGCGCAAGAAACGCAACAAGAAATGCGCACGAGGCAAATGGCTTTGGATGACAAATTGCAAACGATTAAAGCTCTCATTCAGCGTCGAAACTCGGAGACCACGTTCCTAAAAAGAAAAGTAGCGGCGAGGACGGGGCTCTCACTCGTAGCTGTTGAAAAGTTTGAGAAGCAGCTCGAGATGGATGATATTGATGCGGAAATGCGTCTGATGTTCGATGCGCACAGAGATTACAGGGCTTCCTCGAAATTAGTGAAAACTATTTGGGGCGACTCCTCCCTACATCGGTTTTCTGAGTTCCTCATCAACGCAAATCACGTACTGGAAGGACTGTGTTACGACGATTTTGACATGGTTTCTCAGGAGATCGATTCATTGTTCTTTGAGACTTGGCGTGTAAAATCGAAGTTAACAGTTGCTTTTGGTCCTCAGGGTAAACGGCGATGGAAACGAGCTGGAATGATGGCGAAGATGCGAATGGATATGGGGGGGCGAAAGTCAGAAGATGAGCCCAGCCGGGTTTTGTCAAATGTTTCGTCTCGTAACGACCTTCCAGCCGTCGAAAAATCGGAACTCAAATCCACACAGGTGGACGAGCGTTGGTAGTAGCATTTCGAATGGTTTGTAGATCATAATAGCGATCGTGCAATAGAATGACACGCATTTTTAATGTAAATTACAACGCATACAGGGCTATTCTTAGGGGGCCAAATAGTTCGCCGTCCTTTGACGTGGCGCGATACTCTAAAGAAATGTCGTACGCGCGAGGTCGTTTCGATTTGACCATGGATATTCTACCGGTGATCTTCGCCCCTTGATGCGCCTTGGAGCCCACTTGTGCGCTGCAGTCTGAGATTTCGTCGCCTAAAATTATCGGATCAGGGAAGTGCAACATTGTCTGCACCCAGTGCGTCTTCGTCGCGTACGGACTCGTCGACAGCATCACTGGATTCTCCTCGCAAAATCGATTGGAAAACTCTGTATCGAACCACAAAGCGATGCCATGAGTCGCTTGACCTTTGCGGTCACTCCGAGCACTCAAAGAAAACTCCGCGGTGAACTCAGTATCTGCGATTGAACACGACGCCAAGTCCAGCTCGCACACCCGAGCGCTTTCTGTCGTCACGCGCGCGCCATCGACGTGCGCCACGACCGCAGTTTTCAACGCGCCATCAAGAAGTTGCTTGGAAATTTCGGGCATTTTAAAATCATAAACATTGTCCCAGAAAGGAAAGCTCGTCGCGTCCCGATCAAATCCGGCGATGTGAATCGAGGCAACATCTGGTAGCACCGCTCCACCTGGCTTTAGATATCGATCGCGTGCTTCGAGAACGGTATCCAGCATGGCTTCAAACAGCAACCCATAACCCATCCACTCCGAGACCAGCACATCAAACGGTGCTCCAGGAATCTCGCCTTTGATTTCCTCGAGCTTGCCCTGTATGATTTGAATTTGATTCGACCCATCCTCATCAAAACCGTTGTGCTTAATGTTCGCACGAGCGACTTGAGCGATGTGTTTCGCACCGTCCACACCGACCACTTTGCTCGCACCTCCGCGCGCGGCAAACATGCTCAAAATGCCTGTGCCGCATCCAATGTCCAAAACCTTTTTATCTTTAATCAAAGACGGATTACGTTCCAAGGCGTCTCGATACGCTTCGGTTCGCGCCGCATCGGCGATCATATCTCGATGTATATCAAAAGCCGAGTAGGATCCGAAATAATTATCATCGACGTCTTGCTTGAGCTTTTCTTCCGCCGTCTGAGGTGGCGGGCGATTCAAAACTTCAACCGTTGTCAACGTCGTCGTCGTCAGCAGCGCTTCGTCAACCTCTGCCGCCGCCGAATCCTCGGTTCCGTCCGCAACCACCGGCGAAAACGCCGCTTCAACGCTCGCATCATCCACCATTCCGATCGAAACCATCAGCTCAAACAACCGTACGCGCAGCTCTTCGTTCTCCACCTTTAACTTTCGCGCCTCCTCCTCGTTCTCCCCAACCTCCGCGCATTCCGTCTCGTTCGCGTTCACATACGTTTCCCACGCGAACAGCGCCCAGTCGTTCGCGATGACGGGCTTTAAATACTTTTCCTCATCGAACGCGCGCTCCGCGCACTTCTGTGCACACTTTTGTGCGATCTCGTGCGCGTTTTCATTCTCCCGACGCGCCGCCGCCATCGTTCGCGCGTAATTCACAATCTTCATCGCATCGTACGCATCGTACTCCCCCGTTCGCGCGTCTTTCCTCGCGTATCGAAGCAAATCAAATCCATACATTTCTTTCGCATACGTCAGCGCTTCTTTCGCGCTCGCGTGCGACGCGCGATCGTCGAATAAATCAGCACATCGCGCGTCCTCCTCGCCATCGCCGTCGCCGTCCTCCTCCGAGGCGTCGTCGAACCCATCGCCTTCGTCGAACGCGCTCGACATCGCGTTCAGTCGCTCGCCGCCGAACGAAGCGATGGATGTGAAATAAAAAAAACAATCCAAACGCGTCGGCGTCGGCGTCGCGCGTTCGCGTTCGCGTTCGCGTTCGCCTTCGCGCGCGCGCGTCGCGTCGCAGTCGCAGTCGACATCGCCCGATCGGTCGGTCGAGGACGCATACAAACGACCGAAACCTCGCGCGCGAATGCGTTTAAGTCGATGAAAGTACGAGCGAACGCGCGACGTCGAGCGAGGGCGACGTCTGAAGCGTCAGTGCGCGACTTCACGCGATGGCGCTCGTGGAGAAGCGCGAGAGGAAGTTCAAGCTCAGGACGAAGGATTTCGACGTGCGTGCGACGCGCGCGCGATGGCGTTCGCGATGATTGTGATGATTGTG
>Ga0222712_10006209_pt1 | contig 11838 bp, 6 predicted proteins | sample C33_657DmetaG_FD_165043 | JGI IMG/M metagenome (GOLD analysis project Ga0222712, IMG submission 165043) | Estuarine water microbial communities from San Francisco Bay, California, United States - C33_657D | ecosystem: Environmental > Aquatic > Marine > Unclassified | place: USA: California... | reverse complement strand
GGCCGCAAAAAATTAGGGATATAAATTGAAAAATTAACACACCGGATTTTGGTTAAATAATAAAATGCTTTTAACATTTCAAAAGTGAAAAAAAATAGTCCATCTAAATCAGGATTAGTTCTTAGGGAATCAGACTCTGGAATATCATCTTCAGAAAGATTCTTCTCTGAAGAAACTTCAGAAAAAGTGTCTGAAACTCTAAATTCTGATGGAATAAAGCGTCGTAAATTTCTGGGTATGGGCTTAATGGGCCTTGCCGGACTTAGTTTGCCGCTGGGCACTAAAGCAGAAGGAAAGACAGCTATTGAGAATTTTGTAAAAGAATCTGTTTCAATGGCAGAATCTGTCACCAGCCAGTCGGATAGCTTTGAAGATAAGATGAAAATGCTTCAAAAAGCATGGGATAAGAAAGATTATCGGCTTGCGCGGGCATTGACCAATTCGCTTCGAATTTCAGAACTTCAGGCTCAGGCAGAACATGAGGATTTGGGAACACCTTTGCTTGGTGCAAATCAATTTGATACTGTTGCTTCCCTTCCTGCTGCATGGAAGAACTGGGCAAAGGGCTGGATGTATTATAAAGTTGTCAACCTGGAAGAAAAAGCTGGAATTAAGCGAAAAGCAGAACCTGTAGAAATTTTATTAAGCTTTTTGGCAACACAAACTGGATCACTCGCTCGTGAAATCAGGGTTGTAGAGATAAAAGATGGAGTACTGACAGAAGTAATATCACAAGTATTTTCAGAAATTAGACGAGGCGCTGAAAAGATTTGTAAACTTCTGTTTCTTGCAGATAATCAGGGGAAAGAAAAGCGCAGTTACCTCATTTTTTACGGTAACCCAGATGCAGAACTACCTAATTATCAATCAGATCTTAAGGTTACAGGCGAAGGCTATGGCCTGGATATTGAAAATGAATACTTTACCGCCTATCTTTCTAAACAAACCGGTCAGCTGGCCAGATTGATCTTAAAGCGTGAGCATGGATTGGAGGTGTATTCGGGCGGACAAGGTCATGGTGAACCAGCTGGTATCGATTGGGCTCATGATTATGTAACTGAGGATAATTTTCAAAAAGTGCGAATCTCCCTTTGGGAAGAATGCCCCGATTTTGAAGTTGTCAGAGGTCCAATCTGTACCATCATTCGTCGCTGGGGTTTACCTTATTCGCCAGTGCATCCAATTTTCTCAGCTGCTAGGATGAATATGGATATTGAGTATCGTTTTTATGCAGGTTTACCCTATTTCCATAAGATTGGACACATGTCGGCACTTAAGACATTTGATATGGTCTATGTACGCGATGATGAATGGGTAATTACTGGACAGTCATTTACTGACCAAATGTGGATGAATTCTGATGGTAAGGTTCAATTTGGCGTGGTGCCTGAAGAATCTGCTGATAAGTTATGGGGAGTTGGCTTCTTTAACAAAGATACCAGAGATTCTTTTATTGGTCTTTTTCTTGATCATCATACGGATGGATTCCAGGAGCCAAGTCATGGTGGTTCACCCAGCTTCTATTACAAATGGCATGGCCAGTTTTGGCAAAGAATGCCGGTTCCAAAAGGGGTAAAAACAATACCTGAAGGTGCTGTTTTTCATCAAAAGAATGCCTATGTCACGCTTCCTTTTGATACTAAGGATGGTCCTGCAAAGATAGAAGGATTGAGAAAAGAGCTTATGAACCCCTTATCAAGCGCTTCATCTGAACTGAATAATACTGCTCAGGCTAAAGAGAGTCCAGGGCGTTTGGCCCGTTTAGCCGAGGCGCAGGATAGTCCGATTCCAAAAGAATTAATTTGGAAGGCTCTTAGAGATGTAAAGGATCCACAATTCTATAAATCAGATATTAGCATAGTAGATCTTGGTTTAGTATATGATGTTACCGTACGAGGGGGTTTAGTAAAAGTGTTAATTGCCATGCCTCATCGGGGTCGTCCGCTAGGAACTTATTTTGCTTATGGATCAAATGTTGTGCATCCCACCACTTCAAAAAACATTCTGACGGCGGTTTATGAGGTTCCTGGGGTTAAGAAAGTGATTATGGAACAAACCTGGTATCCGGGCTGGTCATCTAACATGCTGACCGATGAAGGCAGGAAAAAATTGGGTATTTAGAATTAAATTGAAAAATTATTTTATCTTAAGGAGACAGAATTTCCTGATGATTATTTGACATAAACAGAATGAATATGAAGAAATTTAATCCATTAATGTCTGCATTAAAAATGCATGAAAATTCCTCTGAAACGGGAAAGGTAACACAAGTCTCAACAGACGATTTAGAACCGCAGTTTTTAGACGGGTTGAAACGACGTAAATTTCTTGGAATGGGTCTTTTAGGTTTTGCCGGTTTAACCTTACCTCTAATTTCCAAATCAGAAACTCAGAATACCATTGAAAATTTTGTAAGTGATTCTATTGCATCTTTTGCTGATAAAACAACCAGTCAAACGGATAGCATTCAGGAAAAAATTCAATTACTTCAAGAGGCACTGATCAAGAAAGATTACAGAACAGCCAGAGCTCTGACCAATTCAATCAGAATCTCTGAAATTCAGTTACAAGCCGAAGAAGAAAACTTGGGTACCCCTCATGTTGCTGCAAGTCAGTTTGGAACAGTTGATTCGCTTCCGCAAGTCTGGAAAACCTGGGCAAAGGGTTGGAAATATTATAAGGTTGTCAGTCTAGAGGAAAAAATAGGAACCCTACGTAAAGCTGAGCCTGTTGAAGTCTTACTAAGTTTCCAGGCTTCTCAAACAGCCTCTCTTACTCGTGAAATACGTGTAGCAGAAATTAAGGACGGTGTTTTAACTGAAGTGATTTCTCAAGTATTCTCTGAGCTACGCAGAGGTTCTGAAAAGATCTGTAAATTATTATTCCTTGCCGATAATCAGGGTAAGGAAAAGAGACAATACATTATTTTCTATGGTAATCCTGATGCAGAATTGCCCAATTATCAGACCGATTTGAAGGTAAGCGGCGAAGGTTATGGACTGGATATTGAGAATGAATATTTCACAGCAATTCTATCCAAACAAACCGGTCAGCTTGCCCGTATGATCTTAAAACGTGAGCATGGGCTTGAGATCTATTCAGGTGGACAGGGGCATGGTGAACCAGCCGGAATAGACTGGGCTCACGATTATGTTTCTGATGATGGAATCCAAAAAATGCGTATTTCATTATGGGATGAATGCCCTGATTTTGAGGTTGTTAAAGGTCCAATTTGTACGATCATTCGTCGCTGGGGCTTTCCTTATTCACCTGTTCACCCCTTATTCTCACCCGCTAGGATGATCATGGATATAGAGTATCGCTTTTATGCAGGGTTGCCTTATTTCCATAAGTTTGGTCATATGACTGCAGTGAAGCAATTCTCTCCAGCAGCATTAAGAGATGATGAATGGGTCATTACCGGACAGTCATTTACTGATATGTTATGGATGGGACCAGATGAAAAATTAAAAACTGGAGAGGTTCCTGCAGATTTAAGTGAAAAATTATGGGGTATTGGTTTCTTCAATAAAGATACTAAAGACTCATTCTTCGGATTTTTCCTTGAGCATCATGCCGAAGGTTTAGGAGCCGAATTATCGCATAACGGATCACCAAATTTACATTATCAATGGCATGGGCAGATCTGGAGCAGGTATCCAGTTCCAAAAACAATTAAGACTATCCCAAAAGGAGCTGTTTTACATCAAAAGAATGCCTATGTAACCATACCATTTACACTTAAGGATGATACTGCAAAAATTGAAAATCTTAGACAAGAACTTCTTAATCCATTAAGCAGAGCAGGTTCAGTACTTCCAAACGGAATAATTGCGAAAGAAAGTCCGCGTCGTCTTGCCCGGGTATCCGAAGCTCAAGATAGCCCGATCAATAAAGCCTTAATATGGGAAGCTTTAGGTTTGGTTAAAGATCCGCAATTGTATAAAGCAGATATCAGTATTGTTGATCTGGGCTTAGTTTATGATGTGGCTGTTCGAGGAAGTGTGGTAACAGTTACGCTGTCAATGCCTCATAGAGGTAGGCCTCTAGGAGCTTATTTTACCCATAGTTCTAACGTGGTTCATGCTACGGTTTCTAAAACGATGATGGAGGCAGTATATGCAGTTCCGGGAGTTCGCAAGGTAATTATGGAACAAACATGGTATCCACTTTGGAGCGTTAATTTGCTAACTGATGCAGGGCGATTAAAACTTCAACTTTAATATTTTTTGAATACACCTTTATGTTTAGCCGGCTCCCACTGGAGCCGGCTTTTTAAAATGGAACCAAACAATTGAAATCTGAGTTCCCAAAAAACCTGATTTTAATCTATTAACAATTGAAATATGCTAAGCCGTAAAATAAAGAATTACCGATGGATCATTTTAGCCTTATTGGTTTCGGCTACTACCATTAATTACCTTGACCGGCAAATCCTTGGTTTATTAAAACCAACCCTTGAAGTAGAGTTCAGTTGGTCTGAAACAGATTTCGCCTTTTTGGTAATGGCATTTACAGGCGCTTATGCCATTGGTTTAATATCCTGGGGTTGGTTTATCGATCGCATCGGTACAAAACCTGGCTACATTATTTCTGTAGCTACTTGGAGTATAATGGGTATGCTTCATGCTGTGGCAAGAACTGTCACAGGCTTTGGACTAGCAAGAATCGGTTTAGGATTAACAGAGTCTGGAAATGTTCCTGCTGGAATGAAAACCATTGCCGAATGGTTTCCCAGAAAAGAACGTGCTTTAGCTACTGGTTTATTTAATTCAGGAACTAGTTTAGGGATTATTCTGGCACTTATTATTGTTCCCTGGATACTGAGTATATATGGATGGCATCAAGTATTTATTATTACCGGATCCATTGGCTTTATTTGGCTTTTAGTTTGGATTTATGTGTATGATGTTCCATCTAAACACAAGCGCTTAAGCGAAGAAGAATACAATTATATACATGAAGGTCAGAAATTAGATCCAGAAGCTGAACTAGAGGTGGTCAAGATTAAATGGGTCAAGCTTTTTACTTTCCCCCAAACATGGGCTTTCATAACCGGTAAGATATTATTAGATCCAATTTACTGGTTTTTTATGTTTTGGCTGCCTTCTTATTTTGCATCTACTTTTAAGTTAAATATGGCTAATTTAAGTCCTGAGTTGATGATTATCTACACAATGACCATAGCTGGGAGTATTGGAGGAGGCTATTTTTCTTCTTGGTTGATAAAAAGAGGCTGGCCTACCTTAAAGGCAAGAAAAACTGCTCTTTTTATTTTTGCTATTATGGAATTAACCGTACTTTCAGCCCAGTTTGCAACTAATGCCTGGATGGTTGTAGGTATCCTTAGTTTTACCCTTGCGGTGCATCAGGCTTGGAGTACAAATGTTTTTACTCTAGTTGTTGACCTATTTCCAAAGCAGGCTGTTAGTTCTGTTACCGGAATTGGAGCCATGTCTGGTGCAGTAGGAGGAATGTTGTTCCCCCTTTTGGTAGGATATATTTTAGACAGCTATAAAGCTGCAGGAAATTTAATAGGCGGATACAATTTATTGTTCATTATTTGTGGTTTAACGTATTTGGTTGCATGGGTCATTATTCATCTTCTTACCAGAAAATCAGATATAGTAAGCTTGAATGAATTGCTTGAATCAAAAAGCGAATAGTGCTAGATTTAGAATAAAATATACATGAAAATTGAATTTAAAGATCAGATTGGAATTATAACCGGAGCGGCTTCCGGATTAGGACAGGCTATTGCCTTGAAATTATCTGCTAAAGGAGTTAAACTTGCCTTGTTTGATAGAGATAAAAGCGGATTAGAAAAAACACAGAGTCAGTTAACAGGTGAATCTGAGCTTTATCTGGTAGATATTACTGTTGAAGCGGATGTTGCAGAGGCTATCAATAAAGTAAATGCGCGATTTGGTGGTGTAGATATCCTGGTTAATTGTGCCGGTATTGCCGGAAAAACAAATATTTTGAGCCATGAGGTTGAAGCTGATAATATGCGCTTGGTGTTTGATGTAAATTTTATGGGCTCATTTTATACCTCTAAGTATGCTATTCCATACATGCTTAAAAATAAATATGGGCGCGTTCTGCATATTGCATCCATATCAGGCAAGGAAGGCAATGCCGGTATGCTTGCTTACTCAGCATCTAAAGCAGCTGTTATTGGCATGACTAAGGTACAGGGAAAGGAATATGCCGAAAACGGTATCACTGTTAATGCCTTAGCTCCAGCAGTCATTAGGACAGCAATGGTAGAGGCATTGCCCGAACAACAGGTTAAATATATGACCGACAAAATTCCAATGAAACGTTGCGGAACTCTAGAAGAAGCAGCGGATACTGCAGTTTTTATAGTTTCACCTGAGGCTAGTTTTTCAACTGCTTTTACTTTTGATCTTTCAGGTGGAAGAGCAACTTATTAATCAAAAAAAAATAATAAAAAAATATGGGAGGGTAGGTTTGGGTTTTTCCCGAATATACCCTCCTTGAAATCTTAACCTTAAATTTTCAATTATGTACTGGGATCAACTTTCATCAAAGCAAATTGCCGCACTCGATAAAAATATTCCAGTGCTTTTAAACATTGCGGCAATTGAACAGCATGGAGCTCATTTACCTGTAGCCACCGACCGTCTTATTGGAGAACACTTTTCCGGATTATTGAATAAGGAAATGGAGGATAAGGTATTGATACTGCCAATTGTAGCGGTAGGGTGCTCCGATCACCACATGGATTTTAGCGGAACATTGAGTTTGAGTCATAATACCTTCGCTGCAGTTGTTAAAGAGATGATTCAATCTGTATTACATCATGGATTTTATAATATCCTACTGCTTAATAGCCACGGTGGAAATCAGGGTATCATGCAAGTGATTGTTGAGCAACTTGGGTTCGCTAATCCTCATGCTCATATCCTTGGTGCTTCTTGGTGGAATGTAGCAAAAGAAGAACTTTTGAAAATTACAGAAACGGGTCCGGGCGGAACAGGTCATGCCTGTGAATTTGAGACTTCTTTGATGAAAGTTATCGCTCCGCAATTGGTTCATGATTCCCTGATCAAACAGGGAGCTAATGTAAGGGCATTCCCTTCTGTTGATGGCGATCTGTTAACTGGCCCCAAAGTTTCTTTTTATCGTACAATGAAGGAGTTGACACCCAATGGTGTTTACGGTGATCCGACTAAATCATCTGCTGAAAAAGGAAAGCAGATTGGCATATCTGTTACTAAAGCCTTGAAAGGTTTGGTTTTAGAGATGTATTCTCTTAAGGATAGAAAATACATCTCATCATAACTAAGTATTTTACTCCTCTGACTTATTTTTTAAAGCCATTAATAGGGTATAAGCGCCTTTAATAACGAGTTCTTTTCCTTTGAATTTATCCTGATTCAAAACTTGAATGAACCCGTTTTCGCTTGTTCCAATTTCAGCAGGAATCATTTCATACATTTTAGTGGATTTTTGAATGAAAATATAATCTTTGCCTTCAAAGTTTACAATTGCTTCTTCTGTAATTGCTAGGGTATTAGTGCTTTTTACTTCAATCGCAGCATTCATATACATGCCTGGAGCTAGATTTTTATCTGCATTTTGAAAATGACAATGTACTTCTGCAGTTCCTTCAGCTGAAAGATCTCTGCTTATTAGGCTGATTTCTGCAGCATATTTCTTGTCAGGTTGATTATTGGTGTAAGCAATTATTTTCTGACCCATTGAAAGCTTATTTAAATCTTTTTCGAATATTTTAAGATTTAAATGTATGTATGAAGGGTCAATAAGCTCAAAAAGCACATCTGATGGGTTAACGAATTTTCCAATATTGACATTAACCTTTGATACGAATCCATTGATTGGTGAATATACCGGAATAGTTCTTGAAATAGTACTCTCAGAGATAGATTCCGGATTAATGTTTACCATTCTTAGTTTTTGTTCTAAAGAGCTCAAAGAAATTCGTTGAGTATTGTACTCCATTTGAATTTGCTGGAATACTTTATCACTACTTGCCTTACTTGCATTTAACTCTTTCTGACGATCAAATTCAGCTTTGCTAAAAGCTAATCTGACTTTTGTAGTTAGGTAGTCTTGCTGTAGTTGAATATATTGCTGGTCTTCAATCACCGCAATAACTTCACCTTTTCTAATATTTAAACCAGGCAATAATTTGGTCGATTTTAAATATCCACCCAAAGGAATACTAACAGAAATCATATTTTGTGGTGGCACATCAATGATTCCATTGGTAACGATCACTGAGGATAATGCTTTTTCCTCAAGTTTAGCTAATACAAGTCCCGCAGACTTTAATTGAGCATCACTTAGTGTTACTACATTAGTAGTTATATCACTAGCTTCTGTTAGTGCTTCTTTTTTAGTACTAGTCCCGCATGCTGCAATCAGAAATGCAAAGGTTAAAATGAATATATTTTTCATTTGAATTTAAATTTTATAGTGAGGTTATACTGAAAAACGCATCAGCATTTATTTTTCTTTAGAATTTAGGTAATTGAGATTGATTATACTTTCATTCAGCACTTTAATGATATCAAGATGATTGTTTTTAATAATAATTGCCTGATTGTTTAGCATGACCCATTCTAGATAATTTATTTCACCGTTAATAAATTGTTTGTCAGCAGTTTGCCTAATGATATTTGCTTCTGGCATAGAAGTTTGCTCATAATAGCTCAGTGCTCCCAGATAAGTTTCATATTGTGAACGTGCACTTTGATAGTGTGTTTCTAAAGCACTTAGCTGAGTTTGATAATTATTTTCAGCTATCTTTTCTGATAAAGCAGAAGCATTCACTTTTGCCTTTTGCGAAGATGTGAATACCGGTATTCCAATGCCGAAATAAGCTGCGCCAAATCGTTTGGAAGATGGGTAATAAATGTCATTAGCCCCAATTCCTTTTATACTTGAATTGAAATATCCCAGGTTTAGTTCAGGTAGAAATCGTGATTTTTCAAGTTTCGAATTCGCTGAAGCAATTAATTTTTGTTGGTCTGAAAATTTTAATAGGGGATGCTCTGCTAAAATTGGCCTATCTGTTGAATTGGATAGATTTATTTTAGGTTCAATGGCTTCAGGCTCTGTTTTGAGCCCTGTATTCAGTACCAGTTGAAACTGAAGCTTTGCTAGTTCAATTTCCTCCTGCAGTGATTTGAGCTGCAGAAAAATACCTCCTCTTTGCGTTTTAGCAGTAGCTCTCTCCAGAATATTGCTTTCTCCGGTTTTGAAACGCAGTTCTGATTTATTCAAAAAACTTGAATAGATGCTGTCTGCCTGAATCAAAAGTTTTTCTTTTTCTTTTAGGATTAGGATTGAATAAAAGATCTGCGTAACCGTTCGTTTGATATCAGCTTCTTTTAAAGAAATACTCAAAACAGATGCTTTCCATTCTTCATTCAATAATTTCTTTTGATTGGAATAAACAGTTGGAAAACTAAAAGATTGAGATAATCCAAATCTTGTATCTGAATAGATACTATTGATCTGCCCAAATTCAGAACTAAGCGTAGTCTGAGGGATATTTGCAGATGTTTTGATCAGTTTTTGCTGATATTCAGATTTTAACTGTTCATTCTTAACAGCTCGGTTATTTTTCAGAGCGGTATCAATTGCTGCCTGTAAACCAATCTTTTCCTGTGCATTCACATTACTAAAACCTGTAAAACATAGTATCAGGATAATAATTGCACTATTTTTTGAAATCTTTGAGCTTTCTGTGCCTTCAAAAAGTATATAAAGTATAGGTAATACAAAGAGGGTTAGTAAAGTTGCAATCATTAATCCGCCAATCACCACTGTGGCCAATGGTTTTTGAACTTCAGCCCCAGCACCATTGCTTAATGCCATGGGTAAAAAACCTAATGAGGCTACAAATGCGGTCATTAATACCGGACGTAAACGGATCTTTGTGCCCATTATCACTATTCTTCTAAGGTCGGTTTGCCCTGAAGCTTTGAGCCTATTAAATTCAGCAATAAGAACAATTCCGTTTAAAACAGCAACACCAAATAGAGCAATAAATCCTATTCCTGCGCTAATGCTGAAAGGCATACCCCTAAGTGCTAGAAAGTAAATGCCTCCAATGGCAGATAATGGTATGGCAGTATAGATAATTAAACCTTGTTTAACGGAGTTGAATGCAAAAAATAACAGTATAAATATTAATAGCAGCGATATAGGTACGGCAACCATTAACCTTTCTTTTGCAGCATTTAGATTTTCAAATGCTCCCCCATAAGTTATATAATAACCCGTTGGTAACTTGACTCGTTCGTTTATTTTCATTTGCAATTCATTAACTATACTTTGAACATCACGGCCACGTACATTAAATCCAACCACAATTCTACGCTTAGCATCCTCACGCTGTATTTGATTTGGTCCATTTTTTATGTCAACTAATGCCAATTGGTTTAATGGAATAGTGGTCCCTTGAGGAGTTGGAATCAATAAATTTTTAACATCCTCCAGATTCTTTCTTTTATCCATGTTTAATTTGACTATCAAATCAAAGCGCTTTTCACCTTCAAATACAAGACCTGAGCTTTGTCCTGCGAACGCCGTATTAACTACTCTGTTGATGTCAGCAATATTTAAATTGTATTGAGCGATCGCATCCCGGTTATAATCAATTACAATCTGTGGCATCCCGGTCACTGGTTCAACGAAAAGATCCTGGCTACCTTCAACTTCATTCACAATTTTACCTAATGATTCGGCATAATGCGCTAGAGTGTCTAAGTCTTCACCAAAAATTTTCAATACAACATCCTGCCTAGCACCAGTCATTAATTCATTGAAACGCATTTGTACAGGATATTGGAAGCCCGCAGTTATGCCCGGTACATCCTCTAATGCTTTACCCATTTTCATAGCCATTTCATCAAAAGTTTTGGCAGTAGTCCATTCGCTTTTATCTTTCATAATCACCATCATATCACTCGCCTCCATAGGCATTGGGTCGGTTGGAACTTCACCGCTTCCTATTTTTGTAATCACCTTAATAACTTCTGGAAATTGAGTTTTAAGAATATGGGCTGCTTGGGTCGTGCTCTCAATAGTGGTATTTAAGTTACTACCGGTCAATACTCGCGTATCGACGGCAAAATCGCCTTCTTCCAAGGCCGGAATAAATTCACCGCCTAAATTTGAAAGAATAACAAGCGCGGTAATAAACAATCCTATTACCGTTCCTAAAACTATTTTAGGAAAATTCAGTACTCTTGAGAGTTGATGTTGGTAAAAAGCTTCAACCTTGAACATGATTTTATCTGAAAAATTCGGTTCATGCTTTATTTTTTTACTTAAAAACCAGGCACTCATCATTGGTATATAAGTTAAGGAAAGAATAAACGCTCCTAATAGTGCAAAAGCAACGGTCTGTGCCATTGGTTTAAACATTTTACCTTCTATTCCTTCAAGCGTAAATATGGGCAGGTATACAATAAGAATGATGATCTGACCAAATACTGCACTATTCATCATTTTACTTGCCGAACTTTTCACCTCTCCATCCATGTCTTTTTGCGACAAACGATTGACCAGTCCGAATCGTTTGCCATGCGTTATTTGATGCATGACCGCTTCAACAATGATTACTGCACCATCAACTATCAATCCGAAATCAAGAGCACCTAAACTCATTAAATTGCCACTTACCTTGAAAAAATTCATAAGGATTATGGCAAAAAGCATGGCCAAGGGAATTACAGAAGCAACCAATAAACCTGCTCTAAAATTTCCCAAAAATAAAACCAAAATAAATACAACAATCAGAGCACCCTCAATTAGGTTTTTTTCAACCGTAAATAT
>Ga0222712_10006203_pt1 | contig 11846 bp, 9 predicted proteins | sample C33_657DmetaG_FD_165043 | JGI IMG/M metagenome (GOLD analysis project Ga0222712, IMG submission 165043) | Estuarine water microbial communities from San Francisco Bay, California, United States - C33_657D | ecosystem: Environmental > Aquatic > Marine > Unclassified | place: USA: California... | reverse complement strand
AGGAATAGGAGATTCTAAAATTGGAGGAATAAAACTAAATCCAGACCCAAGTATTCTTTTAAAATATGGAGGAGGACCAGAATCTTCTTTAGGAATAGGCAACACAAACATTAGATTTGCTTCAGAAAGAGCATTTGATGCTATAAGTGACAATAGATCTAACACTTTAAAAGCAGAAGACATTTCCAGTTATAGTGATATAAATAAAACAATAGAAAAACAAAAATCAAATCCAGTTGCTATGGATTTTAGAAAACGTTTTGAATATTCTGATCCTGCAAAAAATATAGAAACTAGACTAAATTTAAGATCAGATAATAAACAATATGACCAAATAAATGCTTTACCTTTATATCAATCAGAAAAAGTAAATCCTAATAAAATTACCACAGACATAATTCCTTTTAGAATAGGTGTTATAGATAATGATGTCCCTTCTAAAAAAACATACATTCACTTTAGAGCTTTTTTAGACAACATAAGTGACTCATATTCAGCAGAGTGGAAAAGTCAAAAATACATAGGAAGAGGTGAAGATTTATACACATATGGAGGATTTGACAGAAAAGTTTCATTATCTTGGACAGTTGTTGCTCAATCAAAAAAGGAACTTATTCCAATGTATAAAAAGTTAAATTATTTAGCATCTGTTGTAATGCCTGACTATAGTCCATCAGGATACATGAGAGGAAACATGGTTACTTTAACTGTAGGGGGATACTTTAATGAACAGCCTGGTATTATAACTGGTTTTTCTTTTGACATGAATGATGATTCTGCTACTTGGGACATAGGCATAGATGAGAATGGAAATGAAGATGATACTACTAGTCAACTTCCCCACCTAATAAAAGTTAAAGGATTTAACTTTATTCCAATTCATAACTTTGTTCCAAGATTACAACAAAATATATTTGGAACAGCTGAACTTGATCCTATTACAAAATCTCCAAAAGTTACTCCTGGTAGTGACGGAGTTGATGTTGAATATGGTAAAGAACACTTTATAGCCTTAACAACCAATACTTTACCTAGTGATGATCAATATATAATAGATGATTTAGGAGAAACAATAGAAGCAGCAAGACAGGCAAAATTAGACCAAGCTAGAATATTGAAAAGTGTGGTAATTGATGAGCCAACATTTGAACAATCATTTCCTAAACGCTAATCTCTAATGAACCGCTACCAAAACATATCTACCACTACAATTGATAAAAAGCAAGTTTATCAAACAACTCGCTATCCTGAAATTCCCACTACAAGTGACGATATTTATATATACACAACCCAAGGTGACAGATTTGATGTTTTAGCAAATACATACTATCAAGACAGTTCACTATGGTGGATCATATCAACAGCAAACACAGCAATAGCAGGAACAACATTACCTTCAGACTTGCCTCAAGATTCTTTAATTATACCTGAAGGGCTACAAATAAGAATACCTGCTAATTATGTAGCAGTGTTAAATAGTTTTAAATTTTTAAACAGTTTATAAAAAATGGGCAACATAGTAGGAGAAGGATTTGACAGTAGAATTACAGGCCAAGTAAATAGAAGACAAAAAACTCATGGAAGTGGTTATAATGGTGAAACTTTAAGAACCAATGAAGAACTAGTTGTTTTAAACAACAACACAGCTTGGATTAAACTTATGTCTTCTGTTTCTATTGATGATCTAACAGCAATAAACAACCCAACAATTAAAGAATTTGGAAGAAAAGGAGCAGACATAGCTAAAGCCTTTGTATTATTCAATGGAACCTCAGCTTATGATAATAATGAAACAATTCAAAGAGGAGGAATAGATTTTACCAACACCTTAGGAGGATATAATAATGTTTATGGCATAGGAGGAAGTGCAGACTTTGGTCTTAATCCAATGATGGGTATTACAGGAATAGATGTCAAACATAAAAATAGAGGTTCTATCAGAACAGCCACTGTAACAGTTAAAGCATTCAATAAAGCACAATTTGAAATAATTGATGTTTTATACATGCGTTTAGGTTTTTCTGTTCTTTTAGAATGGGGAAATTCTATGTATTTTAAAAATGATGACACATATGTTTCTGATGGAGGTCAGGAAAATAGTTTAATAGCTGACTGGTTTAAAGAAAGCAATTATATGACTTTTTTAACTAAAATACGTAATCAGTCTTTTGTATCTAATGGTAATTATGATGGTATGTTAGCTAAAGTTTCCAATTACCATTGGTCCTTTCAAAAAGACGGAAGTTATGACATAACTATTGACTTAGTTAGTATGGGAGACGTTATAGAATCACTTAATGCTGGTGTATCTCCTAATAGTGTAGAACCTAATGGTACCACTCCATCAATCCCAAATGACACTTCAAAACTTGCTCAAAGACTTTCATCAACATCAATTAAAAATAAATGGGGAGAAGAATTTTACTCAAAATATGTTGAGATAAGTAAAGATATAAATAATACTGGTGTTTATTTTACTAAATCTATAAGAGAAAACATAGGATTTGGAGAACAAATCCAATTTCATTACATCAAACCACCTAGTGATTGGGAAGCCCCAGACTATATGTTTGTAAAACTAGGAAAAATCATTCAAATATTAGAAAAAAAAATTGTTTATAAAGATCAACATAATAACAATATATTAAATTTTGACTATAATTATTCAACCAATTTAATAAGAATTATTAAAGAAAATACAATTGATCCTACCACCATATTCCCAAACAATGTAGTTATAAATCAAATGAGTTATAATCCTTTTAAATGTGTTACTTTAAAAGACATCACAATACCTCCTGCTAATACAGCTATTCAAACAGATTATGTTGGTATCAATGGATTGCCTGGTGAAATTTTTACTGCAACTACTAACTACAACGACAAATTTACTCTTTACTATTCTCCAATAAATTTTTATATTGAAAAATCAGAAGATACTGAAAATTTTGATGTTAAAAATGATGACATTGACTATGGTCAAATAATGAACATATTAGTAAATGTTGAATTTGTTTTAGATGTAGTAGATGATAAAATAAATAAAGAAACTGGAGAGTTACCTCTAATAGACTTTCTAAAAGGAATACTAGCAGGAATTAATGAATCTTTAGGAGGAATAAATGAACTAGATGTTTGGATTGATGAAACAGAACATATTGTTAAAATCATAGATAAAAACTCATCAGGAGAAAGATCAAGTAGTCCCACTACATTTAATTTATATGGATATAATAATACAAATAATACATCTAACTTTATACATGATTTTAACTTAACAACTGAAATTACCCCTGCCTTGTCTACAATGATTACTGTAGCAGCAACATCAAATAAAACTGTAGTAGGAGAAGATAACACTGCTTTGTCAAAAATAAACAATGGACTAGAAGACAGATATAAAACTACTTTAAAATCTAACCAAGAACCACCATCAACTGTAGTTGAATTTCCAGGCCCAACTACAACTCTATATAATAGACAATTGGATGAATGGAAAATCAAAAATAACATTCAAACAAACAATCTAAGCACAAATCCTGCTTGGATAATTTATAATGATGTTATTAAAAATGATAAAACAAAGCCTTCATATACTGATGATGAAGAAAATATTCTTAAAGCTTTTTTTGAAGGAACAAACAAGGATAATGTAATTAAAACTATTTTTGTTGGAACAGATGGAGTAAATTTTATAGCAAAAAATATAATCCTTGAACCAGGCATAAAAAGTATTGATAGAATCTTACTCCCCCCAACTCCCCAGGAAACATATTTATCAGCGGCGTATAATTTAGATCAACAAAAATATTTAGGAATAAAAAGTTTTTGGTTTTCATTGTACTATTTACTACAGGGAAATTGGACTAATGAAGATATTAAAGGTATTGAAGGTCGTTTTAAAAGTATAAATGATAAATGGAATTCTTGGAAACATCCAAAAAATCCAAATGATGACTTTAAATCTGGTTTTATTCCTTTTAACCTATCCTTAACTATGGATGGATTAGGAGGTATGAAAATTTATCAAAAATTTAGTGTTGACACTGATTTTATGCCTTCAAACTATCCATCAAGTGTTGAGTTTTTAATTAAAAATATTCAACATACTGTTAAAGACAATAAATGGATTACTAAAATAGAATCATTTTGTGTTTCTAAACCTGGAGATAATATAAAACTAGCTTCTACTCCAACTGTTACAGGAGCAGGATTAGGCTTACATTCTTCTATTACCATTACTTCAACATATAAAAGCGGATCAACTAAAGCTACATATGTTGCAACAATAGACAATGGCATTCCAGCAGTTGAAGACATTGTAATTACTTTTACAGATACTTTAAAGAATAAAGATCAATCTACAGTCCAACCAGTTCCTTTATTTGTAACCATAACAATACCTAAAGGTTCAATAACAAGTAATTTAACAGAGTATACATTTTCAGATGCAGTTTATGGAGCAATAGAACAATCAAGTGTAAAATTATTTCCTAAATTTACAGTTCCAAAACTTGGAGAAAAATATTATATACAAATAGGAGAAAGTATTTTTGGAAATAGCAATATAGAAGATTTAATTACCTTTACTGGTAAAAGTGGAGATATACAACATTTTAACTCACTAGCCCCAGAATTTAAAAAAGCATTTGTAGAACTAGCTCAAGCTTATAAAACTAAAACTGGAAAAAAAATTACATTAAACAGCGCTGTTCGTCTTCAAGCAGAACAAACAGTTTTATGGAATACATGGAGAGCAGGAGGTGGTAATGATCCTGAAAGACCTGATTATAATAAAAATAAAAAAACTGTTTTAGAAGTAAATGGTATTTATAGACCTTTAAAAGAGGTTGGTCAAGGTCATGGTGCTGGTACAGCTGTTGATGTTAGCCCAAATTCATCTGAACTTGCACTACTACCTGAATTTAAGACATTAGGTTTTAATAGTGTTGATGGTGATCCACCACATATTGAAATAAAATACACTCCACTCAAAATGGTTAGATTAACACTTGATAATAACTCTACTACTCCATATATCTAATGTACTTCCCTAAATCTCAAATAACAAGTAATTTATACACCAATGGTGGAGAGTTAGTATATGCTAATGACAACACCAACTATAAAGGTGACTATTTTAAAACTTCAACTAACGAATACTACTCAGGAATATCTCCTCAAAATAAACCTAATGTTTTACTAAAAATAAAATCTAAAGAATTATCTTCAATTAATGAATCTGAAGTGCTATCACATACACTTTTAGTTCCTTCATTATTTACTCAACTTAAAAACATAGATGTAAATTTTTCAAGAACTTTACCTCCACCATCACCTAATCCTCCTACTTCTTTAGACTATACAAATGGAAAATTTCCAAGATATTTTTGTAAAAAAACAAACCAAATCATTTACTTAGAAATAAACAAAGATACATACGATAAACTAGTAAAACAAGATCCATCAATTCTTTATCAACTGTTCCAACCTTTTACTTTGACATGGACACTTATTGGCAACAAAGAACAAGTTGCTAAAAACAATCAAAATGTTGTTGAAAAAATTTCTAGCAGTTTAAGAATTCAAAATTTAGCAGAATTTTTAAAAATGGATTTTACTAAATACTATAAATATTCTGAAGCATCCAATTTATACACTAAAGGAAATGAATTAAAAACTGTTCAAGACAATAAAATGTACATAGGATTTTATCACATTCACCCTGACAAAGGATACATGGTTGGAGCAACTCACATTTTAGAACCTCATGCTTATCTGTCTCCAATTAATGGATTTTCTTACTCAGACCCATCATTTAAAGACACTTCAAAATCATCTCCTACTTCAAACACCCCATCAACAGGTGGAGGAATGCCAGCTGGAGGAGGAATGTCAGGTGGCGGAGGATATTAAAAGACATACTAAATTTTACAAAATAATAAAAATGAAAAAATCACAGTTAAAACAACTTATTAAAGAAGAAATTCATAAAATAATTTCAGAAGATTATTTAGATGATTTATTAAATTCTATAGAAAATTTTAATCCAAATGATGCTTCAAAAGGTATAAACATTGGTTCTAATGTAGCAGTAATTAAACATGGTGCTGGAACTATTATTGATGTTGACGACAAGAAAAAAACATACAAAGTAAAATTATTAGGCAGTAAAAAAGAAATTGAAGTACCATTTGGAATGGTTCAAGCAACTTTCTTACCTAAAGAATTATCTCCATTAGTATTAAATGAATTAGAAAAATTAAATAAAGAATATTTACAATATAGAAAATTTAATGTTAAAAACTTATTAATGGCTAACTCTGAGGAGGACTTTTCCACTGAAAAGTGGAAATTAGAAGGTATAGTTCAATTTTGCACAGAATTAGGACAAAAAATGTGGAATATAGCTAAACAAAATCCTAAAGATGTGCTGTACAGTGATGAATTTGAGGATTTATTCTTTTTAATTTTAAATGATTTAGTTACATTAAAAAAATTAGATGGAGGAAACAATGAAAATTTACTAAATTTAGTCCAAGCATATAATAAAATAGGAGATAAAATAAATGCTGGAGTAGAATAAAGACATACGGATTAGGACCGTTATAGCTTCGGCTATGAAAGCACCCAACAGATTCGCTATCTAGGGTGCTTTTACTTTTTTTTAAAACTTGGCCTTCCAAGATATTTTTAGTATCTTAAGAATATAAATTTTAAAAAGGTTATGTTTTACATTGTAGAAACAAATGAACAGCTAAATGAGTTATTAAATAAAGGCTACAATAAAGTTTTTATTGAACCCATTTATTTTAATGACAATTATCATCCTTCATTAAACGACATATCTTTACTGTATTTAAAACCGTTAAACAATGATAAAGGATATTTATTATGTCTTCATCATACTGAGGTTTTATCGCTGAATAAAGCGCCTATAAGCGCTTTACTTGCACAATACAATGAAATATATGTGCGTGATAGAAAATCATTTGTATATTACTTTCCTTTAACCAATTTAATAGACATTTCCTTTAATTCGCCAGAATGTGTAGAACCATCAACTTCAGCACATGATTTCTTTTATCAAAAACATGAAAGTTTAAAAAATGTAAACATTCTTATTCCTACAGTAAAACATTATGAAAAATGTGAACTTATATACAATAAAGTAAAAGAATTTTGCGTGAAACCAAACAATGTAAAATTTTTAAATAAACTAACAAGTGTGTTTTTTTCAATTGAAAAAAATGGTTTAAAAACAGACAAATATATTTTCGATAAGCATTTTGAAATCAACAATGAAGCGTTTTTTATGCACAATAATGTGGTTTATACTCAATATAATTTACACACTACAACTGGAAGACCTTCCAACAGCTTTAATGGCATCAATTTTGCTGCGTTAAACAAAGACAATGGTAGTAGAAAGGCATTTGTTCCTAAAAACAATTGCTTTGTTGAAATAGACATAAGCTCATATCATCCAACATTAGCAGCCCAATTGGTAAAATATGACTTTGCTAATGTCACACCATATGAATATTTTGCAAAAGAGGCAAACATAGAAGTAAGTGAAGCAAAGATTTTAATGTTCAAACAACTATATGGAGGAATATACAAAAAATATCAACACATTCCTTACTTTCAACTAATTGAAGAACACATAAACAAACTGTGGGAAAATTACACAGCAAATGGCTATGTTGAATGTCCAATTTCAGGACACAAATTTACCACTGACTTGAAAGACATAAATCCACAAAAGCTGTTTAACTATACGCTTCAAAATTTAGAAACGTCAACTAATGTTTGCATAATATGGGACATTATAAAAATACTAAAAGGCAAAGAAACGCAAATTGTGCTGTACACTTACGATTCTATACTGTTAGACTATAAACAAGAAGAAAACATACTTGAAAGCATCAAGCAAGTATTCAACAAATATAAGTTAAAAATTAAACTAACAAAAGGTAAAAACTACGGGGCAATGGCTCTGTTACACTAACATATGGAAAACATCGCTTTTGAGCCCCAAATTGATATTTATAATCGTTACGACTTTACAACAGACAACGATTTTATGAACAACAGGTTATTTGCTACATTCACCCAACAAAATGAAATAGATGAACTGATAGTTAATTTATCATCCACCTACAACATAATGTACAAGAAGATATTTGTACTTTTTGTTAAAACTACAAATGAATATGTTGTAACATACAATGTAGAGCAAGGCAACATTAATACAATTCCAGCCAACACAATATTAGTACACAGAAAAAAAGAAAGTAACACTCTATACACAATCAACGCTTTAAACGATTTAATTAAAAAGTTAAATGGTGGTGAAGTTGATCCAACATTTAAAATAGAATGGCAAAACTATAAAAACTGTGTTTTGCTAACTCAACATGGAGATGTAAAGCAACTAAACACAAAGATATATAAGATAGTAGATCTTTAATATTTATAATAAACAGATTCGCAATACTAGTTCAACACTACAAAAAGAAAGGCATGTTCAAAGCTTTATAAGCTAAATTTGGCCTAATAATAAAAAGGTAGTATATTTAAGTAAATTAATAATCAATAAATAAAACAAGATGGATTTAAACTCAATCAAAAGTAAGCTTAATGCGCTACAGTCGCAAGGTAAAAGCAAAGAAAAAGTTGACTACACCAAGTCATTGTGGAAGCCTAAAACAGAAGGCAAATTCCAAATCAGAATCGTACCGTCTATTTTAGACAAACAAAACCCATTTAAAGAAGTATTTGTACACTACGGTATTTCAAAATTTCCCATTTACGCTTTAACAAATTGGGGAGACAAAGATCCAATTGTAGAATTTGTAAAACAACTTCGCACAACAAGCGACAAAGAAAATTGGAAGCTAAGTAAAAAACTAGAACCAAAAATGAGAGTGTTTGCTCCTGTAATTGTACGTGGAGAAGAAGACAAAGGCGTTCGTTTGTGGGAATTTGGTAAAGAAATTTACATGCAACTGTTAGGCATTGCAGATGATGAAGACTATGGTGACTACACAGACATAAATGAAGGTCGTGATTTCACTTTAGAAACAGTAACAGGAGACATTGGTGGCCGTCAAGGCTTAAAATCATCTATTCGCATCAAACCTAAAACATCAGTACTAGGCACAGATAAAACAATTATCAAAACATGGTTAGCTGAACAGCCAGACATTTTAGAACTTCAACGTAAACATGAGTTTGACAAATTAAAGGAAATTCTTCAAAACTTTTTAAATCCAGAAGATGCAAATGAAGTAGAGGAAGAAGAAGTTAAAACACCAGTAAATGATTTGCCTTGGAAAGATGAAGAAGAAGTAGTTGTTAAAACTAAAGTCGCTCCTAAAAAAGAATCAAACTACACATTAAAAACACCTCCAAAATCATCTAAAGCAGATAAATTTGACGCTTTGTTTGAAGAAGAAGAAAACAATTCACCTTTCTAAATTAAAAATAAAACATGGCTAAAAAATCAAACGAGGAAGTTTCGTTAATGGAAGCAGTCTCTAAAGAGCTTAAAGGTAAATTTGATCTTAATAAATTTAAAGAAAAAAAACTATTAAGTGGAAATGTAAAGTTCAAAGAACAAAAATGGATTCCCTTTTCAAAAGCAATGCAAGACGCTTTGTCCATTCCAGGAATAGCTATGGGTCACATCAACATAGTACGTGGTGGTAGCAACACAGGAAAAACCACCACGTCTATAGAGACTGTAGTATCTGCTCAAAAAATGGGTGTGTTGCCTGTTTTAATGATTACAGAAATGAAACACAGTTGGGAACATTGGAAAATGATGGGATTTGAAATGAATGAAATTAAAGATGCAGAAGGAAAAACTGTAGATTATGATGGATTCTTTATATACAGAGACAGAGGAAAACTCAACTCAATTGAAGATGTAGCAGAATTTATGTTAGACATGTTAAATGAACAGGACAAAGGAAATTTACCATACGATTTACTATTTTTATGGGACTCAGTAGGTTCTATACCATGTAGACTAAGCATTGACCAAGGCAAAAACAATCCAATGTGGAATGCAGGAGCAATAGCTACTCAATTTGGAAATTTTATCAATCAAAGAGTTGTATTGTCAAGAAAAGAAGAAAGCAAATACACAAACACATTCTTGATTATCAACAAAACAGGAGTAGCACCAGCAGAAAATGTGTTTAGTCAACCTAGAATGACTAATAAAGGTGGCAACACATTCTTTTATGATGCTTCAATATGTTTAACTTTTGGAAATGTCACTAACAGTGGAACGTCAAAAATCAAAGCACAAAAAGATGGAAAAGATGTTGAATTCGCTTTAAGAACTAAAGTGGCCTGTGACAAAAACCACGTAAATGGAATTACCACTAAAAACACAGTAATAAGCACAGTACATGGTTTTATTCCAGATGATCCTAAAGACATCACTAAATATAAGAAAGAACATTCACATGAATGGGCAAACATTTTAGGAGAAGGAAACTATAAAACTATTGAAGACAACAGTGAGTGGAATGAAAAAGTAGATGTTTCTGACATTGTAGAATCTGAGGACTAGTTATGGACAAAGAAAATTTACTTAAACTTCTTAATGACATTAAGGAGGATGATATGCCGTCTTTTGATGAAGGAGAAAGAATTCTAATTATAGATGGTTTAAATCTTTTTTTAAGAAATTTTGCAGTGTTAAACTACATAAATCCAGAAGGTACTCACATAGGAGGCTTAGGAGGATTTTTACGTTCATTAGGTTCATTAGCAAAACAACTCAAACCAACATCAATTTACATTGTATTTGATGGAGTAGGTTCTTCTATAAACAGAAAAAACTTACTTCCAGAATATAAGTCAGGAAGAAATGTACTGCGAGTTAATAAAGTGTCTTTTTCATCTCAAGAAAAAGAAAATGAGTCTAAAACAGATCAGATCATTCATCTTATTCACTATTTACAATGTTTGCCTGTTAAAATCTTATCACTAGATGGAGTTGAAGCAGATGACATTATAGCGTTTTTAAGTAAAACTCTTACTCAAAATAAGAAAAACAAAACATTTATAGTGTCAGCAGATAATGACTTTCTTCAACTAGTAGATGAAAACATTACTATGTACAGATCTGTAGAAAAAGAATTTGTTACGCCTAAAGTAGTAAAAGAAAAATATGGTGTTTATCCTTTTAACTTTCTTTTATATAAAACACTAATGGGAGACAGTTCTGACAAAGTAGGAGGAGTAAAAGGACTAGGAAAAGGAAAATTTGACAAGTTGTTTCCTGAAATGTTAGGAGAAAATAACTTAACATTAGATGACATTTATAAAATATGTGCTGAGAGATTTAAAGAACACATTATATACTGTAGAGCATTAGAAAATTTTGACAACTTAAGAAAGGCTTATAAGATTATGGATTTAAGTAATCCTATGTTGGATGACCAAGAAAAGGATTATATATTAGATCATGTTAAAGAATCTCCGTATGAATTAAATGTAGAAACATTTCTTAAATTTTATCATAAAGATGGATTGGGAAATGTGTTAAAAAATGTGGACTACTGGATAAAAGACATTTGGAGCCCAATCAATAGATACAATAAAGCAAAAAAATAAGTTATGACCCTATCAAGTATAGAAAGTTACGGAATTTCATTCCAAATTAAAGTATTATCAGCATTATTAACTGACAAACCATTTTTACAAAACATAAATGATGTTTTAACAGAAGAATACTTCAACAACACAGCACATAAATGGGTTGTAGGTGAAGTGTTAAAATACTATCAAAAGTTTCACATAAATCCTACAATGGATGTTTTGAA
>Ga0222712_10006202_pt1 | contig 11847 bp, 9 predicted proteins | sample C33_657DmetaG_FD_165043 | JGI IMG/M metagenome (GOLD analysis project Ga0222712, IMG submission 165043) | Estuarine water microbial communities from San Francisco Bay, California, United States - C33_657D | ecosystem: Environmental > Aquatic > Marine > Unclassified | place: USA: California... | reverse complement strand
CTCTCAGATTTCGGTCCGCATTCTGTGCTGCTGGATTTCTCAACCGGCGGCGACAATCCGGCGATTGCCTATCTGGGCGGCAAGCTGCGCGAAGAGTGCAATTTGTCGAGCGATGTCCGGACCGTGGATGACGTGCCGTCGCGTTCGCTCATTTCGCGGCTGACGGATCATTATCTTCAGATCATCGCCAATAAAGCCCCGATTGGTTTTGAAGCGGAGTTCATCAATCACCGCAGCAACAACACTTTGTATCGCGGCATTTTGATGCCCTTCTCGTCCGATGATGACACGATTGATTTCATCTATGGCGTGATCAACTGGAAAGAAATTGCGGACGAAGCGCTGACGCATGAACTGAACGATGCGGTTGAGCAGGCGCTGGCGCAACAGCCGGTCCGCCACGCGCCGACCGCGCCCGTCTGGGCTGATGGTCCGAGTGCGGCGATCGTCGAAGGATCGGTGCCGCCGTCTTCAAAGCTCGCGCAGAGCACGGGGGAAGACTCTGGCGATGACGAAGATTTCGCCGAAGATCCTGTGCTCCTTGATGGCAGCGAAGGGCTGGGCGATTTGCTCCATGCCGCGCGCACCGGGGCAGATATCGCTAAGCACGCTGAGGGCCGCAGCCGTGCCAAACTCTACCGCGCGCTTGGCCTTGCTTATGCCTTTGCGCTCGTGGCGGATGCCCGTCCCGACGAATATGCCGAACTGCTGGCCGATAGCGGCCTGAAGGCGCAGGACCGCGCGCCGATGACGCCAATTGTGAAGCTGGTGTTCGGTATTGATTACGACAAGACCCGCCTTGCCGAATTTGGCGCGGCGCTGAGCTATGCCCGCAAACAGGGGCTTGGGGTTGGCGCCTTTACCGGCTGGCTTGAAAGCTTCCCCGGTGCGCTAAAGGGCATTGTGTCGGCCGAACGCGCCGAACGTCGCCCGGACCGTAAGGTGCGTGTCGTGGAGCCCGCCAATGTTGACCGTGCGCGCACCATGCCCGCCTTGGGCGTGATCCAGTTGGAAGCGGATTCGGAGTTCATCATCCTTGTCGCCCGCAAGATTGACGACGATCATGTCGCTGTCATTGGCCGCGCCGGTGATGATGCTTTGGTCGATCGGGCGCTGCGCTCCCTCTAAGTCTTTGGTTAGTAAAGCCTTTAAATCCGCCGTTTCCGCGCTTGAGAAGCTTGGGTCGGAAGCGCATATCCTGTCCGCATGACGCGCCTTGGGCGCACCCAAAATCATGTGAGACCCGACCTATGGCGAAGAGCGCCGCACCCACCCCATCCAATTTTCTCAAAACACTTCAGAAGATCCTCATCGACGGTGCCCTTCCGGGGGAGCTGGAACGCTTTGGCCCTGCCGAACGCAAGTCTGCGGCGGAAATGCGGGCGCATATGGCGGACGTTCAGCGCAACTCGGTGGCGGATCGGACGAACGACAAGGCGATCATCGCTTATCGCGCGGCCGTGGACCGGCTGTCGGGAGCACTTAAGGACCTACTGCCGCCCGAAGCCGAACGTCAGACCCGTGCTTTTGGAGACCGGCTCAACGCCGCTGGCGCGCCGAAGAAAATCGTCGATCAGCTTGTCCGGCTTGCCGAATTGGACGGTGCCATTGGCGTGGCCGCCCTCAGCCAGCGGACGGGCGTGGATGTGCTTGTGACAACGCAGGCCTTCACCGCTCTTGGTGAATCTTTGGGCCTGGACTGGGCGCAGGGCACAGCGATGCAACTCTCCCCGCGTGATCCTTGGGAACGGTTGTTGGCCGCAGGCCTGTCGCGTGATTTTCAGGCGATGCGGCTTGATTTTCTGGCGCGCAATGGCGGCAAGAAACCGGTTGAGGCGGTGGCCAAATGGGAAGCGGCAAATGCGGCGCGCGTCTCGGGCTTCCGCCACATGATCAACCGGGCCCGGATGACGGCCGCGCCGTCAACGGCGATGTTGGCACAATTGGCCGGTCAGGCCCGCGTATTGCTCAACCGCGCATAAAGCCAAACGCGGATTGCGCTGCCGAGGTTGGGCGGATCGTCAGAAGCGATCCGCTCCGCATCAATGCGGGCGACAAGGGCGTTGACCGGAAGGCCCTCTTCGGCTGCGGCGTCGCGCAGCGCCGTCCAGAAGATTGGTTCCAGACTGATCGAGGTTTCGTGACCGGCAATGGTGACGGAGCGTTTGACGGGGCCTTGCATGAAACCACCTATGCCCGTTTGGGCTGAGCTTGTCGAAGCCCTGTCCTTTTGCTTCTTGCCAAGGAAGAAGAGCGACCCTTCGACAAGCTCAGGGTAAACGGGATGGGTATCAGCCAGCCATCCCACCCCGCCTTCGTCCGTCAATACATATGCTGGCCACCGTTGATCGACAGTGTCGATCCGGTGACGAACCCGGCATCCTCGCCGCAGAGAAAGGCCACGCCGCGCGCAATTTCGTCCGCTTGCCCCAAACGACCCACCGGCACCTTGGCCACAATCTTGGCGAGCACATCTTCGGGGACGGCGGCGACCATGTCGGTGTCGATATAGCCGGGTGCCAGCGCATTCACGGTGACGCCAAACTTCGCGCCTTCCTGCGCCAGCGCCTTGGTGAAGCCATGGATGCCCGACTTCGCCGCAGCATAGTTCACCTGACCATATTGGCCGCCCTGACCGTTGATCGACCCGATGTTGACGATGCGGCCCCAGCCGCGGTCTTTCATGCCGGGGAAAACAGCCTTCGCCATGTTGAAGCAACCGCCGAGGTTCACGCGCATCACCTCATCCCACATGTCGTAAGTCATGCGCATCAGCGTCGCATCGCGGGTGATGCCGGCATTGTTGACGAGGATGTCGACGGGGCCAACCTCTTCTGTGATCTGCGCAAAGGCCGCCTGACAGGCATCGAAATCGCCCACATCCCATTTGTAGGTGCGGATACCGGTTTCGCCTTCAAAGGCCTTCGCCTTGTCCTCATTGCCCGCATAATTGGCGACAACGGTGACGCCCATGTCCTGAAGCCGTCGGCTGATCGCCGCACCAATCCCGCGAGACCCGCCTGTGACAATTGCAATCCGTGCCATCCGTATCCTCCCAGAATCACTCCGCAATAGAGCTATTGGGGTGGAAGCCAGCCTGCAAGTTCACGTGAAAGTAAGGTGGACAGCATGTCGACGCCCGCCGTGCTCGCATTGAGGCACGGCAGATAGGCAAAGTCGGTGCCGCCCGATTCGACGAAGGTCTCTTGGCCGCGGATGGCGACTTCTTCCAGCGTCTCAAGGTTGTCTGCCGAAAATCCGGGTGCAATCACGGCCAGCCGCTTCACGCCCTTGCCGGGGAGGGCGGCAAGCGTGGTGTCGGTCGCAGGCTCAAGCCACTTCGCCCGGCCCAGACGCGACTGGAAGGACACCAGCACCTCACGCCCCAACGCTTCGGACAGGAGCCGCGCGGTCTTCTGGCAATGGCAGTGATAGGGATCGCCCAGATGCAGCGTGCGTTCCGGCATCGAATGGAAGCTCGCCAGAACCGCATCAGGCGTAAAAGGCAGATCACGAAGACCCGCCTCCACCGACGCCTTCAGCGCACCGATATAGGCGGGGTCGTCATGATAGGCAGGCAGTGTGCGCAAGGCGGGCTGCCAGCGCATGGTGCCGAGGACACGGGCCACTTCGTCAAAACCGGTGCCGGTCGTCGCACCGCTATACTGCGGGTAGAGCGGCGCGATCAGGATGCGGTCGCATCCTGCGTCCTTCATCGCCTTCAGCTTTTCCTCAACTGAGGGGCGGCCATAGCGCATGGCCCAATCGACCATCACGCTGTCCCCAAAGCGGACCTGGACGGCAGCGGCCTGATCGCGCGTGACGACGGCCAGCGGGGAGCCTTCCGGTGTCCAGATTTGTGAATAGGCGTGCGCCGACTTTGACGGTCGTGTCGTGAGGACGAAGAGGCGCAGGATGGGCTGCCAAATGATCGGCGGAATTTCGACAACGCGGCGGTCGGACAGGAACTGCTTGAGATAGCGGCGGACAGGGCCAGCTTCCGGGGCTTCGGGTGTGCCAAGGTTCATCAGCAACACGCCAATCCGGCGCGGCGCGACGGGCGGGTGATCAGCAGGCAAGGTCATTTATGCGTTTCCGGGCAAGAGGGGCAGTGACCGATATCGCCGCCCGCTGCCTGCCCATAGGGCGTTGGCAATGGCGGGCGCAACTGCTGCGGTGCCAATTTCTCCAAGCCCGCCAGAGGGTTCACGGCTGGGGATGATCTCAATCTGGATATTGGGCACGTCGCTGATCCGCGGCAGGCGCAGGCCGCCAAGCGTGCGCGGGGTCGGCAGGCCGCGTTCGACCCCCACGGCATTGCCAAGCGCCATGGCGAGGCCGAACAGGAGGCCGCCCTGAATTTGCTGGAGCGCAATGTCGGGGTGGAGGATGCGACCCACATCGGCCACGGCGTAAAGACGGGGGACGACAACCTTGTCTTCCGACACATAGGCTTCGGCCAATACTGCGATGTGGCTGCCCTGCATGGAATGACAGGCAAGGCCCTGTTGCGTGCCTTCGGCACCGCCCTCCCACCGGCCCAGCACGGTGACTTTGGACAGGCAGGTGGCGAGCCTGGGGTTGCCGCCGAGCATGGCCATACGGAAGGAAAACCCCTCGACGCCGCTTTGCTTGGAGAGCTCATCGATAAAGGCTTCGCGGAAGAAAGTGGTGTAGACATCGGCCCCGCCGCGCAGCTTACCGGTGGGGACGCCAATATCCGCCGGGTGATGCACAATGCTGACATTGGGCAGGGCATAGGGTGGAAAGGCCCCCGAAACGGCGGACGGATCGCTTGTGCCCGCATTGTCCTTTTGCGCGTCCAGTGCGGAAAGATCATCGGCGATACGCGCTTTGGTTTCGGCAAGCGCCGCGGGTGCCGCGATACGTGTCCGCCAAGCCTCGATCTGCCCGGCGGGACCTACGCGCGCGAACATCTGCGCCATGGCAGGGGGACCAAAACGGTCCTGCATCATGTCCTCACTGCGGGACCAGACCAGCTGTACCGGTTTATCAAGTTCGATGGCGATCTGCGCTGCCTGCACAGCGGCATCATGGTCATGGTTGCGCCCGAACGACCCGCCAAGCAGCATCGGGTGGACGATGACATCATCCTCTGAAAGATCACAGGCCTTGGCGATGGCGCGGCGGGCGAGGCCGGGCGCTTGCGTTTGGATCCACACCTCCAGCTTGCCGTCGCGTGGAACGGCGGTCGCGGCCAAGGGTTCGAGCGACGCATGGGGGCGGAAGCCTGCGGTGTAATCAGAGCGATAGAGCTTCGCATTTTCAAACATCGCATCGACATCGCCGATGCGCGCCATCTCTGTGCCGTCAGACGTGAAGGCAGACCGCAAAGCTTTTGCGACCTCGGCTTCCTCGGGGAAAGGCCCCTGCGTCTCAAAGCGCGGGCGTGCCGCGTCCAGCGCGGTCTGTGCGGCCCACCAGGTCTTCGCCACAACAGCGACCCAGCGGTCTTTTTTGATAACACGAAGGACATCGCGGCTCTGTGTCGCCCGTGCCTCATCCATAGACTTAAAGCGCGTGTCCCCCAATGGCCCTGCCCGAACGGCGGCATAGACCATGCCGGGCAAGCGCACGTCTGCCGCAAAATTGGCGGATCCATCCACCTTTGCCGGCGCATCGATCCTTGGCACGGACTGGCCGAGCAGGCGGTTCTCGCGTCCCGTGCGCAGGGGGAGCGTGTCCGGTATCTCATAGTCCGCCGCGTCTTCGGCGAGGTCCGCAAAACGAAGCCGGTCATTGCCGAGGACAACGAAGCCGTTCTCCGTTTCGCAGGCCATCCAGTCTGCCCCCCAGCGCTTGGCGGCGGCCATGCACAACAGCGCCCGTGCAGCAGCGCCCGCGTTGCGGGCCTGTGCTTCAAAGACCGAAGGGGCAAAGGCTTCATCGGTCAATTGCGGCGGCGGCGTAGAAAAGGGCGTGGATCGCGATAGCCCCGGCCAATCGGCGACGGCGGCTTCATTGCCGTAAAGTGGGTTGATGGGGGCTGGCTCGACCCCCACGGTCCGCCAGTCGGCCCCCAGTTCATTCGCCACGATCTGTGCGAACAGCGTAAAGGCGCCTTGGCCTGTCTCCATTTCCGGAATGGCGATGGTGATCTGGCCTGAGTTCGCGACCTTCACATAGCCGTTCAGCACAAACTCGCCGGGGGAGGCGACCAGATTTGGGGCAAATGTCCGTGGCCAGACAGTCCAGGCGAGCAGCAGGCCTACGCCAGCACCTCCCCCGATTAAAAGCCCGCGCCGCGAAATATGCCGCGGCCGCTCCCCAAACGCACGGATCGTCATCGACCCGTTGATAGGGAAAGCTAAGCCGCCCTGCCAGCCATCAATTTGCGCGACATCGCATCAACATCCCGCATCGCTGAAAAGACAGACTTTTTCAGGTCGGGCGCACCGGTCTGGCCCAGCGCATAGAGCTGTGCATAGTACCAATATTGCACGCCAAAGCCTGCAATCGCTTTGACCGCCTTGATGCCTTCCAGCCAACGGAGCCAGCGTGGCAAGAGCTGAAGCTGGTTTTCAAAGCGCGCAATTTCGTCCGCACCATCCAGCAGCTTGTTGCAGGCATCCGGATCACCGCACAGAGGGCGACCAATGCCAATCAAATCGGCGGCGCCGCTGGACAGCGCATGCTCCATTGCGGCGCGGGAGCGGAAGCCGCCCGTCACCATCAACGGCATGGCCTTTAGTTCCGCCTTCATCGCCTTAGCAAAGTCGACAAAATAGGCTTCGCGCGCGGCAGTCGACGCGGCGACCTTGGGGCGGTCGGCCGGTTCCATCCCGTCCAAGTCCATCATCGCGGGCTGTTCATAAGAACCGCCGGAGATTTCCAGCAGATCGACGCCTTCAGCCTCCAGCCAGCGGGCGACCTGCAAACTGTCTTCAAAGGCAAAGCCGCCCTTTTGGAAATCGGCGGAGTTGAGCTTGACCGAAACCGGGAAGGCCGGCCCGACAGCGGCGCGGACGCGGCGGACTGCCTCGAACAGGAAGCGGGCCCGGTTTTCAAGGCTGCCGCCCCATTGGTCTGTGCGCTGATTGGCACGCGGGCTGAGAAACTGGGAGAGGAGGTAGCCATGCGCGGCATGTATCTGCACGCCGGTAAAGCCAGCCTCCTTTGCAGCAGATGCCGCCGTCGCAAAGCGGCCGATCAGGTCTTCAATCTCATCTTGGGTCAGGGGAACAGGTTCCCCGAACTGACCGCCGGGCAGGCCGAGCTTGACGGCCGAAGGCGCCTTGGGCGTCTTGTTGACGAGCACCTGTGTCTGGCGTCCGGCATGGCTGATCTGCATCCACAGATGGTTGCCGCCTTCGGTTCCAGCCTTGGCCCAAGCGGCGAGTGCGGCCTGCATTGCGGCGTCCGGTGCGCGGTCGATCACGACATTGCCGGGGCGTTCCAGATGGTCGCGGTCAATGATCACATTGCCGGTCAGGTGCATGCCGGCACCCCCCAGCGACCAGCGCCGGTAGAGCGTCTCTAAGGCGGGTGTCGGCACACCGTCGGGTGTCGCCAGCCCTTCCGTCATCGCCCCTTTGGCAAGACGGTTGGGCAGGCTGGCCCCGCACGGCAGGCGGAGCGGATCTGCAATCGTCATGCGCGCGCCGCTTCCTGCCAAGCTGCGCGATATTTGGCGCGCAGGGAGACCTTGTCGATCTTTTCGGTGCCAAGCCGCGGAAGATTGTCGGCCTCGAACCAGATTTTCTCAGGGACCTTGAAACCGGCAATGCGCTCTTTCAGGAACGTGGCCAGCCCGGCCTCATCAATGCTCTGTCCCGGATGGAGATAAACAACGGCACCCGGCAATTCGCCCAGACGTTCATCGGGCAAGCCAAAGACGCAGGCTTCGGCGACAGCGGGGTGTTCGTAAATCGCGGCTTCGAGTTCATGGCAGCTGATGTTCTCACCACCGCGGATGATGATGTCCTTCTTGCGGTCAACGATGAAGAGATAGCCGTCCGGGTCCAGATAGCCGATGTCGCCTGTGCGGAAATAGCCATCCTCAGTCATGCAATCGGCTGTCGCGTCCGGCCGGTTCCAATAGCCCGAGAACAGAGCGACCGAACGGATCGACACTTCGCCGCGTTCGCCCTGCGGCACTGGCTTTCCGGCGTCATCGAGGATCGCCAAATCGACCAGCGGCTTGGAGGGAAGGCCAGTTGAGTTGGGCTTTTCGAGATAGTTGGACGAAAAATTACCCGCGCCAATGCCATTGGTTTCGGTCAGGCCATAGCCAAGGGCGGGCGGTGCTGTCGGGAATTCTTCTGCGATCCGCTTCACATGTTCCACCGGGCGGGGCGCGCCGCCGCCGGACAGACCCTGCAGCGTCGACAGATCATATTTGTGCCGGTCAGGATGCGACATCAGCTCAAAGCTCATCAGTGGGACGCCGGTGAAGTTGGTGATCTTTTCCCTTTGGATCAGTTCCATCGCGGTCACGACATTCCACTTGGGCATCATCACGATCTTGCGGCCAATGGCAAAGCTGACCAGCATGATGGGCACTTCGCCCGTCACATGGAACAAGGGTACGGTCAGCAGGGCCGCGTGCTGGGGCCGGTCGACGGAGACCGTGCCGTCTTCAGTCGCCAATTGGAGGACAACGAGCGCCTGCGCGATATAGTTGAATGTGCCCTGCACCACGGCGCGGTGCGAACTGAACGCGCCCTTGGATTGGCCGGTGGAGCCCGAGGTGAACAGGATCGTCGCCAGATCGTCGCCCGTGATTTCAGGCAGCGTGACGTCTGACAGGTCGGCATCTCCCAGAACAGGGGCGAGTGCCTTTTCGAGCTCTGCCGAAATGTCGAGGCCAAGGATGTGGGCACCGCCCGAATAGCCGACATCGGCAAGGCGCGCGGCGCGTTGTGCGTCAGCCAAGACCAATGTTGCGCCAACGGCGTCAATGCCTTCGGCCAGTTCGGGACCTTGCCACCAACCATTAAGGAGCGTGGCACAGCCGCCAGCCATGAGGACGCCCATGTAGAGCACGATCCAGCTGGGCGCGTTGCGCATGGCGATGCCGATGCGGTCGCCGCGCTGGACATTATGATTTTTGATCAGCGCCTTTGCGACGCGATCCGCCGCGGCATAGGTCTGGGCAAAGCTCAACCTTTCCTCACCATCGACGATGAACGTCGTGTCGCCATGCTGGGCGCAGAAATAGGCAAAATAGTGCGGAAGCGCGGGCGGTGCCGTTGCAACCATCGGCAGGTCAACGCCATAAGCCTTGTGGTGCGTCAGCGCCATGGGCGCGCCTTCACCGGTCAGCATTTCAGTTGCCTTGGCCAGGCGGATGTCCAATTCAGACGGCACGCGAATCTCTCCTTTGTCTTATTCTTCTCCGCCTTTATGTAGGCCCAAATCCTGAGGGGAAAAGCCTTGATCCTTGCAAGCCTTGTTGACGCTACGTCCGCCATACATTGGGAGAGCCTTGGGCTCGACCCGGTGGCGGTCGACCTCGGCTTTTTTAAGATCCGCTGGTACAGTCTGGCTTATATTACCGGCATTATCGTCGGCTGGTGGTATCTGGCAAAGCTGTGTGCCCAGCCCGGATCACCCATGGCGAAGCGGCATGTGGATGACTTCGTCTTTTACGCGACGCTTGGCATCATTCTTGGTGGCCGCATCGGCTATATCCTGTTCTACAAGCCGGAGATGCTCTCCCAGCCGGCGAGCATGCTGAAGCTATGGGAAGGCGGCATGTCTTTCCATGGCGGCCTGATCGGCGTCATCATCGCGATCCTGTGGTTTGCCCGCGTGAACAAGCTCAACTGGCTGCGCGTCCATGACTATGTCGTGGTCGTCTATCCCATCGGACACTTCCTCGGTCGCATTGCGAACTTCATCAATGGGGAGCTGTGGGGGCGGGAAACGACCGTGGCCTGGGGTATGGTCTTCCCCGGCGGCGGTGATGTCGTGCGGCACCCAAGCCAGCTCTATCAGGCGGGGCTTGAGGGCCTTTTGCTCATGGTCATCATGTCGGTTCTCTTTTGGAAAACCGATGCCCGATACAAGCCGGGCTATCTGGCGGGGCAGTTCCTGATCTGGATGGGCGCCTTCCGCTTCGTGTCGGAAACGGTGCGCGAGCCGGATGTGGGCGTCTACGGCCTGTTCGGCATGACCATGGGGCAGACCCTGTGCGTGCCGCTCATCTTGCTGGGCCTCTATCTTGTTTTCACGGCCAATGGCCGTCGCCAGCGGGTGGAAAGCGTTGCCGGACAATCCAGCGTCGCCTGAACCGATGCTTCCAGAACCGATGTTGCCAGAGCCGATGTTGCCCGAGCGTCTGGCCCGTGCGATCACGCTGGGCGGGCCGATGCCTGTTGCCCGCTTCATGGCGGCGGCGAACGCGCATTATTACGGCACGCGGGATCCCTTGGGGGCGGCGGGTGACTTCATCACCGCGCCTGAAATCAGCCAGATGTTCGGGGAATTGGTCGGCCTATGGCTTGCTGATCTTTGGGACCGTGCCGGTCGACCTGCGGTGTATTATGTCGAACTTGGGCCGGGTCGCGGGACGCTTGCAGCAGATGCTTTGCGGTCCATGGCGAAGGCCGGGCTGACGCCGCAGGTGCATTTCGTCGAAACGAGTGCGGCGCTTCGGACGGCGCAGGAACGCGCGGTGCCCGCCGCTGTCTGGCATGATGATGTGACGACGCTGCCCGAGGATGCGCCGCTGCTGATCGTCGCCAATGAATTTTTCGATGCGCTGCCCGTTTACCAACTCGTCCGGCGGGGAGAGGCTTGGCATGAACGGCTGGTCGCCTGTCAGGATACGATGTTCCTGCCCATTGCGGGCAAAGCCGTGCCGGATGAGATTGTGCCTGAGGCGCTGCGCGATGCGGCGCCCGGCAGCATCATCGAAAGCTCGCCCGCATCGGTTGCCGTCGTCCGGGCTTTGGCCAAGCGGCTGGCGACACAAGGCGGCGCGGCGCTGATTATCGATTATGGCTATGAAGGGCCAGCTTTGGGCGAGACGCTGCAGGCGGTGAAGGGGCATGGTTTTGCCAATCCCTTTGAGGCGCCGGGCGAGCAGGACCTGACCGCCCATGTCGACTTCGCAACCTTGGGCGGCATGGCTGAGATGTCGGGCGCGAAGGTGTTCGGGCCTGTTGCACAGGGTGATTTTCTCGGGATTTTGGGACTAGCCGAACGGGCGAGATCATTGGCCCGCGCGCGTCCTGATCGGGGGGAAGAGCTGGCCGAAGCGCATCGTCGCCTCACGCACCCGACCGAAATGGGGTCCCTGTTTCAGGCGATGGCGCTGGTCGGCAAGGATTGGCCTGATCCGGCGGCGATGGGGTAGGATCCCCAGCTTCCCGTTTGCCCTGAGCTTGTCGAAGGGCTGTCCTTCTTTCGGTGAACAGATAAAAGCAGCCCTTCGGCAGGCTCAGGGTGAGCGGAGTTTTTATGTCCAACCAAGTTATCGACGTCTTCACGGCAACCGCATTGGCGCCTTTGCCGCACGGATTTTTGGGCCGTAAGGGCGGGGTGTCGACGGGCATTCATGCGGGCCTGAACGTCGGCGTCGGGTCTGAAGATGATCGCTATGCGGTGCTCGAAAACCGGCGGCGCGCCGCAGAAGCCGTAATGGCAGGAGCCGAACTGGTGACGGTGCATCAGGTCCACTCGCCCGATGTCGTGGCCGTCACGCAGGCGATCCCGCTCGACGCGCGGCCGCCTGCCGATGCGATGGTGACCGATCGTCCGGGGCTGCTGCTTGGCATCCTGACCGCGGATTGTGCGCCGGTGCTGCTCGCCGATGCCCAAGCCGGCATTGTCGGCGCCGCCCATGCCGGGTGGAAGGGCGCCATTGGCGGGGTGACCGAT
>Ga0222712_10006201_pt1 | contig 11848 bp, 6 predicted proteins | sample C33_657DmetaG_FD_165043 | JGI IMG/M metagenome (GOLD analysis project Ga0222712, IMG submission 165043) | Estuarine water microbial communities from San Francisco Bay, California, United States - C33_657D | ecosystem: Environmental > Aquatic > Marine > Unclassified | place: USA: California... | reverse complement strand
CATCTTTAGACCCATCTATATTTGAAGTAAAATATCCAAACAAAGACATAAAAGGGAGGGCTTTATAATGCATAAATTTTATACATCATCATACGATGCGAGTATTTACTTACAACAACCTGAACAAAATGCAGGTAGAGATGAAATATTAGAAGTAGGTAAACTTTATTATGGAACAACAAAAGATATATACAGAACTCTAATAAAGTTTGATGTACAATCTATATCAGCTTCTATATCAAACGGGGAAATTTCCAATGGTTGGAAAGCTTATTTAAATTTAAAAGCAGCTGGTTCTGAAGAAATTCCTTTAAATTATACAATTTATGCAAATGCAATTTCCCAAAGTTGGTCAATGGGAACAGGTACTAAATTTGATAATATAACATCCGATGGTGTTAGTTGGAAATATAGAGATGGTATCAATAGCTGGCAAGATAATACAATCGGAGGAACTGCATATTATGTAGCCGGTACAACTGGTTCTGCTAATGCAGAAGGTGGTAATTGGTATACTGGTTCAGAAGCATCGCAATCATTTAATTATCAAAGTGATGATGTAAGAATGGATGTTAGTGGATTACTTACACAATGGATTAGTGGTTCATTGCCAAATAATGGATTGATAATTCATCATAGTTTGAATTCAGAAGATGATGCATTTGATTATGGTGTATTGAAATTCTTTTCAAAAGAAACAAATACAATATATGAACCAAAATTGGAAATAGTGTGGAATGATTCTCAATTTGAAACGGGTTCATTATCCGAAATACCATATGAAAAATTTAAAGTATCTCTTTCAAATCTTAAAGCAAAATATCAAAAAGATAGTAAAGCAAAAATAAGAGTAAAAGGTAGAGAATTGTATCCATTACGAACATTTTCTGGTACATTTGATTATGATAATGTTAATCATTTACCTGTAACATCTTACTATCAATTAGAAGATTATACTACGAATGAAATAATATATCCTTTTGGCGAATATACAAAAATAAGTTGCGATGAACATGGTAGTTATTTTATAATGGATTTAAATACATTACCTGCTCATAGAGTATACAAATTAAAGATAAAAATTATCCAAGATAGTATCGCATATATAATAGATGATAAAACAACATTTGAAATAGTATAATAATGACTAATTTAGAAGTAATAGCATTAAAATTAGAAGAAGAGAAAAAAGCAAAATTAGAATCGATATTAAGTATATCGGGTTCATCTGCTATTGCTAAAAATGAATATAATGTAACGATTGTTGATGATAAAAATGTAGCATCTTCATTATTATTCAAACCACTAACAAAAACAAAGTTAGATGATGCGGAATTATTAAAAGCAATTGATGTAGAAGTAAAGGAACTTAAACCAGATATACCTGCTATTAATAGAAATTTAGTTCCAAAACCATTATATGATGAAAAAGTAATCGAATCAGATGATTTGAGAGTTAAAGTAAAAACTCTAACTGATGAAGTTCAGACATTAAATAATACAATAACTGATTTGAATAGTAAGATTCAAACTGAAATAAATAATAGATTATCAATTGAGCAAGTAAATGATGTATTGGTAAATCAATTAGATACATTGGGAGGAACTGTTCAGGACTTTACTGGTCAAATTGCAACATCATTACAAAAATCAGTAGATGAATCCATATTAAGAACCTCATTGCAAGGTCAAAATACAGGTTTTAAAGCACAAATTGAAGCTCTAATTAAGCAAATTGATTCATTAAATTCAATTATTGAAGGTTTGCAGGCTCAATTAGGTGCGGTTCAACAGCAACAAGCTATTCAACAAGGTACACAAGCACAAGCTATGGCTGCTGGGGCTGATGTTATTAATGAAGTTGTTATTGCAAAAATAGATAAATCTAATCAAACAGACCATCCATTCTTTGCTAAAATAAAAGGTAATGGTGGTAATAGATGGGTGAATGGTAAATCAATTAATTTTACAAATAACGATAAGCAACCGGTAACGATAACCATCACAACAACATCAACACAGGGAATGCAATTCTTTTCCCCAGAAAAATCTACTTTTGAATTAGCAGCAGGAGGTCAGCAAGATGTGAAAATGATAGTAAATGAAAAAGAAGTATCTAGAGTAGATAGTAAAATTGGAAAATGGAACGCATATTCGCACTCCGCAAATTATAAAGGTGGTTCATTGAAAATAGCAGTAAAAAGAAATGATGGAAGTATACAAGATAAAACATACGAAGCTTCATTTGATAAAATGCACCCAGATTCATATTAATTATAATAAATTATGAGTATTAAAAAATATACAAATATAGATGAAATAAATAATAAATCCCAAAATGAAGGACAATTTCTTCAAGCGGAGGATTTATTTATTGTATCTAAAAACGAAATAGAAGATACTGATTTTGGTGATTGTAAGTATGATGTTATGGAAGTATCTGTATATGATATCAATAATAATTTATTACCACAAAAAGCAGGAAATAATGTTGCGTATATAAAGAAGCGAGATATTAAAAACTATATGTATAGTTTTGTTAATAAAGGTGGACAAAAAGAAATAGCTATTAATATTGAAAAACTATTAAATGATTTAGGTTTTAAAAATGGTATTCTTAAAGTTAATATAAATTTTGTTAGAAATAAAGTTGGTTCTGATAATCAATTACAAAAAGTTTGGATACAAGAAATATCTCCTTCAAGAGAAGAAATTCGTATAATTCCATTAAAAACTAAAGATGAAAATATAAATAATATAACTAAATCTGAATTTAAAAAGATAAATAATTTAAGTAAAGATTTTAAATATTATAAAAAAAATATATTAGATGCTATTGATAAATTTGAAGCAAATTCATTATCAGTAATAGATGATGCGTTGGTTGCTAAATTTGGAAATGATTTTAAAGCAACCATTAGAAAAGATTTTGGTTTAAGAGATTTGGATACATTTAATAAAAGAATATTTGAAAATTTTAGAGATAGTATTCAAAATTGGGTGAACAATAAATATTATGATATATCCCAATCGAATTTTGGAAAACCATCTGAAACTAGATTTGAAGATTGTGAACAATATGATTTTAATATGTTATTATCAGAAATGCAATCAATATTAAATAATTGTATTTCGATTAATATAAAAACATTAAAAAGAAGAAATATTGATTTCAAACAAATACCTAAAGAATTTGCTATCATTGAACTAAGAAAACAAATTCAAGATAATTTAAATTCATTTGGTACAAAAGTTGAAATAAAAAGAAATATATACTCACCTGATGTTGCATCTGTAAATGTAGTTGGTACAAGTCAATTACCATCTATTGAAACTATTGTTGAAAAACCAATAGTAATAGAGCCAAAGGTAATACAACAACCAACACCACCAGCTCCTATAAAAGCTAAGGCATATAAGTATTATGTAACAAATGGGTCTAATACTATGGGACAATATAGTAGTGGATTTACAAATTCATTTGGATATTTTGATGCAGATGGTGTAGAAAGAATAGGCAAATCATTAACACCTGGAGAAACAACCACTGTTTGTGCACAACAAGGAACAATCAGAAGTGGTGGACCTAATTGGACAGTAACACAGGGTGAAGAATGTAATTCACAACCAGTTTCAACGCCTGTAAATGTTGTAACAACACCAACATATAGTGGTGGCGGAGGAGGCGGTAGAGTTATGGATGATTATAGAAATTATAATGGTGGAATAAGCGATAGAGCTAACCTAGAACAATATACATAAAATTATCATTAAGATATTTATAATAAACAATTACTTTGGAAAAACCAATAGAACAACTTTTTGATTACCCAACGTTTGATACCAACAATGGGATACCATTAGCGGTGTTGAATGATGCAGCAGCTGGTGCAGATAATGGATTTCCTAAACCTGCTCCTGCTCCTACATATGTTCCGCCTGTACCATCTAACCCAATCACAATTCATTTAATTGGCGAAGATACTGATTTAGAATTTTTAGAAGATGGTAGTTCAAAAGGATTTGGCAGAACAATAGATGTAGTATATGGTTCAGCATTACAATTTAATGGACCAAAAACATATACTGCTAATTTAAATAATGGTAAAGTATTATCAAAATTTGTTGTTGCTATAAAGCAATTGAGTAGTGGAACTTATACTATGGATGGTATAGGTGTTACGGAATATAAATTAGTGAATGATAATTGGGAAGAGCAATCTACTCAAAATTTTAATATTGGAAGTATATCTTTGAGATTTAAATCAACAATTTCAATTCCTACCAAACCAATTGAAGATGAAAAAACTATAAAAACAGTTGTTTCAACTCCAAGTCCAAATTCTCAACTTGAAATGGTGTTTGGTACAAATTTACCAAACGAATTAAAAGATTTGTTAAATTTATCATATCAAATTGTATATAGAGGAGATATATTAGATAGTGGTACAATTGGAATCAATAGTAATAAATTTAAAGAATTATCAAACGAAATTATAGATAATTCGGTTGTAAATTTTGAAGTAAAAGGAAATTTACCAGATGGTATTTCGATAGACCAAATTTATAGTGGATTAAGTTCACAATATAATGGTGATTTCAGTAGATTAAATAAAGTAGGATATGCATTTAGTGTTCCTACATCTCAATTAAGAAATTCATTTTTAGTAATAGTTGATGCTGCAAAAGAAATAAAATATGCAGAACCAAAAGTAACTTTAAGTGCAACTCAATATACTACGCATGTAAAAGAATCGGATACTGAAAAAGCAGTAGTTATTCCATTCAATACAGACCAAGCAGATAATGTAATTGTTTATATTGATGAGAACACTACTTTAAGAGTCCCAGCTTCCGATAGACAGGTTACACTTTATTTCCAAAAAGATTTCAAAGAAATTTACGGAAGTAAAAAAGTAATATTAGTAGCAGAAGGAAATAACTACGGAACGGGTCAAAAGGCGGAAGTTATTTTAACATTTGTTTCAATAAATGATTATCCATCGATTACTGAAACTACTGCTCCAGATACATTAGATATACCATCATTTTCAGATTATAATATAGATTATGAAATAACATATTCTACATTTTCAACAACAAGTGTAAATGTATGGTTAAAATTAAAAGATGGTAGTAGAGTAGGGATAGCATCGGACCAACCATCTACTGGTAAATTAAAAATAAATCTTAAAACACTAAGAGATAATTATCCTAATTGGGTTGGTAGTAAGAATGTAACATTCATATTAATTCCATATAATAGAAGTGGAGCTGAGGAATTAATTGGTAACGAATATGAGATTGTTACTAATTTAATATTACCATCTATTGAATTAAATGAAGAAATAATTTCAAAAGCATTATTTGATTCATTTACTAAATCATTGGATGTAATAGAACCTGAACCTGATAGTAAATATTTAACACATCTTGCTAATTTTGGTAACGATGAACAAATAATAGTTTCATCTTGGGAAAATGATAATTGGACTTTATCTAAAAAATCAGAAGATGAATTAGGTAATGTATATGTAAAAGATGAAGATGTTGTAGAATCTATAATATTAAAATTATATTCTCCAATTCCATCTAATATCGTAAATAATTCAACTTTTTGGATTACAAAATTAATGAGTAATCCTTTGATTGAAACTGTTATATTAAATGAGCAGGATGAATTAAAATGCCCTCCATTGAAAGGGCCAAATTTCAATATAGGCGTTGATTTTGTTAGTGGGCAATCTACAAATTATGAATCATTGGATAATTTAATGCTTAGTGGTTCTGTTTCATCAAATGAATTAATTACTACATTTGTTAGTTCATCTATAATTGATATGGATGGACTTAATATTGAGTATTCAAGTGGTTCTACATATTTGTGGAATAATTTTGTACATTTTAGTTCAGCTAAAGAAAGAGTTGATAATTTTGTATATAAAGTTCAATTAATTGAAAAATATAATCAATTAATATCAAATACAAATCCATTAATATTATCGGATAAGCAAGAAGCAGAAAGACAACTTATAAAGAAAAATCAATTATTACAAGGATTTGATGGATTTGAAAAATTCTTATATTCATCATCATCTTTAAGTTGGCCTTATAATGGAAATACTATTGAAGCTAGTAATTCAACCGAAGTCGAAAATTGGTACAATAATATAATTACATTAGCTGAAGATTTTGATATAGAAAATCCAAATTGGGTTCAAAATAATATACCACAATACATTGTTAATAATGTTGAGAATGATAGTTTATTATTATTTTTCTCAATGATTGGACAACATTTTGATAACATATATTATCATACTAAAGCTATTGAAAAGAGTAGAGGTTTAGGATATAAAGCAAAAGATGGTATTTCTGATAAATTATTATTTGATGTTTTACAATCATTTGGATGGGATGCTAAAAATTTAGCAGCTGATACTAATTTGTGGAATTACATATTCAATACTACTGATGTTCAGATAAATCCAGCTAAGCAAAAGACATATGAAGTTTGGAGAAGAATTGTGAATAATTTACCTTATTTATTAAAAAATAAAGGTACAAGAAGAGGTGTATATGCATTATTGAGTTGTTATGGAATTCCATCATCAAATCTTTCAATTTTAGAATTTGGTGGACCAGAAGTAAATGATACATCTAAAAGTAAATTGGTAATGGATAATGTTACTACTGCTCTTAGTATGACATTAACATCATCTGTTGAAATGGAATGGAAGGTAACTGATAAAGGTACAAAACCAAATACAATAGAATTATTTGTAAAACCTGCGTATTCTTCGGATTATAGATTAATTAGTGGTAGTGGATGGAATGTTGAGTTATCTTCAAGTGGAGATGGTGTTTATGGTAATGTAGTATTTAACTATGATAATTCCAATTCAATTACATCATCATTATTTCCAATATTTAATGATAAATTCTTTGGTATAGCGGTAAGTAGTGGTTCAAATGGATTAAAATTAGATATAAGACAAGCAGATAAAGAAAGAACTATTTTTGAACAATCCATATCATCATCTCATTCAAATAATTGGAATAATGGTTCTACCATTAAATTGGGAGGAAATTATAGTGGTAGTATAGATGAATTCAGATTATGGTCTGATGTATTGGATACTTATGTATTTAATGAGCATGTTTCATTTCCTGAAATGATAAATGGTAACCACACATCATCTTCAACCGATGATTTATATTTCCGTTTAGATTTTGAATATCCAAAAAATTTAGCATTATCATCATCATTGATAAATGTTGATACTAATGTGTATTTTGAAAATGGATTAACAAGAAATGATTATGAAAATGGTTCAAACGCAACATTATATTCGGAAAATGTAGAACCATTATTATATGCAACTGCACATAATTTTCCATCAATAATAAAATATCCATATAACTTTGAACCAATTGATAGAACTATCGTATTATCTATGCCAGATGGTGGAGCTAGTAGATTTTCAACAAACAAAGTTAGATTCGAAGAGCAAACATTGGTAAATGATTTATCATCTAAACATCGTTCTACTAAAAAAGCATTTGACCAATCTCCTACCGATTCTAATAGAGTTGGTTTATTCTTTTCTCCTACAAAGGAGTTAAATATGGATATTGCAAAATCATTTGGTGGAATCAATTTAGATAACTATATTGGTGACCCATCTGATGTATATAAAACAAATTATAGTACATTGGATTCTTTAAGAAATTATTATTTCCAAAGATTCGATGGTAGAGATATTTATGCCTACATCAACTTAATCAAACTATATGAGAAATCAATGTTTGAAGATATTAAGAAGATGTTGCCGGCAAGAGTTAAAGCAACAACTGGTTTATTAATTGAACCTCATATTTTAGAAAGAAGTAAAGTAGCTCATAAAAAACCAAAAGGAGAAGATTATCAGAAAGAAAGTAGTATTCATTATAGTGATACTACAATATTGAGTTCGGAAAATATTCAAAAAGAAGTAACATTAGATACTACTTTAGAATATGATATTACTTCTGAAAATAATCAATATGATGCACATATTTATACAGCGTCTGTTGATAATATAGTTGGTGAAAATTATCAATATAATTCTGTATATGATTATAATGATAAAATGGATACATCAGCTGAAAATTATCAAAAAGAAGTGATAATTGATGCTGGATTGGGAGACCCAACCATATTAACTGAAATTTCATTAGGTATCGAAACTTATGGACAAACTGCTTATGAAGAAATTGGATTTGGAATTTATGCACAAAGCGGTTCTGCTATTAGAACATATTTTGATAATGGTGGTAGAATAGTAAAAGAAAGAGTAAGAGTAAATTTAATTACTGAAGAAAAAGAAAGAATTGTAAGTAAATTTGCAGTAATTGCATCTGAAAGTGGATTGGGTGACCCGCGTGGTGGATATATTTCTGATATAGAAACATATACAGAAACTAAATTAAATATTCAACCATTTAGTGGCTCAATTATTCCACAAGTAAAAGGAAAAATTATAAATGTTACACCTGTTGATGGGTATTTACCTACTCATAATAAATTTACTTCGGATTTGACAAGAGGAATGCAAAATTCTTTCTATAAAGGTTCAAAAAATACTGCAGCAACTACTTTAGATGGTACTTCGCCAGTTGAAACTTTTGTATCAAATCCAAATACATTAAAAGTAAATAAAGCAGGTAGAGCATCTAATGAACCAATATTGGAAGTAGAATAACGGATTTTTAAAATAATTATATTTATAAACAAAGAATAATAATATACTATGGGATATTTAAGTAATACCGAATTAACAGTCGATGCTATCTTAACAAAAAAAGGTAGAGAAAAATTAGCAGCTGGACAGGGGTTAAACATCACTCAATTTGCTTTAGCAGATGATGAGATTGATTATACTCTTTATGAACCGGCTCATCCACTTGGTTCTGCATATTATGATGCAGCAATTAAGAATATGCCAGTTTTGGAAGCAAATCCTGATGAAACACAGGTAATGAAATATAAATTAGTAACACTTCCAAAAAATACAACTCGTATTCCGGTTGTAGAGTTTGGTGTTCCTAATATTTCAGTTAATCAAAAAAGTGGCGAAGTTGCTTTATCACCAACTACATCTCCGGCAGGAAATAGAAGTTTAGGATATACTATTGTATTATCTAACAAAAATGCAGGTGATATTGTAGGAGAAGGTGTAACATCTGATGTAGGTTCAGTACCTGTATTTATTGGTGATGATGTATCAGCAACTGCAGCAATCGCAAAAGGATTAACATTTAAATTTATTCCAAACCCATCTTTGACTTCAACCATCAAAACAACTATAACTGTTTATGGTAACGAAACGGGTGGTTCACAAACTATTCCAATCACCGTAACATACGTTCAATAATTTAAACTATGGCATTAATAAGAGATAACAGAGGAGCCCTATTAGCAAGTAATATTTCACAATATTTGGCAGGCGCAGCCAATACGGCTGGTACTCCCGTAGATACTAACGAATTGGTTAGAATAATGAACCAATTTTTAGGAACAGGTGAACAAATCAGTTCTGATTTAACTACCATTACAAATGGTATCTACAAAAAATTTGGAGCAATTGATAAAGTAAGTAATAGAACCGAAATTGTAACATCAGGCATTTGGAGTGGTGATTTGGGTTCATTAGCAGTTAATTCTACTTACACTTCATCTACACAAGCTGCAAGTGTTAGTGGTAAATATTATTTGGATGTATATAATGATTTGACATCAAATGATGGAGCTGAAGTTCAGTTCTCAATTGCATATGGTGATTCAAATGGATACGGAGCACCAACATTAACACAAGATGATTCATCTACACTTTCTACATTGGCAACTTATAACCAATATAAAAATATTTTATTAGGTTCAGGTGATAGTGCATTTAGTGTATATAGTGGTTCAACTGCTGGAGCAGCTGATTTAACATCTTTCTATGTAATAAATGTAAATAGAGCAAGATACAAAGAAAAATTAGACCCAGGTAATATTTCAATTTTATTAAGTGGTACTAGTAGTATCAATTTAATTGATGATAGTGGTGGAACTGATGAAAATGTAACAACCGCAGGTAGAGTTTACAATTTGGTTAGTGGTTCATTAAATATTGGTGTATCTACAACTGCAACAATTGCAAATTATTCTTCTCCTGTAAATGGACAAGGATATGGATTATTCTATCCAGATATGGGTATTATTTTATTAAACCCAGCGGCATTACAATCTAAAGTTGATATTAAATTAGCAGCAGCAACTTCATCAGCAGCTAATACATATCATATTAATAGAGGTTCTAATTATGGTGGTGTTGCATTATTAAAAGCATTAGAAGGTGGGGCTGATTTTCAAGCTCGTAGAACTGAAAATGTTTCAACATCCCATTATTTCGTAAGAGCAAACAATAGAGAGTTCAATTTCTCAAACAACCCAACATTCGTAACGGGTTCAACTGGTCAATTTGTTCAACCATTATTTGAAAAAGACCCACATGTTTATATTACAAGTGTAGGTTTATATAATGATGCAAATGAATTATTAGCAGTAGCTAAAACTTCAAAACCAATTGAAAAATCATTCGATAAAGAAGTAGCAATAAAAGTAAAGTTAGATTTTTAATAGAGAGTAACCAATGAACTTTAGACCCACCTAATTGGTGGGTTTTTAGTTTCAAAGATATTTATATACGATATGTTAAAAAGAATACCAAAATCGGATATTAGTATTCGCCCATTTAAGGCGTACAAAGACTGGAGTTTTGATGATACTTCTGATGAAATCGAATTATTGGAAGCAAATGAAACATCTTCTGTATTATCTGGATTATACCCACAAAATTCAATATATGGCCAATTAAGGGCTCAATTTTATTACGATTCAGGGGATAATGTATTTTTAAGAACTGGTCATAAAAGAAATAGATATAGTCCTGCTATTTTGGTAAAAGAAAGATATCTTAGAGATTCTGCTAAAATAATTTCTATACCAAACATATATGTTGGTGAAGGTATAAAAAAAGGGTCTGTAATATTGAGTGATAATTTGAATCAATTAAATCAAATTGATTATATAGATGATTCATTTGGTAACTTACAAGATAATAGAGATGAAATTATTGTATCAAGAATAGATGTTGAAAATCAAATATTTAATTTCATAGATTTAGCAGAGAATGTTTATTCGTGTTCATTATTACCTTTAGAAATAGAATCATTTGATATTCAAATGGGAACTTTGGATATTAGATATGCAAACAAACAACAACCTACTATAAATTTAATAAGTTTAGATATTCAATCTGGCATAGCCATTGCTGAAGATATTCCATTTTTACCAGAAGAAGCGCAGGGTATTAAAATTGGTAATGTATTTTATAATCAAGGATTAATTGTAATAACACGAGATGTTGCAGAAAAATTACAAAATAATTGGAAATTGGATTATAAATCTACACAAACTATATATGAGCATGAATATCTACTCATCGTTGAGCAAGATGAATTCAATGTATCAAGTAATCCATCGGCAATCGTAGAGGTTGGTAAAGAAGTATCATATGTTACAAATACAAATGGTACGATACAAAAAGTAACTACTAATCCTGGTGTGAAATATATTCGTAAAGCATTTACTTTAGAAAATGGAACGGGCTCAATGGATTATTCTTACACATATAGTGGTTCTATTGGAAATAAAAAAGCTGGATTTGAACATTGGGAGATGAGTGGTTCTATTGATACAACCGGTTCATTCCTTGCACCATTTATAACAACAATTGGTTTATATGATGATGAAATGGAT
>Ga0222712_10006200_pt1 | contig 11849 bp, 14 predicted proteins | sample C33_657DmetaG_FD_165043 | JGI IMG/M metagenome (GOLD analysis project Ga0222712, IMG submission 165043) | Estuarine water microbial communities from San Francisco Bay, California, United States - C33_657D | ecosystem: Environmental > Aquatic > Marine > Unclassified | place: USA: California... | reverse complement strand
AATTTGCTGCACAAGATATTGCAGCCGATTAAAATTATTTATGATGATTGGGAAACGAAGAAAATCTTTATGCTTATAAATGATATGATAGACTTTCGTTTGAAGTCTGAATGTTTTGTTTATATTCTCTGATAACGTAGCTTTTATTGATATTTTTTTTGCCACTTACTATGCAAACAAGAGTTTTAACCAGAGGCTTACCAGCATTCTGTTCAACTTAAAATACCCATTATTAATTATAAGCCGCATCGCGTATTTTGCATTACTTTTATCGCCTCGCAGGTACAATGTGTTTATATATTCTAATGAAAACAAGGCAACAAACCTTTCAATCTCTAAATGAGATAACTCCCAGATACCCGAAGATATGTATTTTTGAGAAGGCGATTTTTCTTCTAACAAAGCTATCAACCAATTAGGTGCTTTAGAACTTTTTAAAATATCAATGTATAAAGCTGTAATCTCTGTATTGAACATAACAAAACCCTCACCCACTGATTTTGATGAGCCATGCAATCGAAACTGAGCAAATCTCCTATCTGAAATGAGTACATTTTGTGTACCATATTTACACAAATATCTAAACCAAAGCTCATCATCGAAAACATAGCGAAGACTTTCATTTACACCACCAAATTCATTTACTATTGATGTTTTGTAAAAACTACCAGGTTGGTTCATTTCTACCTTTGCTATTGTCTCAGCTACATACCTTTTTATACCCATTTTGTACTCATGGCTAGTGGTATTATCTTGATCAAAAAAGCATCTCGTAAAACCGCACACAACATGGGTATTTTTGTTACTCTCAAAGCAATTTACAATAGTTTGAAGTGCATCCAGCTCCAGAATATCATCACTGTTTATCCAATTAAATATTTCTCCGTTGCATTTTTCTAATCCTTTATTTATTGCATGAGCCTGACCTCTATCGGGCTCACTTACCCAAAAAGAAATGAGCTTCTCATACCTTTTTATAATAGAAACTGTTTCATCTATACTCCCTCCATCTATTATAATTAATTCTACATTTTTATATGACTGCTCGAGTATAGATACAATCGTTTGCTCAATATATCTGCCTTGGTTTAATGAAGGGATTATTATAGAAATTAATGGTTCCAATTTCTTACCTTCTTTTTAAAATTTCTTTAGCTTTGTGAAAATAAAGTCCAACAGGATAGTAAATATTTTGTTTAAATTTATTCTGTGCAATAGGAGCATAGCCTTCTTTTCTATTAATAATTGAAGTTAAAAAATGAAGTGTTCGAAAATCATCATAGTACTGGTTTGGTATATTATTAACAAACCAAGGCTCAATGAATTTTTTATAGAACATAGTATCGTCTTTATCATGACAAATAATGTCTTCAATCATATCATCTTCATTTCCATAATCATTAAAATCAAAAAAACTCTTGGGATTAAATTCGAAACCTATCAATGGATTCCCCCAATATAGAGGAATCGTATTACAGATCATTGCTTCAGGCAATTTCTCTGATGTGTAGCCAGGATGTTGAGCATTTTCAAAACACAAATTAAATTTATACTTTCCAATAAATTCGTATTTATTTTCTATTCTTCTTCCAATATTGTTTAAATGTTTTCCTCCTGAAGCAACAGTCTTGTATTTTGATAATTTATGAAAGAAATTGTTGCGTTCTTGTGTGTTGGGATTGCTTACCACCATCGAACAGAATCCAATCTTTTCTTCAATTAGTTTATTTATATCTAGCTTTCGTTTGTCAAGTTGATCGGGATGAATATTGTACAAAACGTAATTAGGCAAACGTAAATTTCTTGCATCATTCCAGTACTCAAAAGACATAGAGAAATCACACTCTTTGTATTTAGGCATGAGCCAGTTTTCAGGTGTGTAATAAATACGAATACAATCGAACTTTAGAAAATCTTTCCCCTCCCACGAGTAAATCAGAATATCAGGGTTATCTGAAGTAATTACTACTTCATATTTCTTTCTTAAAATATTAGTAAAATAATTATCTTCAGGATTCCAAACATTCCAAAAATCGGTGTAGAAAAGTTTTAATATCGGTTTCAAAATCTATAATCTTATTTATCCTACCCCTAAATCTAATTTGATACTATTTAAGAAATTTAGGTTGTAAATCGTTTAATTCTAATTTTAATATTTATGAGCAGTCTGTTCAAATATGAGAATAGAAATGAAGGCTGGGAAAACTCTTTGTCTCGCATTGCCCATATTGGAAAATCAATCATTTCAGTTTCCCATTTTGCACTACCTTGAACCTCGTCGGCACTTATTAGTTTAATTCCAAATTTTTTTCCTAAAATAGAGAAAAAACTTTGATCACTTCGATGATCAATAAACCCCTCGAAATTTGGATATATATACTTTCCTCTGTCGGCAAGGTCGGGTCTTTCCCTAAATACTTTTAGCCATTTTTCTAAAAAATATTGAGTCTCAGTCGTTTTTACAATTAAGAATGCAGTAGCCTGAATTTGAGGGGTGTGGGTTATTTCTTTATAATCTGAGCAATTGAAATAATAAAAAGTATCTGCTTTTGTCCACATAAATTCATGCATTTCCTCACCAAAAACCGTAGCTAAAATTGGCAACTTATTATTCATTGCTAAATCACAATATTCAAAAAAACGGGTAAGCCCATATTTATTTAAGTGACATCCAGAATCTGCATAAAGTAAAATATCACCACATTGCATTTTTTTAAATGATTGTAATATGACCTGCGGCTTCCAGGCACATAAGTATAATGTAAATGGTTTTAGTAAAATAGAGAACTCTTCTTTAAAATTCTTTTCTAGGTGATCTTCATTCCAAGCAAAGATTTCTTTAAATATTTTCATATCTTTTGCCTGAGATCGGATTCTCGACAATGACTTATGTAGCCTCTTATCGGCAAAAGAACAAAAGTAAATATCGCTTTTATACAAATTCAAGATTTTACTGATTCAAAATTTATGCTTATCAAAAGCATATTAATAATAAAAACATATTTCACAACCGGATTAGCTAAGTATTTTGTAAAATACATCATATCCATGTTTCAATTTCTTAATGGTGAAAAAAATCGATTACAATAGAAAATGACAAGTAAGTATTTTCTTGTAACATTATATGTAAGTACCCCTTTAAGTTATAGCTTATTAGTTAGCAATTTCGTTTTTATGATCCTATCCCATATTTCGGACACGCAAAACTTAACTTTCCGGGCTTATTGATTGACAGAATTCTATGTATTCCATGGGTGTCAGATTGTTTAAAGAACTATGTGGTCGATAGTGACTGTATTCGTATCTCCAAGCGTCTACCTTCTCTTCTGCATCATCAAATAACATGAACCAATTTATATTCAAACACTCATCTCGGAAGCTACCATTGAATGATTCAATATATGGATTATCCGTTGGTTTTCCGGGTCTTGAGAAATCTAAGGTAACATTATTTTCATATGCCCAACGGTCTAAATCCTTGCTGATAAATACAGACCCATTGTCATCCTGGATGCGTTCTGTTGTAATCCCGTGGTATTGCTTGACGTCATCCATAATTCTGACAACGTCGATACCTTTGATTAATTGCCCGACTCGTGTAGCCATACATTGGCGACTAAAGTTAACAACCAAAGTTAAGAAAATAAACTTCCAACCATTGAATAACTGGTCAGCAACAAAATCCATCGACCAACTCTGTTGGATGTTGACTTGCTTAAGGCGTTACATACGGTGTATTGACGCTTTGCTTCTACGAGGTCGTTTACTGCGAAAATTAAGCCCTTACTCTTTGTAATTGCGGTGTACACGCTTTTTATTATCCTACCAGCCCTCAAGCATTAAAAGCACATATATTCGATTTACATCATAGCGGATTCTCATTTTAGCGATCTCTACAATTCTACTCCAGATGGCCTCCTGAGAATATTTTGTGGATTGACTATAACACAATGTCCTGCATAGCTTAGTATCTCTACTTGAAAAACTTTTTGCGTAGATACTTTATATTAATTTTTCAGCGTTTGTACCTAACCCTTTAGTTGACTGATTTTTATACATTTTTTTTAACACATACTGGAGTAATTGTTTTCCAAGGTTAGATCTTCAACAATCTGCTTCAAACGGCTGTTCTCATCTTCAAGTTGTCTTAACCTACATATCTCGGTTATACCCACTCCACCATACTTTTTCTTGAAACTGTTAAAGGTGACATCAGAGATACTCATTTTGTGTATGACCTCAACAACAGATATTCCTTTCTCGGCTTGTTTGATGGCGAATAAGATTTTTTGTTCCGTGAATTTTAAATTTATTATGCGCAATTTTCGGGTTTTAAATTATTGAAAAATGCCCTGATTTTTATATTTTAAATTGTCTAAATTATCATGATAAGGTCATATAAACAAATGTGGTGCTGATGAGTTTAACTTCCAGTGTTGTTTGTAGCGATCCTAAATATCAAGGTGATTTATTTGAATTTGATATAATTGATATAAATTTTGAAAATGATTTAGTGCAACGATTTTTTATTTTCAGCAATTTGTTTGGGGTAAGAATATGTTTAAAGACAAAATAGTTTTTCGAAACATTACTATTATTTTTTAAATTAACAGAAGTCGTTAAAAGAGGTTTATAATATCTATTCAGAAACGTTAAATTATCACTGTCTTCATTAGTTACAATATGAATAGGATGCTCTTGAATTGATATAGAATTTGATTTTTGATTACCATATTTCAAAGTATTAGGATCGCAATTAGTGTGAGTAGCATCATCACTAAAGCCTATGTTTTGTATTAAATTTAGAGATGGTTCAATGGACAACATATCGTGTTTCCAACAAGCATAACTCCATTGATAATCCCACGTATCACAATTTGCACTTCTATGTTCACAAAATGTTTTTGCCCAATAGTTTACTTGATCTTGATCCTTAAATACTTTTTGCAACAATCCATTTTTAATATCATTTTCCCAACTTTTCATTTTATAGTCATATAAAGCCCAAGCTCTTTTCCAGGTTGCCCAACCCCAAATATGTGGATACTTTGTAAAACCATAAGATTCCTTTAAAGGCAATTCACCTAATCTAAAATTATTACCACTTATCATCCCAATTTTTTCATAATTCTTATACCTTTCTAATAATATTTCGCAATACTCAAAAAAGGAAGTGCTAGGCAAGCAATCATCTTCTAAGATTATACCTTGATCTACTTGTCCAAAAAACCAAGTAATGGCCTCAGAAACTGCTAAACCACAGCCTAGATTCTTTTCTCTAAAAAGAGTTTTCACTTCACAATGCCAAGTAATACTTTTCATTACAATATCTCTAACATTAGAACATAACTTATTTTCATTCTTCTTATTAACTCTTGGCCCGTCGGCTGCAATAAAAAGATTTGCTGGCTTTACAACAGAAATAGCATTAATCACTTGTTGAGTAGATTCAGGCCTATTAAAAACTAAAAATAATATTGGTGTATTAAAACTCATAAATTATTTTTTTACCAATAGCATGCATTTTCTAATAAGTCACCTTTAGGGACTTCACTACTTAATGGCCGAACCCAAAATTCATTGAATAAGTTTTTAAAAAAATCTCTAGTCTCCCAACGGTTTCCTTTTATACCAAATAAAATTTGTGTTGCTCCACCCATATGTATAGATTGTCTACCCATAGATTTTATATAAGAGGCTAGGGGTAATCCGTAAGCGCCTGCTCCAATTATTGCTATATCAAAATCTATATTTTTTATTTCATTTTGCATAAATTCCAGTGCATCAAACCAAGTGATAAATTTACTATCATGAATATTTAATGTCTGGATTGACTTATATACTTTCAAATCAAATTTCGGAAGTATATTTTTATCAGAAAAAAGCAAGTCGTGTTTTTCATACTGCCTTTTTATACTCTCTGCAAAAGGATGTATTACTAACACTTTTTTACCTTCTAAATATCGACTCCATGGTTTACTATGATAATATGGCTCAATTGCTTCTAGTGGAATTAATGACGCATTATGCATATATTTTTTTACAAAATAATCTTCTCCAGGTTTAAACCAAACACCCAAAACATCTATATTTTTTATGCATCTTAAATAGAGTTCACAAAAACTATTAAGAGAGTCGTCTGTTGTAGGAAAAAAACCGGACTGTTTAGTAATTTCTTCTCTGTGGTTGTTTGTCCACACATTCTTATTTCTGTACCCACGTACATAAGCAAACAAATATTCAAGCTCTGTAGAACCGAATCTTGAAATCATGATAGGTTTTAAAGAAAGAAGTACTCGCTCAATCTCTTTATTTCCGGTTTCCATATTCGTAATACACTTGCTACCATAACTTTTTTTAAAAACTTTAGTGGAGCTATTTATTGTAGAAGGCCTGGTGATATCTTTAAAGAAAATTTCAACTTTTTTAAAATATTTTATCACTATCATTAATTAAAAAAATAATTTTAAATAAAGAAAAAGTAAATTCAACTTTTTCTTTATTATACTCAGTAAGTATGATTGTAATTTAGGACTTTCGGTACCTTTTTTTTTATAAAAAGAAGGTATATCTCTATACTTGTCATAGCCATTTTTGATAACGTCATTTCTATAATCTTTCAAAATATTTATTAAATCAGGTCTTTGATCTAAATTAAATTTTGAATGACGAGAAATATCAGAAGATCTAATATTAACTCCACTAAAATGATAGAAAATTAAAGGGTGTTGATTAACAAAATAAATATCGCCTAGTTGAGTTAATTCTCGTTCATGTAAATTCCAAGCAGCAATATTATAACCCGGACTTTTTTCTATCAATACATGATCAAAATAAACTGGCGCTAGATTCATCCATTTTTGATCGTAAAAGGTATGCATTATGGGATTATTATATCCTTGGTCAAGTAATTTTTCTTTCCACCATTCTAAAATTTTTTCACTTTCAACCTTTCTACTAAACCCAATAAAACCTAAATTGAATGTACCAGTACTTAAAAAATTTACTTCCTCTTGGCCAAATGGATGACTGTCACTAGGTGTAAGAATATGTGGGGTTAGGATTGTAGAATAATTAATAAGATTTTGAAAAAGTTCTTGTAGAGAATTATAAACTTTAATATCAGGATCAAAATAAATTACGTTTAGGACATCCTGCTCATTCTTAAAAATGAAATCAAATATATAAGGTTTTACTGCAGTATTTAACTCTATAATGTCATATTGTAAAAATAACTTTTTAAAACAACTTATTTCCAAATCCTCAATCTCGATTATTTTGAAAGGAGATTTATGTTTAACTTCTTTTTTTTCAAGAAATTTATCGACAACATATATTCTAAAATCAACATCAGGATTAGTGTCTTCTAGCGACTTGCCAAGGGTAAAAGCTTGTGCTAAATAATTAATAGAACATATAGTAAAGGTGATATTTTTATTCATTTGTATTTATCGAAAACTATTTTCTAAAACAAAAAATATTTAATTGTAACTCGTAATAAAATTCTTTTTTATGATCAATAAAAGGATTTTTCATAAGTTCGTTTGCACTTGCTATGTAATACTTGTACCCGGAATCTTGGATAATTTCTAATAATTCACTCAAATAAGCCGGCTTTTGGGGAATGCCATGATACTCAACAAATAAGAATCTGACATTTTGTAATTCCTCTTTTATATCAGCTAAAACCTCCAATTCTGCACCTTCAATATCTATCTTAAGAAAATCAATTTCTTTATCTAAAATATATTCTTTAAGTCTTACAGTTTCAATTTCAGAAGTTATATTATCGTTTATGCCAAGTTCACTTAAAGATCCCCCTAATGCACCATCTGAAGAAAAGCTCAAAAAAGAGTTACTACTCCAAACTGCTTTATTTATAAGTTCTACATTTTTAAATTTAAAAATCTTAATATTTTCAGTTAACAGTTCGAATATTTTCGGGTCAGGTTCAAATGCAATAATTTGGGAATCAGTAAATAGGTTTTTAAAATAAATAACACTTAAACCCCAATTTGCACCACAATCAAGAATAATTGGAGATTTGTTTTGGGTTTCGAATTTATAAACTTCTTGTATAAAAATCTCCTCTACACTATGTACGAACCAATACGGATGAGATATTTGTATTTTTTTTTCAAAAAGAGGAATACTGACAATAATCTCTTTGTATTCCTTATTCAAATTTTTAAAAAATTTATATGGAATACCTAAAGACTCTATTTTTTTTTGATAACTTGATTTTAAAAATATCATTTTATACTTTTTCCCATTTATGTGTTTCCCAATTATATTTTTTTATTACACGTGCAGGAATTCCTATTGCAATACAAAAGTCTGGAATGTTCTTAGTTACTACTGAGTGTGCTCCAATAACACAATTTCTTCCTATAGTTACACCTGGTAGTATACTCACACGATATCCTATAAAACAATTTTCGCCAACTACAACTTTACCTTTCGAATAAAGCGGCTGCTCAACTGGCACTAAACTCATAGCGGGATCATAACCGTGAGTATGATCGGAAATATAAAAATACTCGCTTATCAAGCAACCATTCATAATCTCTAAACATTCTATTGCAGTTATGCATGAATAATTTCCAATAGTAACATTATCACCGATTTTAATTATTATTTCATTAGCGAAGTCAGTTCCAGCTTTGTAACTAGCTAACCAAGATTGTTTTCCAATGTATGTGTTATTACCAATAAATATTTTTTCGCCATTTTCAATTTTAAACTCTACATCAATAATACTTTGTTTTCCGATTTTAATTTTATGTGGATTGTACGAGCAATTAGTAGGATGTTTTTTTTGTTCGAAGTTGTCAACTAGAATCTTTAGCAAGAACCCCTTAATGAGCTTTTTCATAAGTAAAAATTACATTTTCAGCAACAATTCCTTGCCAATTATTTCCAAGTATCGATTCGTATTTACTTAGCACTTTTAAATTTGTCTTTGATACCCATTGATCAAGCACTATCCCATTACTTACTATTACTACATCAATTTCATATGATCCTCCTTTTACTGGAAGCCTAAGCTCAAAATTAAAATTGTAAGTACCATTTGAAATATCAAAAAAGTCACCTCCAAAATCTCTACTGTTTACAGAAAAAACTATAACCCCATCTAAATTTCTTATTACTAATCCAATTTCTACATTTAAATAAGTGCTTTTAGAGATCAAAGAAAAAGTGACGGAAAAAACTTTACCTGAATAAATGCTATGTGCATTATTGTTTTGAATATTACTCTTTTCAAATTTAATTAACCATTGATTAAAAAATAGCTCCTTACTATTTGCTAATTCATTCCTTAAGCCATACTTCTCATCAATAAATGATTCAAGTTGATAGGTTTCCAAAATTGCAGACATCTCTCCATAATTACAAACCTGACCGTTTTTTAAATACAGTCCAGTATTGCAAAGGTTTTTAATTGCGGGTAGATTATGGCTTACAAACAAAACTGTTCTACCTTGATTTACACTTACATCTTTAATCTTCCCCAAACACCTCTTCTGAAACTCCGCATCCCCCACCGCTAGCACCTCATCTACAATCAAAATCTCTGGATCTAGGTGTGCTGCAACGGAAAAAGCCAATCGCACATACATGCCGGATGAATAGCGTTTTACAGGAGTGTCAATATATCTCTCAACCCCTGCAAAATCAACAATCTCATCAAACTTACTCTGAATCTCTCTTCGGGTCATCCCCAAGATTGCTCCATTCAAAAAGATATTATCCCTGCCACTCAATTCCGGATGAAATCCTGTTCCCACTTCCAGCAAACTGGCAACTCGTCCCTTGATCTTCACACTGCCAGTTGTAGGTGCAGTTGTTCGGCTTAAAATCTTCAATAGCGTACTCTTGCCTGCACCATTCCGACCAATGATGCCCAACACTTCGCCCTGCTTCACTTCGAAATTGATGTCTTTCAATGCCCAGACATAATCACTGTCGCCCTTCACTGTTCTGTCATTGGATTCACCAATCTTCAGATAAGGGTCTTCCATGCCCCTGATCTTGTGCCACCAGCGGTTGACATCATGGGAGATGGTTCCCGTTCCCACCTGGCCGAGGCGGTATTGTTTGGAGAGGTTTTCTACTTTGATAACAGTTGACATGTTTAGAGAAGTTGAGGGAGGTTAAGAGAGGTAAAATTCCAGCTACACTGTATCCATAAACGTCTTCTCTACCTTACTGAATATAAGTAACCCGATGAACAGGGTGATAACCATGAATCCGATGCTGTATCCAAAACTGGCTGTATCAAAACTGCCTACGCCAAGCATGGCGTAGCGGAAGGCTTCTACAAGTGGGGTAAGGGGATTCAAGTTGATCCAGAACCTCAATTCGTCAGTGGTGATGGTGGACAATGGATATACCACCGGTGTGGCATACATCAACAACTGTACGGCAAAGCCAATCAACACTGTCAAATCCCTGTACTTGGTGGTCATTGATGAAATGATGATGCCGAGACCGAGGCCAAGGCCGGCCATGATGAGGATGATGGTAGGAATTAAAATGAAGGTTGAGGGAGGTTGAGAGAGGTTGAGAGAGGTTGAAGATAATTTGTACCAGAGCATGGCGGCGAGGAGCAGCAGGAACTGGATGCCGAATTTTACAATATTGCTCATCACCGTAGATAATGGAATAACCACCCTGGGGAAATATACTTTTCCGAAGATGCCTGCATTGGCCACAAAAGTATTGGAGGTTGCATTCAGACATGAGGAAAAATAATTCCAGATGGTTATGCCACTCATGTAAAACATGACGGGTGGTACACCATCCGTCTAGATTTTTGCGATGTTGGTAAACACCACCAGGAATACCACTGTTGTAAACAGGGGTTGTATGAAATGCCACAATGGGCCGAGGATGGTTTGCTTGTACTGTGCAGTGAAATCCCGCTTCACAAACATCCACAACAAGTCCCTATATCGCCAAACCTCACGCAGATTGATGTCGAGGAGGTGGGATTGGGGTTTTATTTCGAGGTCCCATTCAATGGGGGTTGAGGGAGGTTGAGAGAGGTTTAGAGAGGTTGAGGGAGGTGTATTTGTACTTTCTAACATGATGATAAAACGTTTCTACTGGGTTTATTAACCTTTTCGCTATGCTGTTCAGCCTTTTACTTTGTTATTCATAAACCCATCTTGTGTGAAGAAGACTGGATATACATTTTCATTTGAAAACATGATTGCCTGGAGGGAATCAAGGAAGCTCGTAAAATCTATTTACGAGATTACATCGCAATACCCGAAAGAAGAATTGTATTCTTTGACAAATCAAATTCGCAGGGCCGCAGTGAGTATCGCATCAAATCTTGCAGAGGGTTCTGGTCGATCATCTCCCAAAGACAAGTCATATTTTTATCAAATTGCCTATTCAAGTCTGATGGAGATCTTAAACCAGATCTATACATCCTTTGACCTGCAGTATATTGATGAAAAAACATTTAGCGACTTAAGAGACAAAATCTGTGCTATTTCTTACCTGATAAATGCAATTCGAAAATCATGTCTTCCTAAACCTCTCTAACTTCCCTCAACTTCTCTAAACCTCCCATCCTCCGGTTTACCAACCTCTGGTTGGCTGTCAAGTTCAACTCACTTAAACCCTATCCTGTCTCGATCTTTCCAATCCTGCTGACTCGCTTTTTCGTCCAACAGATTTTCAATGACTGTATATATCTCGTTCAACTGAACATCATGATTCGAAATCCTGGTTTTTAAATGTTCTAGTTGCACTGAAACATCATTTGCGGTAATTATTGATTGCCGCATGGCAATAAATGCCCTCACAATCGCAATATTCATTTTTATGGCAGT
>Ga0222712_10006199_pt1 | contig 11850 bp, 9 predicted proteins | sample C33_657DmetaG_FD_165043 | JGI IMG/M metagenome (GOLD analysis project Ga0222712, IMG submission 165043) | Estuarine water microbial communities from San Francisco Bay, California, United States - C33_657D | ecosystem: Environmental > Aquatic > Marine > Unclassified | place: USA: California... | reverse complement strand
GAAAGGCTACATCCATCACAGAAGACTTGGCAGAATCAAAAATGCCATCGGCTAGTAATTTAAAAATCTCTGTATCCCCTAAAAATACCAATTTAAACAAGGCAATTACAAATGCAATCACAAAAAATGCCATCCAAATAATATTCAAAGCCATAAATCAATTGTTTGTGGTTCTAATATAGTCAATTTTGGGATTAGAATTGTATTTTTGCGCTCTTAAAACATGATAGATTATGGCATTACAGGCAGGAATTGTGGGATTACCTAACGTAGGAAAATCAACCTTATTTAACGCAGTAAGTAATAGTGCAAAAGCACAGGCAAGTAATTACAGATTTTGCACCATTGAACCGAATGTCGGATTAGTGGATGTGCCTGATCATAGAATGCAACAATTGGCCGATTTAATTATTCCCAATCGCATTGTCCCTACCCAATTAGAAATAGTAGATATTGCTGGTTTGGTAAAAGGCGCAAGTAAAGGTGAAGGTTTGGGTAATAAATTTTTAGCGAATATTCGTGAAGTAAGTGCGGTGATCCATGTGATTCGTTGTTTTGAAGATGAAAATGTATTACGAGAAGAAGGGGTCATTAACCCAATTGGTGATAAAGAAATTATTGAAACTGAATTACAATTAAAGGACTTAGACAGCGTTGATAAAAAGATACAGCGTTGTGAAAAAATGGCCAAAACCGATCCCAAAGCCAAAGTGGAATTAGAAGTTTTACAAAAGTGTAAAACACATTTGGAACAAGGAAAAAGCATTCGATCTTTAGATTTATCAAAAGAAGACAGATTAGCAATAGCGGATAGTTTTTTACTTACAGAGAAACCAGTCATGTATGTCGCAAATGTAGATGAAGCATCTATGCATATAGGTAACAAATATTCAGCGATGTTGGTTGAAATGGCAAAAAATGAAGGTGCTGAGGTTATTGTAATGTGTAATAATATTGAAGCACAAATCGCTGAATTAGAGGATCCTGCTGACAAGGCCGTATTTATGGAGGAATATCAAATGAAGGAACCCGCATTGAATAGATTAATTCAGTCAGCGTATAAATTATTGAACTTAGAAACCTACTTTACAGCAGGCGTGCAGGAAGTTAGGGCTTGGACAATAGGAAAAGGTTGGAAAGCACCTCAAGCGGCTAGTGTCATTCATACTGATTTTGAAAAAGGATTTATTAAAGCGGAAGTGATTGCTTTTGATGACTTTATTAAATACAAAAGTGAAGCAGCATGTAGGGACAATGGAAAATTAAGAATTGAAGGAAAAGAATATTTAGTGAAAGATGGTGATGTGATGCATTTTAGATTTAACGTTTAAAACTTGAAACAATAAATCATGCTTCGATTCATTAAACACATACTATTATTTACATTCATTACCGCAATGAATTCATGTGGTAATAATATTGCTACATCCGAAAATAACGAAGTGAATGAAAATATAATCAAAGCACCTACTCAGTTGCAATACGAAGTTGTTAAAGTGTATACACATGATACCAGCTCCTATACACAAGGTTTGGAATGGTATGGTGAAACATTATTTGAAGGCACCGGTAATTATGGAAAAAGCCAATTACATAAAATGGATGCCAATTTGCAAAGCATTAGCAAAAAAATAAGTTTACCCAAGGAATTATTTGGCGAAGGGATTACTGTTTTTAAAGATAAAATTTATCAATTAACCTGGAAGGAGCATAAAGTATTAGTATATAATGCGAATACTTTACAAAAAGAAAAAGAATTGTATTGGCAATATGAAGGCTGGGGACTTGCGCACAATGATACTGCCTTAATAGTGTCAACAGGTGGTAGCGACATTTATATTGTTGATCCTAATAATTTTGCTATTAAAAAAACCATTGGGGTATATAATAACTATGGCTATGTAAGCGACATTAATGAATTAGAATATGTGGATGGCAAAATATTTGCAAACATTTATGGGCAAAATGAAGTGGTGGTGATTGATCCTTTAACAGGACAAATAATAAATAATATTAATTTTAGTAATTTATTAGCACAAGCTGGCGTAAAATATGACCCAACAACTATAGACGTTGGTTATGTATTAAATGGCATCGCTTATCAAGCAAAATCTAAAACATTTTTTATCACAGGGAAATGTTGGCCAGTGATGGTTGAAGTAAGCGTAAAATAACCGCCCCTTTCTAATTTTCTTTTACTTTTTTTATCTCGTAAATGATCGAACTCGCTTTTGCATTTGAATTTAATGCAAGTAAGTTGGATATACACCCAATTAAAAAGGCCCTTGCAATACCCAATAAGCCAGACTTTTGATATTTCTCACTTAATAGGCTAACATAAAAACTATCAAACCACATCGGCTTTAGATTTACCAATTCAAACCCATTTGATTTCATCAAAAATTTCATGGAAGATGGTGAAAAATGATATAAATGTCGAGGTACATCATAAGCTGCCCAATAATTTTTATAAAATTGTGCATCATAACTCGTATGATTGGGAACTGCAATGATTAAACGACCATTATGTTTTAATAAATTACTGAATGTATGAATATAAATTTTCAAATCATAAACATGCTCTAGCACATGCCATAAAGTAATTACATCAAAACTATTGGGGGATAAATTTTCTAATGCTGAACTAGGCAATAAATTAATACCATAATTTTTTAATGCAATTGCGCGGCTTGACTCATCAGGTTCAAGTGCAGTCACCTTCCACCCTTTCTTAGCCATGGCATCAGCAAAAGCACCAGTACCTGCACCTACTTCTAATAAAGCTCCTTTATACCCTGTAAATAAGGATTGTACCCAGTCTGTTTTTTGTTTCAAAGTACGTTGACGTACTTTATGGTACAAGGTGTTCATCCATCCTTTTTTGATATCTGTATGTGAAATGTATTCAGGGAAATTATAATACGGCGCTATGGCATCCTTATCAGGTATTGGATATGTGAAATTTAAACAGCATTTTTCACAATGTACTATTTCAAATAAATCTCCAGTTAAAGAAAAATCGCTTACCGACATCAATATAGTAGCATTACTTGCAGCACAAACTGGACAAATAATATTTTGCTGGTTTGCTAATGCCATAAATTATTGTTTAAATAAAATTGCAAGTATTGCTATCACTGCTAAAGCAATTGCCCAGATAGCCCATTTGTCATTTTTTTGTGCAGTTAATTCAGTTTCAAATATATTAGAATTGGGTAAATTTCCTACTTCAATATCTTTATAATACTGACTTGAATTGAAATGAGATTCAAAAGTGTATCTACCTTCATTTTTGGAAATGATCCCTATGTTTCCAATCATTACTTTTTGGTCATTTTCAAATTTGCTTTCCCAACTTTGGGCATATTGTATGGCTGCCTGATCCGATGAAATTTCAAGGGCATTTCCTAAAAATTGATAGAATTGTTTAGATGGGGTTCCGCTATTTGTTTCAAATTCAATAAATTCTGAAGGCGACTTTAATACACCATCTATTAATTCAGCTTCCTTTTTTAACAATTTTAATTGACCAACTGAAGGAATATCCAATTGTCCAAAACGAATAAAATATTTAATAGCTAAATGAATCATAATTATTTATAAAACGAATATACAACACCTGCATTAATTTGAACGCCTAAGGCTGGATAATCCGCCCATCTTTGATATTGACTATTTAAAAGATTCGAGGATTTAACCCAAACTTTCCAAGGAATGGACAATTTGTAGGACAAACCCGCATTCAATAAGGTGATTGGATTTAAAGTTTTCGAAACATAGCTATAGCCCTCCGTAACAGCCTCGATTCCGGACATGAAATTTAATGACCCATCCAGGAGTAATTTTTTATTGGCTTGCCAGTAAAAAGTGGAATTAAACTTAACTGGCACAAATCCCCAAGGCTTTTCATTGTCCTTTAAATAATTGAATTGGGTATAATTAAAATGATTATCAATGGAGAACTGATCGCTAAATTGATAGTGTAAGTTGGCTTCTAAATCAATGGTGTTTGCTTTAGATTCAAATAAAGTATAATATTTTAATCCATTCGCGACACGGTTGTTGCCATATGATGGGAAACCTGGCAAATAATCTGAAATTGCTAAAGGTTCTTTGGTATAAAAAGGCAAATTAACATACCTATTTAATGAAAAACCAAATCCATATTGTAAGTGTTTAGAAGCATTTACCTCGAATTTTAAAAACTGTTTGTCTTGTGACATAATTTTTAAATTAACGGGTAAAGTAATCCATGGATTTTCATTTAACAAATCACCATATTGGGTATTGGTGGTTTGATTGATCCATCCTGCCTTAATAATCCAAGCTGTGTCCTTTAGATTATGTTGCAATTGTATATTTGGATATAATTTAAACCCGTCAGATTTATATACTGGTGAAACACCCACTAATATTTTCAACTTCCATTTGTTTAAATTCAAGGAAGGATCAAAACGCAATAAAGTATTTGAGCTTGATGCATAACTATTAAAATGACTATAACTAAAATTAACATCAAAATTAAAGAGCATCTCCTTATTCATTTGATAAGACATTGGGCTTGTAATAGCAATGTAGGTATTAGATTTGTTTTGAACATCTGATAAATGAGAAAAATCTAATTTTGGTCTATATGTAAAAGCAGAATTAGATTTGTATTTATTTAAAAATACCACACTTGCACCTACATTAGTCAATTTCTGCAAATAATTTGAAGTAGGTAAACTTAAAGTATCAGGCACTAAACCATATCTGTAATATTGGTTTTGATTGGCAAATACATGCGTTAATAAAGAACTGGAGTCATTGAACATTACATTGCCTTGATAGTCAAATTTACTTATTCTGAATTTTTGCAAATGATGTACCCCCTCAGATGATTCTGTTGAAATACCCAAGTTATTGATTGTTTTAGGGCCATTATTTATAAAATTGATACTAAGAAATTGGTATAAATAATTACCAAACCCCACCTTAACATTAGTGTTCCCTACTAAATTTGCAGGGCTGGCTAATACTATTGCCAAAGGGTTTAATGCAATGGGTCTATAAGAGAACGATAAATTTTGACTAGGTACTTGATAGGAATATTGCATTGATTGGGTATCTATGATCGGCGCTGCATTGGTGAAATTGATTTTAACCGCACTTTTTAATTGTGGTTTAAATGCCGATAAAATACTGACCACCTTTGTAGGTGCAGTATCTCTCATAACCGGAATATCAAGAGGCACTTGTTTTACAATATCTTCTATTTTTACTGGTTTATTGTTGTTTTCAGTAGATAATTTATTGGAACGGCTTTTTTTTGGTTGTTTCTTTTTGGAAGACTTTTTCTTTTTACTAGTAGCTGTTTTTTTCTTTTTTGCTGTATTGGTAATTTTGGCTTTTGAATTCGTTTTCTTTTTTTGCCATGCAAATACTTGTTGCGACGAAATCACAAGAAAAAATGTAATGAATATATAGGTAAATAATTTGGACATGCTTTGTTTATTGATTTTCAACTTTATTTGAAATTTTTTCAGCCGATAGCGCTAAATTATATTTTTGACTTGCCTCCTCCTTTAGTGAAGTTATAGTTGCATTATCAGTAACGCTTTTATAAGTCGCCAATGCATTAAACCAATCCTTTTGTGCTACATAAATATCACCTAATAAAATATAAGCACTGGTCACCCAGAATTCATGAGAAGCTTGTTTTTTTGTTACCTCAAAGGCAGTTTTTTCCGCCAATGCATAATTACTTTGCAAAAATTGTAAATGAGCCAATTCATAATGCGCTTCCGCTGTGTAAATTGAGGAATTATTTAAGATGATTTTACTTAATACTGCAATTGCCCCTGAAGTATCTTTTTTCAATAATTGCTCATGATACAATACCATATTGGCCATTAACATATCATCTGACGCAAATGTTTTTTCATCTATAATTTGTTTTGCAATGGGTGCAGCTTCTAGCCATTTGCTGTTTTTAAATTGACACCTAAGTACCCCACGCAAAGCTTCCAATACGTTTTCTTTTTGAACTGCGAATTCTTTCAATTTCAAATAATACTTTTCAGCCAATTCATAATTTTTAAAATTAAAATAATATAACCTGGCCGCTAGTAAGTTTGCCCGTTCGGCATACCTATTGGGTGATTGATCCGCTACTTTTGAAAAATAATAAGCTGCAGAATCGAATATTTGACTCGCATAGTTCATTTCGCCAACCAAATAATTAGATTCAATTTGGTAGTTCCCATTCGGAAATAATGATAAATATTTAATTAACCCTGCTTTTGCATCCGTGTAGTTTTTTTCATCATAACGCAACATAGCAGAACGATAAGTTAGTGAATCTTGTTCATTGATTGCCAAAGGATGCCCATTCTCATTCATAAATGATACATATAGTTCTGGCTTTTGATCTTCTATAAAAATATTTCTAACAAATTCTAATGCATTTTCGGTTTCTACTGAATTAGGATAAGTTTTTATTAAGGTTTCAAAATTTTGTAAAGCTGGTTCATTCTTATTCATATTAAAATAAGTAACCCCTAACTTATATAATGCAACTGGGTAAAAAGAGGCTGCTTTTTTATCAATCACCACAGCGCTTAAAGGTGCAATAGCTAATTTAAAATCTTCTTTAAATATATAGGTTTCCGCCAATTCCATTCTAGCATCATTCAAGTAAATCGAACTCGCATACAAATTATCGAATTGCTCCAAAATGCTAATTTTCTCATTTGTTTTACCTAATCCACCTAGGATAATTGATTTTTGTAAAGTGGCATAATCTTCCATGGTCCAATGCAAATCAATTACATTTTGATACGCTTGTGTTGCTTGCTTAAATTGCTTCAACATCATTAAACAATCCGCGGATCTGATATAGGCATCTTGTTGATAATTTTGTTTTGCATTGACAGGATTTACACTACTCACTGCATTAAAATTATTTAATGCCTCCTGATATGACCCTTTTTTCAAATAGGCAAATCCTAAAGTGTATTTGGCATGTTGAATCGTAATCTCCCCTTCATTGATGGGCGCAATTAAATATTGTGTTAACGCTACAATTGATTCGTCAATATGACCCAACTTATAACCTAACTCTCCCAACCAAAAATTAGTTTGACTAATTACATTTTGATTATTAGCGAGGGTTGTTATTTTATGTAACAATGCATATGCCTTATCAATTTGACCATCATTAATATAAATTACACTTCTACCAAATAAGATAGTTGGGTAAATTTTTAAAAGTTCTTCATTGGGCGTTTCGATAGATTCGAAAGCTTCTAATGCTTGTACATAATTATTATTTAAAGCCAGTGCTTTAATCCATAGCTGTTTGGTTTCTATTAAATAATTTGAATTTGGATAGGTATCCATAAATTGGTCTAATGAAATCACCGCTTGCGCATACTCTTTTAATTCCACTGACAATTTTCCGTAATTAAACAAAGAAATTTCTTTTTGAAGTATATTTTGGCTTTGGGTGGAACAAAATAAAAATGCATTTTTAGCCCCTTGCTTATCGTCTATTTTAAGATAAGCCGTAGCTAATAAATACATACTATTTTGAGCCAACGAGTCACTGCCATTGTTTAATTGCTTAAATCCGGCAATTGCCTTATCCCATTGTTTGGTTTGAAAATAACAAAAGGACAATTGATATAAATCCTGTGATTGAACTTTCTCTTGTTTTGAAACATAAGTGGATAAATATGGTAAAGCTTTCTCGTATTCGTTTTTATCAAACCACAAGTGCCCTAATAATTGCCTTATTTGTGCATCATAAAACTGATCCTTTGATTGTAATGCGCTTGTGCTATATTGTATTGCTTTATTGACATCCCCTATGAAATAGTATAATTGGCCTATATAAAATGGAACTACGTTGGCGTAATCACTATTATTAGCAGCTATTTCAAAGCAAGACAAAGCCAAATGATAATCTTTATTCTTTAATGCTAAAAAGCCTGCATAGTAATTTGCGTCCGTATAATATAGGCCTGCTTTAATTTGTCGCAAACTATTTAATAAATTATTTGCTTTTTCCCAATTACCTAATTTAAAATACAAATACCCTAAATGAAATTTCATTTTGATAATTTCATCGTTATTCAAATCTTGAATAGGAACTTTCAAATAGGCATTGATCGCTTTTTCTGTATCTTTTACTTGATAATAATATTCGCCTAAAAAATATTGTAGTCTAGATTGGTAAATTACGTTATTAGTTTGCTTTATCCATTTTATAGCTAGTGGCTCAGCAAAAGGTTTTTCAAGATGCAATGACAACATTAAATAGTAATAGGTAATTTGATCATCATTATTTGAAAAACCATATGCTTGTTCAAATTGTTGAAAAGCGGTTAAGCTATCCCCTAGCGTAAGCGATTGCAATCCTTTATTAAAATAATTGGCGGATTTGTCTGTGCTTGAAACTGACTGAGCTCCCCCAGAAAATTGGAAAACTATTGAAAAAAAACCGATCAATAAATATCGATAAAATGACGCCATGGATTCGTTTTATTAGTAACCTAGTAAAAATACGCTACCCTATTAAAACGATGTGTTAAATGAGGTTATTGTGGAAAAACAGATTCTATTCGTAAATTTGTCAACAATTATAAAAATATGTACGAATTTAAAAATCAAGTCAGGGTAAGATATGCGGATGCAGACCCCATGAATGTTGTATATTATGGCAATTATGCCCAATACTTTGAGGTAGGCCGTGTTGAAAGCTTGCGGGCTTTAGGCATTAGCTACAAGGGAATGGAGGATATAGGGATTATGCTTCCAGTGGTGGAACTTAATGTTAAATACTTAAGACCAGCCAGATATGATGATTTATTGACCATAACCACACAATTAAGAGAACTGCCTATTGACCACCGAATCACTTTTCACCAAGAAATTCATAATGAGGAAGGCAAACTGCTGACCATAGGTACCGTAAAACTATATTTTATGGATAAAAACCTTGGAAATAGAGCTTCCATGCCCCTTTACTTAGCTGAAAAACTAAGTTCCTATTTTAGTTAAAGCGCCTATTTTTGATTTACTTTGCAACCTAATTTAACCCTGACGCATGGATCAAAATAAAGCCACTATTATCACTATTGGCGACGAGCTTTTAATTGGGCAAGTCATTGACACAAATAGTGCATTTATAGCGCAATCCTTAAATGCCATTGGCGTCGTTGTAACTAGCAGAATTGCTGTTGGAGATGATAAATTGGCAATTGCAAATGCATTAGATAACGCCATTGATAAAAATAATATCATCATACTCACCGGAGGATTAGGCCCTACATCAGATGACATCACAAAGCCATTTTTGAGGGAATATTTTGGCGGTACCATGATAGTGCACCAACCTACGCTCGATCATATCACTTATATATTTGAACAGATACACAAACGCCCCATGATTGATCGCAATCGCAAACAAGCCGAAGTGCCTGATTCTTGCGAAGTATTATTCAACGAAACTGGCACAGCTCCTGGTATGTTATTCAAAAAAAATGGCGCGTTTATTTTTTCACTTCCAGGCGTGCCCCATGAAATGAAATGGTTGACTGAAAATAAGGTAATCCCCTATTTGCAAAAGAAAATTATATCCAACCATGTTGGCCATAGAACCTTACTAACTGCAGGTATTGGAGAATCTTTCCTTGCTGAAATAATCTTGGATTTTGAAAATAATTTACCTGCCACAATTAAATTAGCCTACCTACCCAATTATGGTATGGTCCGATTAAGATTAACTGGACAAGGCATTGACAGCCATCAATTAAATACAGTACTCGATCATCAATTTGATTTATTAAAAAAAGCGGTAGCAGACTATTTAGTGACTGATTTGGACGAAACCATGGAGGTGGTCGTTGGCAAACTACTAAAATCGAGTGGCAAAACTGTGGCAACGGCGGAAAGCTGCACCGGGGGCTTTATTGGACATTTATTATCCAAGCACGCAGGATCATCTCAGTTTTATACCGGCGGCATCATTAGCTATGACAACCGAATTAAAACTGAATTTTTAGACGTTCCTACCCACATTTTACAAACCGTAGGTGCTGTAAGTAAGGAAGCGGTTGAACAAATGGCTAAAGCCGTTCGGGAAAAGATGAATACTGATTATGCAGTTTCGGTAAGTGGCATTATGGGGCCAACAGGGAAAACGGACGAAAAACCACTGGGCATGGTATGGATTGGTGTTGCTGATAAAGAAAGGGTGTTTTCAAAGGTGTTTTACTTAAGATTTGACAGACAAAGGAATATTGAGATAACTGCTACTCAGGCTATAAATTTACTTAGGTTATTAATAATCAATAAAATTTAGTCTTATTTTTACTAAAATTTACCCTTATGCCAATAGTTGATTTGGTTTTGCCTAAGCTGGGTGAAAGTATCATGGAAGCGACCATTTTAAAATGGCACAAAAGCGTTGGTGATACCATCCAATTGGACGAAACTTTATTGGACATTGCTACTGATAAAGTAGATAGCGAAATACCTTCAACGGTAGCAGGGAAAGTTGTAGAACTTTTATTCGAACCAAATTCAGTCGTTCCCATTGGAACTGTTATAGCGCGCATTGAATGCGATGATAACATTGTATCAAATATAAATATCGAAGTTGCTATTCCAGCACCATCTCCGATTATTGAAAATTCAAGAACTGAAAATATTACGCAAGACGAAAAATCTAGCAACACCAATGTTTCACCGCTTGAAGTTCCATTTATACCGGCGCCTAGTTCAATAGCGACTGATAACCAAAGTATACCAGATGGAAAGTTTTATTCTCCATTGGTCATGAATATTGCGCAAAATGAGGGAATCCCTATGCAGGAATTGCAGCAAATAAAAGGAACAGGGAATCAAGGACGAGTGTCAAAAAAGGATATCTTAAATTATATTGCTGAAAGAAAAAATATAAATAACAATAATCAAAATATTGTAAATCAATCATTTACTGATACTAATAATATTGTTACTACAAACAGCTCTTCTGTTACAAATAATGAAGCCCTACATCAAGATGATCATTTACATACAACAGCTGTAACAGGTAAATTAGCACAACCTGAGGATGTAATCATTACCGGCAATACTGAAATAATTGAAATGGATCGTATGCGTAAGGTAATTGCAAAGCATATGATTGACAGTGTTCAAACTAGCGCTCATGTCACATCCTTTGTGGAAGCTGATGTTACCAATATGGTGGTTTGGAGAGAAAAAGTAAAACAATTATTTGAAAAAAGAGAAGGGGTAAAATTAACTTTCACCCCGATGTTTATTGAATGTATTGCAAGTGTGATGGAAAAATTTCCGATCATCAATAGCAGTTTACAAGGGGATCAAATCATACTAAAAAAAGACATTAATATTGGAATGGCTACTGCCCTATCCAATGGAAACTTAATTGTTCCTGTGATTAAAGGCGCCAATCAATTAAGTATAGTAGGTCTAAGTAAAGCGGTAAATAACTTAGCTACTAATGCTAGGTTAAATCAATTAAAGCCTACAGATACGCAAGGCGGTACTTTCACCGTTACCAATGTGGGCACTTTTGGTAGCATCATGGGAACACCAATAATAAATCAACCACAAGTAGCCATACTCGCATTAGGGGCAATTAAAAAGCGTCCAGTGGTTATTGAAACACCATCTGGTGACGCTATTTTAGTTAGGCACATGATGTATTTATCCATGAGCTACGATCATCGTATCGTGGATGGTGCCATTGGATCACAATTTTTAGCTGCAGTAGCTAAAGCATTTGAAGCCTGGGATCCCAATCGTCAATGGTTCCAATATTTATAATCATAGTTTAATTCA
>Ga0222712_10006198_pt1 | contig 11852 bp, 13 predicted proteins | sample C33_657DmetaG_FD_165043 | JGI IMG/M metagenome (GOLD analysis project Ga0222712, IMG submission 165043) | Estuarine water microbial communities from San Francisco Bay, California, United States - C33_657D | ecosystem: Environmental > Aquatic > Marine > Unclassified | place: USA: California... | reverse complement strand
ACATAAGAATCATTTTCATAAAGGCGTATATTGCCAGTATTTGATTGCAAGTGAGTTATTATATCTGACACAGGCTTTGAAATCATTCTAGTAAAATCGTGCTTTAGGCCCTGCATAACGTAATCAATTTTTTCAGGACCTTGATATTTTGGAAAATATATTAAGTCTTTTTTCCAATGTGTTCCATACAATATTGGTTTGATATACAAGTCCCAATGCGATATTACACTAGGAGACTCATTTGTATTTTTATGAACTAAGCCATTATTAACAAAATAGTTAGCTGAAGCAATGTATCCCTGTGTCACGGCGTCTTGCAGTATACTGAGCAATACACGATCTCGTTCCCATGATATAATCTTTCCAGATCGCTCTACCAATGACAATGCACGGATACGTGCTTTTTCGTAACTGTTAAAACTTTCCATATAACAATACTGCTTATTTCGATAGCCAATATATGGTCCTTCTAGCCCTTGAATAAAGTCTGCATCTTTGGGTAGACATTCTAAGAAATGCTTTTGTATTATCTGATAAGGGGGTATCTGTAGCCTAGTTGATTCTTCTACTACTGCGTCTTTTATAGACATGGGGTCCAATTCTACAACTATAGATTTAAACCCGTATTTCTTTTCTAGTATTGATACCTGTGCAAGTTCGTTGTCATTGTATCCGGGCAGATGTAAAAAAGCACAGTTTATTTTAAAACCTTGACTGCAAAAACTGTGTAAGACTACTTGACTGTCTAGTCCGCTACTCAAACTTAGCAACAAAGGTCTGTTAGACTTTATTAATTCTTGTGCTCTTTTTTCACATTCTACTTTGACAGTATCAACACTGCCACAGGATGCATAGTCGACATAGAACCGATCATCTTCTATGCCAAACCCATTAAACTGCTGTTGGTTGTAGCTCTGGCTCATCTTTGATTTTTTTACCCCAGACAATTCTATTCCAGATTCTTTCATGAGCATAGTATAAGCCAATGTTGACCACAGTTGCAATCGTGATAAATGCAGCAGCCTTGCCTAATGATCCAGTGATGATCCAAGGAATTACAAAGTTGCCAATGGTAATTAAAATACGCCATGTAACAATTTTACTAATTGTTCTAGGCTGTCCTTCTACAAACATTAAACTGTCTGTAGGTTTACGATTCCACTGTGCCTTATTCCAACTGCGTTCGTGCAGCCAATATAGCACGGAGTTAATTATTGCGGCTAACCCGGCAATTTGCAATCCAGTTACCCAACTACCTGATACAATAAATCCATTAATGATATGACTAATGGTTAACATTACTCGCCAACTAATAACTTTGGCCACGGTGCGTGGATGATTTTCTAAAAGTTCCATGGTGATCCTATATAAAGCAATATTTAACTAAGCTGGATACCCGACGATAAATTTTTCATAGTGCCTACCAAATAGGCATGTGAAAATACTTCGAGTCCATCTGCTATACCATTTTTATTACTAACAAACTTTGCCGCATTCTCTTGAACATACTTAATACCTTCTAGCCAAATTGAGTGCTGTGTAGTTCCGGCCTGTCCTGATATAAACCAAGTGTCAAACTCGCTATACCAATCTCTTGTAGACTTGTCAGCCTGAAACCAATTGTTATCCCACGTAGAGTATAAAATAGTTCGTAACGCACGTTCATGTATTAACCTAAAGGTTTCTTTAGTCATGGTCTTGTTATTCCACATAGGCTGATTTACAGGAAACGCTTCTAACCATTTTTTAATAACGTGTGCTTGTTTACATAACATTCTAACACTATCGGGACTCCAATAGAAGTATTCAACTGTGGCATTTGGATATTCTTTTATATGATCATTGACGCTGGCCACGTTTGCAGACCTGTCAACAAATCGTATATAGAAAGAATTATTTTGATTATGTATTACTGTTCTAGGTTTTTCTACGCCTAACACTAATGCTATCTTTTTATCCTTGTCAAATCTTTTTCGAACATCGCTAAAGTATAGATAATTGTATCGAGTAGCATTAAGCGGATTCAAGCCTTCTCGCTTCTTAGTTACCCAACTGGCGTCTCCTACATTAAGGAACGACTCAAACAAGTAATCAGTTAGGTCAACAACTGTGATTTTAATTTTAGGATACTTGTCATGTATTTCCTGCAGTCTTGGCAGTGTTTGTAATACGTGCTCTGATGCGGCTGCATTGTGCGAAGTTTTATTAGTTTCGTGTATGGGCATGAAATTACTATTGCCCTTTGACATAGTGTTAACCAAAATTTCATCTACGTGTAAACCCTGTCTAACAAAGCTCATCAACAGATTATGGCTATCAGCACCGCCACTATAACTTACTATGACATAGTCGTATTCTTCTCTTAGCTGTCTTGCTCGTAGATCGTATAATTGATCTAGTGTTTCATTCGGTTCAATGTGCCAAGGGTACTTGTCAAAGACATCATTGTTAAAATACCAATTAACAGATTGGTTTGTTTTGTTAGCAAATATACATGCCTCAATCTTTGAGTCAAACTCGACACCATTGACAATGTAGTAACCTAGTTTTTTATTCATGAAACTATTTAACTATAAATATCACGTAAGGTTTAAAAAAGGATTTAGTTGTAATGGCATTTGATCTAGAAAGTTTTTGTCCTGAAGTATGGTCTCAAATTGAGATAGACGCAGGGGGTGACTACAAAATTTGTTGCTTGGCTAACTACGACAACTTTTTTGGTATGGCTATTGATGACAATAATAATGTCATGAACGTGTTAACTCATTCGATACAAGAAGCACTAAACAGTAAAGCTCACAGAGAGCATCGATTAGAATTAAAAAATAACATAAAACCTAAACGTTGTAGAAACTGTTATGATTCAGAATTGGCTACAAAAGGTAGTATTACTTTAAACGGGTCAATAAACAAATTTGGAAACAGTAAGCGACAGCGTGTTCTAGGAATGACTGCTCCAACAATACCCGAGTATGTTACCATTGACACCGTAGACCAGTTTACCAATGAAGACGGATCAGTGACATCACGTGTTGTAAACTTAGATATAAGATTTGGAAATCTTTGTAACTATAAATGTATCATGTGCAGTCCGCGTGAAAGTAATCAATGGTATGACGATTGGATAGCACTAGACGTATACGAAGACCAAAGCCAAGAATATAGAAAGGGTGATTACAAAATTTATCCTATTACTAAAGACGAGCGCGGCAAACTACAAATGGAGGGAATGACCCCATGGTGGGAATCTGACATATGGTGGGAAAGATTTGACGAAATTGGGCCTCACCTTAGGTACATTTATTTCACGGGTGGTGAGCCATTATTAGTTCCTTCTATGCAAGAATGCCTAGATCGTTTAATCGAAAACGGACATGCTAAAGATATACAGCTAAGATACGACACAAATCTCAGTGTTATTAACTCGAAAGTAATTGATAAATGGAAACATTTTAAAAATGTATATCTCTGCGTCAGCATCGACGATACATATGAACGTTACAGTTTAATACGACACCCCGGAGATTTTGATAAGTTTATAGCAAACATAAAACTGCTAAAAGAAAATGACATAGATATACATTACGTGTCTGCATGTGTTGGCATGGCATCTATCTATAATATGACTAGAGTATTGCCCTTGGCAGACGAGTTAGGGATAACTGCAAATTTTAGATTTTTAGAAGGACCTGGATTTTTAGATATACGTATTTTGCCAAAATCTGCAAAATTAGAAATTATCGAAACATTGGAAAATATGCCAGGCCCAGCACATCATCATAAATGGTATAAAGCCGAGATTAAAATATTAACTGAATATTTAGAATCCAGTGATCTTACAAAAGTTAAAAAGTTTGTTCGAATTATGAATAAACTAGATGAACTAAGAAATACCAATTGGAAACAAACTATTCCCGATGTCTACGATTTATTAAAACGTCATTGCGAGATAGAATGAAATCGTTAATCAACATACTCTATACACCACTAGACTGTCCTCCTCAACCCGCTGTTAACTTAACAGAGTTTAAATCTTGGATTGCTGTCTACTGGGAAAAGATTGCCGAAAGAAGAGAGCACTTAAAAAATATAGGTAAAGTAGGAGAAGATAAAGTTCCTAATTTTCCGTGGAAGCTAACGTCTGCATACACTAGCAAAGACGGCTGGGCAGGAGATTTTGATAAACAGTTCCCCGAACTATCAAAGTATTTCTTTGAAGCATTTGATCTAGTCCCATCTGACGTATTAAGTATATTATTGTTGCCTGTTAAGGACGATCACCAAGGACAAGGATTTTGGCATCAAGACCATGACGAATACGCATTAAGAATGTATATAGATTTCGGAGACCCGGAAGGTAAGTTACTAGTAAAGAAAACTAAATTACCATACGACAAGCAACCGGCTATTTCACCAAGGTATTATCCTAAAGGTCAAGCACCGAACATTGAAGATTACTTAGAAGAAACAGTGCTTGATTGTAAAATTGTTGATCCTAAGCAATGTTTCTTTTTAAACAACGTTAGATCTGCACACGCAACATGGACTAGCAAATTGGGGGTATCTAGGATTGCTGTAATTGTTTACCATAACGGCAGTGAACAAGTATTGTCTAAGATAGAAAAACTTGTATTACAGTCTGCTGAAAAATACAAAGACAGTGTATTGACCTGGGACTAATATGTATTTTAAAGAACTACGTTTACCTAGTAACCCGCTGGTTAATTTTGAAGAATTACTAGATCAAAAAAAAGAATACACATACAGCAACTCTGACATTGATAGATATGTTAACAAAGACTTGCTAGACATTCTCAACAGTATAGGATTGCGTCCTAGATTTTTTGCATGGTTTGGATTTATACATCAACAACAAGGTGTATCTACTATTCACAGTGATATAAGTTATGTTAACAATGTTTGGCAATCAGTGCCTGTCGGCATCAACTGGGAGGTTACTCCGGGAGACATGACATTCTACTGGTGGGACACACATGGCGATAAAGTAATATGGCCAGATCAAACTAAGCCCAAGCGAGACATCTTCGGAGTCCACCAAGGTAGTGTTATGAATAGAGACAGCAGTGCCTATACCTGTTTGGATAGTTTTAAACCTAAAACAGGAGTTCCATTCCTTGCAAGGACAGATGTTCCGCATCAAGTTATATACAACACTAATGTTGACACTAGGGTAGCTATCAGTCTAAGATTTGATAATAAGGATCTCCCCACATGGGAATCTGCTGTTAAAAAGTTTGAGCCGTTATACCTATGAGAACATCTAGAGAAAACGGAATATTTTATACAGAATATGTAAAGCCAAATCGACCTGTTGGCACATGGAGAGACGAGTTAGAAAGAGCTATTAAATTAAGATGCACTACACCAGTTATGCTAAGTCTTAGTTCAGGGCTTGATAGTCAACTGTTGTTGGTAACGTTGATCAAACTTAACATTCCGTTCCACGCGGTCTATTTAGATCTAGTTGGGCACAATCAAGAACAGTTATCTCGAGTTAAGGAACTTGAAAGTCGTTGGGGGTTTAAAACTGATGTTGTGTCAGTCGATCCTGACAGCATTAAAGATAAAATTATCGACGAGGCAACAGAACGATCTCTGCCACCTAATCATTTAATACACCGAGAGTTTTTGTCATTGCTGGACAAAGACAAAGATTTTCTAATAGGATTAGAAGGCCCTGATTTAATATTTGAAAAATCTACTAACAAGTCATATGTGCTAGAAGCTAATAATAGTTTTGAAAATACTAGACTACGCATCTTGCATGAAATTAATAGAAATGGAAAGATCATCAATATAGACAAAGACCCCGCCGATGATGACGGCATGCTGGTCAGTATATTAACTGACGAGGTCTATGCAGGGTTTGTGGCCAGTATGCAGTATACCTTTCATAACAATCTTCAAAACGAAAACGGAGAAAAGTTAGATACTATATGGTATTGGAATTATTACCTAAAGCCCATAATGATGGGCAAACACTGGGGTAATGATTTAATTTACTATCCAAAATTGTCCGGGATTGAAACTATTGACTGGCTTAGAGCTTGTCCTATAATGCACGATTATTCTAAGGACAAAACTTATGCGGATTACACAAGGTTAGTTAGTTTTTTACGTAATGGAAAAGATAATACGGTTCGTGTCTACAGTAGTTTATGACGTTGTGACGCCGTTGTACGTCTGAACACCATCTTTATATTCTTCTATTAAGAATATACTATTGGTCACATTATATGCTAATGCTTCTTCTCTCTCAGCAACTACTACAGGATCTTGACAAAAAGCATCAAATACTTCTTTAGATTCCCATACTGATCCGATGACCATACTGAGTCTAGTATCTGATTCTTCTATTTTTCTAAAATCAGTAACTTTATTTGTAGCTATGTAGTTTGTTGTTACATAATCCAAAAAGGCAGGATTGTTAGCTACCCATGGGGTATTAACGTCGTCTCTTCTATACATTCTATTATACAAATATGCCATTTTTAAATCCTCTATCTAGTATTTATCACTCAATACAATATACTTTACTAATTAGCGATGTTACGCCATTTAGAATATTGCCGTTTTTCCACCATTTAGAGCCTACAACTTGCCCTAGTTTTTTCAGCCCGTCTGTGTATATTAGTGTATGTTCTGCATGTGTATCTTTTAAAAACCAGTCATCTCTAGGACTCCACATCATTAAAAAGTCATGTTTACCACTGCTGTATGTGTCAGCATCCCAGTCAGGATAGATTAGCCTATGTAGTCCATGATTTGTCAAATACCAGTTTACTCCGTTGACCATGTTATGTCCTAATACATTTTCATTTGTAGTAAGCCATCTTGAATTCATATCTTCGAGCGGAATATTTTTTAAATATCTAGCAACAATGTGAGTTTGTTTACACAGCAGGTCACAGGCGTCAGGGCTCCAATAAAAGAATTCATCATTCTCCCAGGGGCGATCTAATCTTTGTGTTTCTGGGTTTACGCAGTTATCTAAGATGTCTACAAATCTAATGGAAAATTTCCCATTGACAGCATGTTTGCGGATCCTAGGTTTGTCCATACCCCAGACAAAGCATACTGACTTACCTTGAGCAAACAGGTCTTGATAGTCCTTTTCTATTTCTCTAATGTAACGAGTTCTTGACAACTGATTGGGGCTAAAGATTGCGTTAGCTTTATATAAAAAATCAAATCTGTTATCGTCTTTTTTGTAAACGTCGGGCTGTAGTTCTGCTAAATCTACTAGCCTAATTTTAGTAGTAGGACTATTTTCTAATATTTTTTCTGCGGTGGGCATTGCTGAACGTTTGACTTCACTGTTTAAGTAAGTGTCCCACGATCCATCACCGCCGTGATTGTGAAATGTTGCTAGCTCGTCTACATGTAGTCCTGCATCAACAAACGCACGAAGCATAGTATAACTGTCGGCACCACCTGACCACCATAAGACTACATAGTCATATCGCTCTCTAATTTGTCTAGCTCGTGCTTGGTATAACTGTCGTATATCTTGCTCTGGTTCTTTGGTCCAGTTGTAGGCAGAAAATTCTAATTCGTTAAAGTTCCATTTTACAGGTATTCCTGTTTTGTTACTTAACTCAATAGCTTCTACTTTAGAGTAAGTTTTAAAAGTTCCAACTTCATAAAACCCAAACTTGTCTTTAGATAGGTAATGTTTAAACATTTGAAAGCTCTTTAATAAATTCTGATACTGTGCGAGTTGAATGATCTCTAAACGGAAGACCGTTATATTTCTTAGTTAGAAATTCTTCAAACTCTGCAGCCAGTTGATCAATTTCTTCAAAGCCTGTTTTTTTCGTTCTGTCAATAATATCTGGATACACTTCTCTATAGCCTATTATCTTTGTTGAATTAACTCCTAGCTTTCCTTCATACTGATCTGAAACTAAATTACTAAACCATTTTAATTCCATATTAGATAAAACTAATTCAGGTGTCCATTTAAACCATTCAGCAATACCAGTTATATTCTTTTCTAGCAGATATTTGGTCCAGCCAATTTCATGCTCGTAGTCTCGGTAGATCCATGTTCCTAATTTTGAATAGTCATTGTCAGTTCTATACACTGACAAATTACCATCACCTATTATTGGTAACCCGTCTACTAGTTCCATAAACTTGCAATAGGGCAATGCCCTAGGTCTATCAATTTGTGCTGCCTCTGAAACTTGTTCTGCATCATTTTCATAAAATCTTTTAAGATTAAAATCAATAACTTTATAGTCTACATTTAACATACTGCATATAGTGACAGCATAACTTACATCGTATAAGTTATAGTCATTTTCGTAACGCATTATATACACTTGAGGATTAGCACCAATTTCTAAATATGCACGTAGCACTACTTCACTGTCCATGCCACCACTGAACAACACACTAGGACGCAAGCCTGGAAAATGATCTAGTGTGCTTTTTGCAGTTCGAATCAGTTCTTCTTTAAAACTTTTTGGGTGTAGTGTAGACTTGCCGTAGGTAGTTTTAAATTTTTCATTAAATGATCGACGCCCAAACTCTATTCCGCTGTCGTAAGTCCAAGCATGCCAATTGTTTTCGCTAGTGTGCATCATATAAGATATTTAAGAAAATGCTTATTAGCTACGGGGGAAACTGGGATTGTATTTTGTTAATCTTAAATCGCTTGGGCAAACACATGCTTCTTTATTACAATCTACAAACTCTGTTAACAGTTTGAATTGATCTAGTCTGCCAAGTAATTGTTGCTTACATATACCTGCAAATACTTGCCCGGAAAAATTTACATTAATTCCTGTAGAGCCTGCAGAACATTTCCAATTAGTGTATATGTGATTGTTATTGATCATCAACTGGTACACATTGTTTAAAATTTTACTAGTGCCGTCATTGCAATACATTACAGTAACAGGAAAATTATCGTCTAGCTTCCTAGGTTTATTTTCCGCTGAAAACTTTTGTACATTAGCCATCCACGCAGTTTGTTCTTCTGTATACGTGTAATTACTTCTATCACCTGCTAGGTCGTTAAGAATTTTTGGAATAACAAAAGGCTTAAGCCGTTCATCTAAATTATTGTATAGGCTAACAGTGTCCGCCCAAAACGCAGGATCGCAACTTAAATTAAACTGTAGTGCTAGATTATTCTCTAGGAAGTATAATCCGTTTTCGTTTATTTTATCTATTTTTGTAAACTCTGGGTGTAACGATATGTTTACATCATGTGGTAAACTGTTTAATCCCTGCCACCACTCTTTACTTCGTGACCCGTTTGTTACAACTGTAATCCTGCCGTAGGGTTTAAGTTTGTTGACTATTGTTGGGAACAAAGGATGCAGCGTCGGCTCACCTCCAGATAATACTAAAAATAATTCTCTACCCTGAAGATGTTCATTGACTAAATTTTTACAGAAATCTGTTACTTCTTGTTCAGTAGGAAATCCAGGTTTTATATTTTTAGCAAAATCTCCTGAGTTTAAAAACTTAGGACAGTAATTACATTTAAAATTACAAAAATCAGTTAGTTGCCAATAGATAAAAAAGTGATCAGTTGAATTTTTTATCTCAATGATTTGTTGCATCGGGTTTCTTAATCAGTTTAATGATCAATCCTGAAATATCAAATTCCCACCATTGTTTTTTAAATGTATAATCTTTAGGAAATCTATGATGATTATTGTGCCACGATTCGCCCCAACTAGGTAAAGCCCACAACCAGTTATTTGATGATTGATCATTTAAGTTGTAAGTGCGATAGCCTCCGAACCAACTTGGTTTATGTCCTACATAATTAACAACATTACTCATCAATCCTGTTATTGCGGAAGGTGCCCAATGTAAGAATACCATTAGCCAAAATCCCCCAATTATAAAAAGGGCAATACTGTATGCGGCTAATATTGCAAAATAATATCTATGTAGAAATTGTTGAAATCTATCAGTGACTAACTTCCTCATTCGCCACTTAGTATCAGCATTAACCTCGTTAACATAATCTAATGTAAAAATTTTAACACCTTTGTATAACGGGCTGTGTGGATCATCTGGCTTGTCGCTCTTTAAGTGATGATTGATATGAATAGCAACCCATGCCATTGGACTACCAGTTCCGGCAAAGCAGCCAAGGATTGAGAATATTCTAGTTAGTGTTGTATTTGTTTTATAGCTGTTGTGTGTTAGGCAACGGTGGTATGTGACTACTATCCCTAGACATCCGTATAGGAAATACCCTAGAAGAATTAATAACAATGCGTTAACCGATACTCCGTAAAGTACACAGGCAAACACAGTGCCTATCAACGATAGTATCATAAAAGCTTGTGCGCCGCGGGTATTAGATGCTAGTATATGTAACATAATTTTTATTTATTATTCTCAAGTTAGTATAATTATTTTTTAATTCTAATCTTAATATACATGTCATGCGGTCGTGTTTCTCGTCCCATCATGCCCCAAAATAGATTAGATTCTGGAATTGTATTAGCAGGTATTACTGCAAGGTCCCTCAACTCATAAACTCCGTGATAATTCATTGGATTCTTCTTTGCCCACTGTGATTCGTATACCTTAGAGATTCTTTCAGATACACAATAAAAATATTGATACACACCTAACGATTCTGCTAGATTAAATGCAGTTGATAATAGTTCACTTATTTCAGGATTCTTAAAACTAAAATACCCACGCTTCTTGGTAGAAAATAAATCTAGCACTACCCAAAACTTTCCATATTTAGGACCGTCGTAGAATCCTATAGATATCCAACTGACTAATTGCGTGTCTTCAAAGTAGCCTAACACTTTATATTTGTCAGGATCGTTGATACAGTTAGATAAATGTTCTTCCTGCAGATCTTTTGATAAAGGTCTAGTACCACTTACCTTGTGGTGTGCAAACATTACAGAAAGACAAAATGAAATATCATCTTTTGTTAATTGTTTAATCATTTTTAACTGATCTAATAAACCAATAAAGGGGATCAATTTCCCAAGGTTTTATTTGTGTGGTTTGCTTGTTAGCATACTTGTGATGGTTGTTATGCCAACCTTCACCTAATATTAATAGAGCATAGATCCAGTTGTTTGTACTCTTGTCATCGGTTTCGGTATAATTCTGATAACCAATTTTAGAGCTATGACCATAATAGATAAAACTATTCCATACTAGGTTTGTAATGAATACTGGTAAGAACCAAGTAAAGTATGCAAGCCATGGATTGATTAACATTAACGCTAGGACCCACGTTGCAATAATTAAAACATAGTATTTGTTTATATCTAGGTGTTCTTTGGTAAGCAAATCTTTAATTAGACGTTTGTTGATAGTTTCACCGTGATTACTAAACATAGGTACAAATATTTTAAGTACACTCATATTAGCAATATGCGGATCACGCTCAGTGTCACTAAACGCATGATGCTCTCTATGAACATGCACCCATCCTATAATACTACCCCTGCCAGTAAGTACGCCAAACAATGTAAGTAGCCATTTAACAGATTGATGCTTAAACTCAAAACTTCTGTGCGTCCAAAAACGATGATACATCATTCCTAGTCCAACTGCACTATACATAAAATAAAAGAAAATAGTTGTTGCAATTTCCACTGTTGAAAATTCAAAATAAAAGAATCCCAAAATGGCGCCCAACGTAACTACTATGTTAATAATTCCTACGGTCAATGATGAGGCTGCTAAATATTTCATACACCAATATTTATATGATAGTTGCTACCCCTTTAGATATTCCAAAATTAGAACCCGATAACTGGACCACGTTCTGGGACATATGGAATGCTCACTCTGACTTGTTAATTAAAAAATATCGTAATAAC
>Ga0222712_10006197_pt1 | contig 11852 bp, 11 predicted proteins | sample C33_657DmetaG_FD_165043 | JGI IMG/M metagenome (GOLD analysis project Ga0222712, IMG submission 165043) | Estuarine water microbial communities from San Francisco Bay, California, United States - C33_657D | ecosystem: Environmental > Aquatic > Marine > Unclassified | place: USA: California... | reverse complement strand
AAAGCATTGAAAAAGAAATTTATTCTTCAAAACCTGAACATTTTTTCATCATTGATTTGCCAATACCTGCAGAGAAATCAAAGGTGGATGCGGATTTATCCAAATCATCCATTACATTGTATGATTGTTTTGACTTATTTGTAAAAGATGAACTGATGCATGGAGAGAATCAATGGTTTAATGAGAAAACTGGCAAAAAGGAAGATGTTATCAGACGCAACTATTTTTGGAATTTTCCAAAAATTTTGGTGATTACTTTGAAACGATTTTCTTCGTTAAATCAGCGCTTAAACCATTTAGTTGAATGTCCCTTAACCGGACTTGATTTATCAAAGTATGCAGAAGGTTATGATTCCTCAAAATATATTTACGAACTTTATGGAGTTTCGAATCATATGGGTGGGCCGATGGGTGGTCATTATACTTCGTATATAAAAACTGCACAAGACTGGGTACATTACAATGATGACCAATTGAACAAAATGAGTGCAGACGCAGTAATAACACCCATGGCTTACTGTCTTTTCTACAAACAAAGGGAACTTGTCTAAGGGAACTCGCTTACGCCCATACTTATAATCATATTCTATAATATATTATAGAATGTCATCAAATTCGAGGAATACAGTTGCAGATAATTCCGGAAATACAGTTGTTGCAGATAATTCCGGAAATACAATTGCAAAGAACACAGTTGCAGAGAACACATCCATGTTCAATAAAGACAATTATCTTGATAAAAACACATTAATGCTTACTGCAAGTTTTTTAGCAATTTATTTTATTATTTACGCAATTTTAGGTATATTTTATGATGGATCCGATCCAACACATCATTCAAGTAAAGCCAGTTTTACTGATATCATTATATTGGTTCTTATTGGTGTAATTGGCTGGGTCTACTACTATTCATTGCCTCCATCTCAGCAAGATAGTTACTGGTCTGACTTACTCAAATCTGTCAAAGATTATTTGAACAATGCATATTCCATTTTAGAAGTGGGGTTATTCATCATGTTTTTCTACATTGGAATCTATTTTTTTGGAATTCCGATGAACCCAACTGACAAACCGTGGTCAGTTTCCTTCTTGGAATCCAAGGCTTTTATTCTATTGTTTATCCTGTTGTTTGTCCAATTTTTCAAATATGTACTGAAGATTGATGTCATTGGTGTGATTTTTGGAGACATTGTGGTCCCCGATTTGAAACCTTCTACTTCTTCTTCTTCGACAAAGGTTTCGACAGTTGCTGCCGTAAAAGATGAAGTTTACAACATTTCAAATAATCTCTACACATATGAAGACGCAAAGGCCGTGTGCAAGGCAATGGGGTCCAGATTAGCAAGTTATGATGAGGTTGAGGAGGCTTACAACAATGGTGCAGAATGGTCAACTTATGGCTGGAGCGAGGACCAGCATGCGTATTTCCCCACGCAGAAGGAGACATGGGCTAAGTTGCAAAAAGTCAAGGGACATGAACATGATTTAGGGCGACCGGGTGTCAATGGTGGCTACTTTTCCAATCCAAATGTTCGGTTTGGCGTTAACTGTTATGGCGTAAAACCGCCAATGACAGATGCAGAGAAAGCGCTCATGGATTCAAGAAAAGACCAAGTTTATCCAAAATCCAAGGAAGACCAAGCTCTGGATGCCAAAGTAGAATTCTGGAAAGCCAATCGAGATAAGATGTTAGTTCTCAATGGATACAATACGAAGGCGTGGTCACGATACTAGGGGGGGCTTCGCCCCCCTATGACCCCCTCAATGTTTTTTGATAATACATTAAAAAATTTATAATTATAAAGGAGGGGTCATAGGGGAACGTAGTTCCCCTATTTTTTTCCCTCTTTATATTAAGTGATGTTTTCTGGACAATCTATTGAATCTGCCTATCCCGTAATTAAGGAAACTATTCCCCAATCAAGTTTAGGATATTATGCCAACAATCGCTATCCCGGTTTCCCCCCTTTGATGAACGACGGTCGCTCCGTTATCGCCAGCAACCGTTCTGAAACTTTGTTGCACAACTCAATTGTGAAGCAAAGCGGTGAGGTCAACAATGCCAAGTATCGCCAGTATATGATTACCAATGCCAAAACAATTATGGAAAATGATTTCCGAAATGCCAGCAATGATGTAGGGTATTATGAGCGTTTTATTGACCAGATTTCAGCAGGTGCTACTGGTTCCCCTTATTTATATAAATCACCAATTGATGAAAAGAAACCGATTGGTTATTCCGAGTCGGATTTGAAAAGCATCTATTTGTCGAGAGAACAGTTGGAGGCGCGCCGGGTTGCACCGCATTTCACCATGTAAGGGGAACGTAGTTCCCCCTTTGACCCCCCCCTTCAGGTAGAAGCGGAACATAGTTATAATTAGTATTTCTATTTAGTAATAAAAATACTATATATTAAAGTAAAGAAGATGGTTGGGGGATGAGCGTAGCGGTTCTCCCACCAATAATGCTATAGTTCATCACGTAAGCCGCCACAAACGACACAATGGTTGAAACGTGGTAATTCTCGTGGAATCCAAACACATCTGGGTCAAAAAATGTGAACTCTTTGACAAATCCAATGACACCCAATACTTGTGAAATCGCCGATGTCCAAAAAGCACCCCATTCAAATTCGGTCATCTGCAAATAATAATTATACAATATGGGAACCTGAGAGAAAGGCACTGCCATCATTCTAAACAGGGACGGAGGATTATTCCAGGTGCCGTAGACATTCCACAATGCCAAACCAGTAATGATTGCACAGAAGGGGTATCCAATGTGCGATGGCAACAATAGAAGCAAAGTCGGGTAGAAAATGCTCATTGTGAATATGATGAGAGAAACATGGTCCAGCTTATTTATTAAGATTTCTTGGGGTACCGTCCAACAAACTGTGTGGTAAAGTGCGGATATTAAAACGGTTATAAAACCGGTGAAAACACAGAACATTGCTAAATAAAAATTGTCAGTTCCAGCCGTGAGTTCATAGAATTTCCAAAATATGTATGGAAACATGAAAATGGCAAGCACGTGGAGCCAACCACGCCATTTGGGTTTGTGTGCGCCCTCGCAATAGAGAAGACAATTATTGAACATTCGGCCGTCTCCGCAATCTTTGTCGTATTCCACGTTTCTAGAAATGTACGTGGGTTCTATTGAACGGAAAAAATCCTGCATTATATTTTGGTTTTTGAAAAAATATAATAATTGATAACGTAAAATAATTTGTTGGTATATTTTATAACAAATGGAAAAAGTGAATTGTGACAATCTTTGTAATGGTAATAGTCCAATAACACAAGATGATACGACAATAGAAAAATTGCAAAACTGCAATAATATAAAAAAATATCTTGGCACCACAGAACAATTAGATGAATTTAAAAAAAACAGAACTTATGCTAATATTGTTTTGAAAGGATATTGTGCTAACCGTGATTTTGGAAGGAGGTCCAACTTCGAGCGGACCGGAGGAAAAAAAAGAAAAAACACCAAAAAAAGGAGAAATAATAAAAAAAAAAGAAATACTAAAAAAAAATAATCAGTATTTTTACATAGCCGGTGGATCTAAATCTTTATTCAACGTATAAATGGTGTTAATCTCATACTTAAACAGGGGTCGACCAAAATAAACAATGTTGGACATTCCACCTACAAGTCCGTTAGTTTGGCCCACCACAATAACATCGCCAATACTTAGATTTTCATTGACTGAATCTCTCTCTACAGACCCCTTTAATTCACCATTGATAAAAAGGTCCACATTTAATTTAGCATAATTGAAAAATACATGGTTCCACTTCTGCAAAGGCATATCAAACTCTTCATACTTACTTTGGTTGAAATATGCTTTGAATTTTCCATTTACATGATTGTATATGAGGCGCGGGTGGTAATCAGTGAATTCAAAGACAGTAACATCGCCACTATGCGATGAATGAACTGGGGCAACGTAGACCCACGCAGAGATGGCAAACTTGTTGTTTACAATGGATTTCTCTTTCACATTGTCTTTTTGTAAATTCACATAACTGGATAGTCTTGATTCTTTACTGATTGTGATCGGCTCTAACAAAACCACTTTTCCATCTTTATTCGATAGTGATTTTGCAACTGCGGTGTTTATTTTTGGGGCATATATGTAGAGAAGACCCAAAATAAGCTCAAAAATCAATAGTACATAAACTGACTTTGGTGCCTGTTTCAAATCGGCTTTAAGATATTCCAGTAAATCCAAAAGCATACACGGAATGTAAAAAATCAGGTTAATAATAAACCCAGACCACCCCTGCATTTTGTACAGGTAATTGTATCCAATCTTGTAAATAATTGCAAGGGCCACAATTATCATAAGTACGACAATCAACTGGATAAATCCAGTTGCTAAATAAACCATTTGTTGCGTGATGTTAATATTATTCAAAAAATACACAACTAGCAAGAACAATAGAACCCCTGCGCCATACTTAATATACTCATTTGTACCAAGTGTTGTAGACCCGGAGTTTTTTAATGAATATATGATACCAATAAATACTGGAACTATTGCAATCATTGCATACAAATATATTTTGGTAAATAGTTTTTCAGGGTCTTTTGTCATGTAATAAGCATTAATAATCAAATAAATTGCAACTATGAGTGTAATCGCGTTTGATTTTATGCATTCTATCAAATCGGGCATAATGATAATATAATATATTATATATTATCATCTTATTTACAGGTTCTCCATTGTGGTTTTACGACCATGGCATTCTCTACACAAAGCCACTAAATTGTCTACGTGGTTGCTTCCGCCATACTCCAGCCTCACTTTGTGATCTACTTCAAACCAAGCCGACAATTGTTCACCACAGTCTTCGCATTTCCAGTTTTGCCTGCTCGCCACGAATTTCTTTTTGGTTTCGCTCACGGAACGTTTGGTTTTTGTTACACCGTCGGCTTTGCCCGAGTTGAGAATTCTGGTTTCTTGACGGTCCTGACCAAGTGGTAAAATTGGCATCAGACCACCGGCATTGTCATTGTATATATTTTGTTTCTTAGTGAAATCTAGAATGGGATTCAGGACGCTCATGGTATCCTTGTCCACGGGTAAATACTTCAAATATTCGTCGGAACCGCGAATAATATCGCCGGCTTTGGATGGGAATTTTTTGAACAATACGTAAATCATTAAGCCACCTAAAGCAATTCCGGCCATTTTATAATACTTTTGGTTGGTTTGCAACAGTTTCCAGTATTTGCCGTCCGTGTATACATTTGCAATTAAAAATGCGGTTATTCCAAAAATGACGAACTCGATGCGCATATATACTAGTGGGAGAACTACGTTCCCCGATACCCCCTCCTTTTATTTCTGTAATGATAGTTTACCATGAAGGAGGGGTGAACTATCATTACAGAAATAAAAGGAGGGGGTAAATTATCATTACAGAAATAAAAGGAGGGGGTATGGGGGAACTATTAGTTCCCCCAATAGTAGTAAATCAGCGCCAGACACCCCAAGATGAATGCCACATGCGAATAGTATCGACGTATCTTCAGTTCCTGATGCAAATAAACCGGTTTGGGCATATATTTGTCGAAGTATTCTTGCATCGCTTCGTCCAACGATACCGACGGTTTCCCCAACAAGTCGTTGTATTTATTCTGAATGAAATTGACCCAACGAATCAGCGAATCTTTGCTCCCTAAATATGGCGTTAATGGGTATTTGTCCAACATTGTGCTAAATCGACCGGACATCTCTCCATCCGGAATGAAAATTGGCAAATTCATATAAAAATCATAATACTTGCGCTTCGTGACATCATTTGGCAAATCTGGATACGTTAGTGCAACTGTCATAATAAAAAACCAATAATATGGACCCCACGTCTTTGAATCCAGTCTGGTTGACATATCTAAAAGTATATAGAAACAATGATACTATATTCAAGTAGGAATGAACGTTTATTGCAATAATTGTGGCAAAAAAGGACATGTATTTTATAATTGTTGTCTTCCTATCACAAGTAATGGCATTATTGCTTTTCGAAAAAACCCGGAAACCAATTTAATTGAATATTTGATGATACGGCGGAAACACACATTGGGGCTTATTGATTTTATAAGGGGGAAATATTCAGTTTATAATCGGTATTATATGTCAAACATGATTTACCAAATGACCAATGAAGAGAAAGAGATGTTGAAAACTAAAGATTTTGAAGACATTTGGTTCAATGTGTGGGGGAAATCCGCAAATTTCTCTCATTATAAAAATGAAGAATATACAGCAAAAGAAAAATTTAATCAATTAAAGCATGGTATCAATCTTGAATATAATATGAAGGAATTAGTAGATGCTTCCTCTACAAAATGGGAGGAACCCGAGTGGGGGTTTCCCAAAGGTCGGCGCAATTATAATGAAACCGACTTGGATTGTTCAATTCGCGAATTTAGTGAAGAGACTGGGATGACTTTGGAAAAGAACAAGATTGTGCAGAATATTTCGCCATTTGAGGAAATTTTTTGCGGATCCAATTACAAGTCATATAAACACAAGTATTTTTTGACGCAAATGGATTTTGAAACTGGTGAACCAGTTATACAAGAGTCAAATGAAATAAGCCAAATTCAATGGAAATCATATGCAGATTGCATTGCATCCATACGGTCCTACAATTTAGAGAAAAAACGAATGCTGTCAAATATTGATATATTATTGAAAAGATCTGTAGTAGTTCGTTAAAAATATGTGTTAATACTATAATACATATTTATGGATACAAATATAAAAGAAAAACGAGCAAAATGTTCAAAAGGAACTCGTAAATATAAACCACTTGGAGATGGGTGTTATACAGATGAACAAATTGAGAGCCACAAAAAAACAAAAACGCGAAAACACAAAGAAGACAAACCTGCAAAAAAGAAGAAAACGCCAATCGTTGAAGAAAAAACACCAATCGTTGAAGAAAAAACGCCAATCGTTGAAGAAAAAACACCAATCGTTGAAGAAAAAACACCAATCGATGAAGAAAAAACACCAATCGATGAAGAAAAAACACCAATCGATGAAGAAAAAACTGTTGCCAAAGAATCCATTATTGAAGATACCGATTCTGCAGAAGCAGATGTCGTAGAAGACCTTGACGATGATTATGAGGATTTAAGTTTAAAAGAAAAAGAAAAAAAAGAATATTATGACAATTTGAAAAATCCTAAATCAAAAACAGATTTTTTGCATCCTTCTTTAGGAAATCCATTTTTCAGTAAACAAGTTTCTCTCCGAAAAGAGTTTGAAAACTTAAAATACGATGGTGAAATCAAAGACGTTAAACAAATATCTGATATTATTTGCGCAAACCCAGATTTTGAACTTTTGCCACATCAGTTTTTTGTAAAAGGGTTCATGTCAAATCAAACCCCCTATAAAAGTATTTTATTGTATCACGGTCTTGGTTCCGGAAAAACATGTTCAGCAATTGGCATCACCGAAGAAATGCGAAACTACACCAAACAAACCGGTATTCAATCGCGAATTTTTATTGTTGCTTCTCCCAACGTCCAAGACAATTTCAGACACCAACTGTTTGATGAAAACAAACTTATTGAAACAAATGGAATATGGTCGTTAAACACTTGTGTTGGTACAAAAATTCTGAATGAGATTAATCCAACAAATTCGCCCATGTTAAAAGAGAAAATTATTTCACAGGCAAATACAATTATTAATCGCTACTACAAATTTATGGGTTATTTGCAATTTGCCAACTACATTGAATACAAAATCACATTAACTTTGTCTGCAAACGCACATCTTGCCGAACAAGAACTTGTTCAGAAATTTTTTAATAATGGTTTAATTGTCATTGACGAAGTTCATAACTGCACTAAAGAAAGTAAAACATTGTCAAAACAGTTGAAAAAACTTGCAAAATATGCAGACAATCTTCGATTCATTCTTCTCTCTGCAACTCCTATGTACAATTCTCCTAGAGAAATCATCTGGATTACCAATTTGATGAATTTGAATGATCGACGAACCACTATCAAGTATGGTGATGTTTTTAACGAAGACGGAAATATTATTGAACCTAAGAAAAAAGATGAAGACAAGGGTATTAACATATTGCGTCGTAAATTGAATGGATATATTTCCTATGTACGTGGAGAGAACCCATACACTTTTCCGTTCCGTGTATATCCACCTTCTTCTCCGACGGAACCATTTATAACATTGGACACCCATGAACAAATTGATGTTCCATTGAAGGGAAAACTGTATTTGAAAGAAATTGGAGAGATCCAGAAAAAAGTCTACAATTTGGTCATTGAAAAATCCTTGAACAAAGGCGACGGACTCTTTTTCACAGGTGATGCGGATTCCCCAAATTTTGAAAACATGGAACGTCTTGGTTATACCAAATTGCAGGCACCATTGCAGTCATTAATTATTGCATTCCCGCATAAAAATTTTGACAACATTATAAGTAGCGATGATAGACAATATACTGCTTTATATGGGCAAAAAGGACTGGAAAATAACATGAGTTTTGAATACAAAGATATCAAACAAAGTGAGACCACCAAAATAACAATTAAATGCAACTACAAATATAAACCTGGTGTTCCGCGCATTTTTTCGGAAACTGAGTTGCCAAAATACAGTACCAAGATATCTACTGTATGCGATTGTATTCGCGAGTCTGCAAATAAAATGGTAGAAATTGATGGCATTCAAACACCCATTCATGGTGGTATTATTATCGTATATACTCAATATATTTATGGTGGAATTGTTCCCATAGCGCTGGCACTTGAAGAGATGGGATTTTTGCGATATGGTCAAAACCAGTCTTTATTTCAACCTGGTTTTATAAAAAATCGCATTGACGCCAATACTATGAAACTCAAGGAAAAAGTACCATTTGACGAGTTTAAACAGGCAAAATACATGATTATTTCGGGTGACAAATATTTCTCTCAGGATAATGCTGAAGATATTAAAGTTGCAACAAGCAAGACAAATAAATATGGCGAAGATGTGCGCGTCATTCTCATTTCGCGCGCTGCTTCCGAAGGCCTCGATTTTAAATTTGTCAGACAAGTCCATGTCCTTGAACCTTGGTATAATATGAACCGCATTGAACAAATTATTGGCCGTGGTGTGAGAAATCGCAGTCACTGTGGCCTTGTTTTTGAAGAACGAAATGTAGAGATTTATTTGCATGCAACTACCGATGGAGAACAAGAAACCGCGGATTTATATGTTTACAGATATGCAGAGACCAAGGCCCAAAAAATTGGAAAAGTCACACGACTATTGAAAACTGTTTCGGTTGACTGTGTTTTGAATCATTCGCAAACCAATTTCACAGACAAACAAATGGAAGCAGTTGCCCAAAATGGCGTCGTGATGATTGTACCATCCACAAATTATGAATTAGTTTCATATAAACTTGGTGACAAACCGTACTCGGAAGTGTGTGATTATATGAAAAAATGCGAATATAAATGTTACCCAGAAGATGCTGACAAAAAATACACTGACAAAACATATGACGAAATGTATGATAAAGAACAAATTGGTATGAACTCTACATTGGTCATTGAAAAAATAAAATCGATTTTCAAAAAAGAGAATGCTTATCATATTGAAACAATCCAAGAAATGGAAATGTTCAAGAATACTTCAAAAGAAGAATTATATTATGCTCTTACATTGTTGATTGATGGTCCTGAAGTGATTTTGGATAAGTATGGAAGACAGGGACGTCTAATTAATCGTGAACGTTATTATATTTTCCAACCACAAGAAATAACAAGTCCAAATATTTCGTTGTATGAGTCGACCATTCCAGTAAAAACAATGAATCACCATGTCGAATATAAGATCGAAACCAATGATGAAAATATAAAGACACCCAAATTAGGCTTGGTCAACGAGGTTGACGTTGCACAAGACAGTGAAAATGAGCAATATACCACATTGCTTGCAAAAATAAAGGACAACATTCATGTAGCCACACGCGAACCGCCAAATAAATTAATTAAAAAAAGTGATTTTTATAATTGGTATTATCACTTGAATTCAATCGAATGCAAACCTGAACTTGAAAATTTCAAACATTTTTTAAAAGAACACAATATTAAAAAAAGCGACAGTGATGAAAAAATAAAAACCATTTTGTCATATGACGAATATGCAGAATATGAAGTTTTGAAAGACAAGTCAATTTGTAACACCGATTATTTTCAACCAGTGATGTTGCGATTACAAATTTTAATTGGAAGAAATGTAGCAGAATATGTGCTTGAACACATTTTGGATACTCTTCCTCATAAAGAACGGTTGGTTCTTGCAAAAAAAATTATTGCTATTGAACCACAAGATGATTTAGAAAAAGATATTAAAAAATATTTTAAGTTTTTGTTGTTGAATAATAAAAAGACACTTGTGCTGGCAAACAAAGATGAAAATATTTATTATAATACTGAGAATTGGACAGAATTGACAACTGGAGAGAAAAACAGATTAGATGCTGAAATGACAAAAAAAATGGACGTTCTTAGCTATTCAACTGTTATTGGATTTATTGGTAACAGCAAAGATGAAATGGTTTTCAAAAGAAAAGACCTTAGAGAAATACGAAACAACAAGGGTGCATATTTACAAGGTGACAGCAATAAGGTGTCTGTCATCGATAAAGTGAACGAGATTTTAAAAATTGCAGACAGCGAGTTTAGTTTTCACGATGAAAATCATAGAGAACCAAGTAGAAATACAGATGGTATTTCAAAAATTGCATTTGCTGGTATATTTGAAATATTAGTTCGCAAATATAATCGAGAGAAGGTAAATGGAAAAACCTGGTTTTTACGACCAGAACAGGCTATTTTTAATAAGATTGATAAAATTAAAAATATATAAAATTGAACAAATTGTATTAAAATTATATAAAAATATATAAAAATATATAATATTATATAAACGATGAATCAAATGAATGAAAAAAAAAGATATGGCGTATACGTCAATTCAGTATTGGCAAAAAAAGTGGTTTTAAAAATCACTGAGATTGGCAACAACATCAAGCAAAATTTGGAAAAAAAAATAAAATTAAGTATTGAAGGAAAGTGTATTACAGAAGGATTTGTTCAGCCAAAAACTGTGAACGTTCAATCATATTCGTCTGGATTGGTCAAAGATGATTATATTGAATTTCAAGTTGTGTATGGATGTATGATTTGCAACCCAGTTAAGGACCTAATTGTTGAATGCGTTGTCATAAATATCACAAAGGCTGGCATACATGCCGAGGTGAGAGACAAAGAGAACAATGTACCCATTACCATTTTCGTTGCAAGGGACCACAACTATTCAAATAGTTTGTTTGATGCTGTTGAAAAAGACAAAAATATTACGGTAAAAATAATTGGCGTGAGGTTTGAATTGAATGACCCATCTATCACCGCAATTGCTTATCTGCTCAAAGAACGCGATGAAGAAGTCAAAGAAAAATAGAAGAATAGTAAAATATATAAAAACGTTTCACTAAAAATATATAAAAATGACGATTGGATTCCAAATAACTAACGAAACATTGAGTTCAATCAAAGACAAGATTGAGAGAATGCCCAAAAATAACCAAATTGAGGTTCTTAAAATTTTGAAAAAATATCAAAATATAAAGTTGAACGAAAATAAAAGCGGTGTTTTTGTAAACCTTTCTTTTTTATCCAAAGAAATTTTGGAGGAAATTGACAAGTACGTAAGTTATGTTAATGACCAAGAAATGGTTATCAACACAATTGAGACGCAGAAACAAGAGTTTAAAAATACATTCTTTGCTTAACA
>Ga0222712_10006196_pt1 | contig 11854 bp, 10 predicted proteins | sample C33_657DmetaG_FD_165043 | JGI IMG/M metagenome (GOLD analysis project Ga0222712, IMG submission 165043) | Estuarine water microbial communities from San Francisco Bay, California, United States - C33_657D | ecosystem: Environmental > Aquatic > Marine > Unclassified | place: USA: California... | reverse complement strand
GCAATGTCGCCCCAAAAAGCAGCAGGGTCTTCAATGCTTTTTTTATAGGCTTCTTTATACGCGTCAAAGCTAGTAAGCTGATAAGGATAGGTCATGGCAAGTCGTTTGAAGTCATAAATATACGTTACTAACTATTTTATTATTCATTTATTCAGCAAAGATTTAATAAACACTTGTTCGTTTATTGAAGGGGTAAAAAATTGGAAAAATGCCTTCATTAACGTAAGTTGTTGCCACTATTGTTTAGCACATGAAAAAACAAAATAAAATTTGGCAGGTGATTACTGCCTCTTCACTTGGTACATTAATTGAGTGGTACGATTTTTACATTTTTGGAAGCTTGGCTACCGTTATTGCGGGTCAATTTTTTCCAAAAACAAATCCAACTGCGGCACTTTTATCTACACTAGCCACTTTTGCAGCTGGTTTTATTGTAAGACCTTTTGGTGCCCTCGTTTTTGGTAGACTTGGTGATCTAGTAGGGCGTAAATACACTTTTTTATTAACCCTGGTTTTAATGGGTGGATCTACTTTTGCGATTGGACTAGTGCCTAGTTATGAATCGATAGGATTTGCTGCACCACTGATTGTTTTAACGCTTCGTTTACTTCAAGGTCTTGCACTTGGTGGAGAATATGGCGGTGCTGCAACTTATGTAGCGGAACATGCGCCAGCTGGTAGGAGAGGTTATTATACTTCATGGATTCAAACAACGGCAACACTGGGTTTATTTGTTTCATTGAGTGTTATTTTATTTACGCGCCATAGTTTAGATGTTGATCCTGCTGTTTCGATTGCAAAATTTAATGCTTGGGGCTGGCGTATTCCATTTTTGTTTTCTATTATACTTGTAGGCGTTTCTATTTATATCCGTTTAAAAATGCAGGAGTCTCCGCTGTTTTCTAAATTAAAATCGGAAGGCGCTATTTCTGTAAACCCTTTAAAGGAAAGTTTTGGAAACAAAGAAAATTTAAAGATGGTTTTACTTGCACTTTTTGGTGCAACCATGGGGCAGGGTGTGGTTTGGTATACTGGTCAATTTTATGCGCAATCATTTATTGAAAATGTATGTAAAGTAGATTTTGATCAGTCGAGAACCATTTTAATTTGGGCCATTTTATTTGGCACGCCATTATTTGTTGTGTTTGGTTCTTGGAGTGATAAGATAGGTAGAAAATGGATTATGCTAGCAGGAATGCTACTTGCCGTAATTACTTACAGGCCTTTGTTTAAAGGCCTTTTAGCACTTACCGATACGGCTACAAAAACAGAAGTAGTAGCTGCTGCTGCAACAAAAGTGAATTCGGTTTCTATCCCTAATTCACAAAATTTTGTAAGAACGGTACAATTAAAAAAGGCTTATACGGATGGCACAGAAATAACTACCACCACCACCGACACTTTATATGCTAATGCTGCGCAAACCACTATAAAACCGGTTGTTAAAATAAGTAAAGTTTTGGCTGATGGTGTGTATTGGAAAATGGTGCTATTGGTGTTTGTGATGATCGTATATGTTACCATGGTATACGGCCCTATCGCTGCATTTCTAGTGGAATTATTTCCAACAAAAATTAGGTACACTTCTATGTCATTACCCTACCATATTGGTAATGGTGTTTTTGGCGGCTTAACACCTTTTATTGCAACCTTACTTACTACCATGTACACTGCAGATGCACTAGCGGGATTACAGTATCCCATTATTGTTGCAGCTGTTTCTGTAGTAATTGGAACACTATATCTAGATTCAAAAATTAATACCAAGCACGATTAAAAATATTTGCCATGAATCAAATTAAAAAAATTGCAGGACTCATTTGGTTATTACTAGGACCTGCATGCGTTTATTTTTTAGTTCAAGCGGCTGCACATGAAATTGCTGCAAAGCCAGGGATTGATACAATTATTCAGTGGGGTGTTTTTGTAGTGATATTTATTCCAATAGCCATTGGCATGAGCATTTTTGGATACTATGCCATTAAGGGCGAATACAATCATTGATTTTATAGTTTGTTTATGAAATTGAAAGTGGTGGCCCACACTTGTTTTAATATCTTTGCACTATGTCCATCGAAGTAAATGAGGTAAGTAAAAACTACGGAACGCAAAAAGCGGTTCAGTCCATTAGTTTTTCTGTGGAAGCTGGTGCTATAGTTGGGTTTTTAGGCCCCAACGGTGCAGGCAAAAGCACCACTTTAAAAATGATTGCTGGTTATTTAACACCCGATGCTGGTTCTATTTTAGTAAACGGGATAGATGTTGTCAAAAATCCTATTGAGGCCAAAAAGCAAATTGGGTATTTGGCAGAAGCTAACCCACTTTACTTTGATATGTATGTTAAAGAATACCTTCATTTTATTGGCAAAGTGCATCATATCGAACTGGCAGCAAATGCTGTTGCTAATGCAATTGAACTTACGGGTTTAGGTATTGAATCACATAAAAAAATAGGTCAGTTGTCTAAGGGGTATAAACAGCGTGTAGGACTCGCCGCAGCGCTCATTCACAACCCGGCCGTTTTATTATTAGACGAACCTACTTCTGGCCTTGATCCCAACCAAATTATAGAAATTAGAAACGTAATTCGAGATCAAGGAAAGGTAAAAACGGTGCTTTTTTCGTCACATATACTTCAAGAAGTGGAAGCCATATGTGAACGGGCGCTTATATTGTCAAAAGGTCAAATTGTGGCCAATGATTCATTGGCTAACCTCCTCAGTAACAAGCTTCAGAGCCTCGAATCTGTATTTAGGTCTCTAACAAGTGTTTCAGAAACGCCCATAAATGCTTAAATTGCATCCTCAATATCAATCTAATTAGTAATAAAATAAGCAATCGAACATGAGTTACATTATTGAAGTACACGCTCGTCAAATTTTAGATAGTCGTGGAAACCCTACCGTAGAAGTTGACGTTTTAACAGATGATGGCGCTATTGGACGCGCAGCTGTGCCAAGTGGTGCAAGTACTGGTATTCACGAAGCCGTTGAACTTCGCGACAATGACAAGAAAAAATATGTAGGCAAAGGCGTTTTAAAAGCAGTTAAAAATGTAAACACATTAATATCTGACGCCATCGTTGGTTTTGATATTACACAACAAGCAGCTATCGACGAAGCATTAATTGCACTTGATGGAACACCTAACAAAAGTAAATTAGGTGCTAATGCAATGCTTGCTGTAAGTATGGCTGTTGCAAAAGCAGCAGCAGAAGAAGCGGCACTTCCACTTTACAGATATATTGGCGGTACCAATGCAAAAACATTGCCAATTCCAATGATGAACATTTTAAATGGTGGTGCACACGCTGACAATAAAATTGATTTTCAAGAATTCATGATTATGCCTGTAGGTGCATCATCTTTTAGCGAAGGCTTAAGATGGGGTGTAGAAATTTTTCACACACTTAAATCTGTATTAAAGAAAAAAGGCTACAGCACAAACGTTGGTGATGAAGGTGGTTTTGCGCCAAATATTCAAAGCAATGAAGAAGCTATTGAAACTGTATTGTCTGCAATTAGTGCAGCAGGTTACAAAACGGGCTCTCAAATTGTGATCGCGATGGACGCTGCAAACAGTGAGCTATGGGACGCTAAGAAAAAGAAATATGTTTTCCATAAGAGTAGCGGTAAAGTAATGAGCAGCGATGAGCTTGTTAAATACTGGGAAAAATGGGTGAAGCAATATCCAATTGCTTCTATTGAAGACGGTATGGCAGAAGATGATTGGAATGGTTGGAAAGCCCTTACACAAGCGGTTGGCAGCAAATGTCAATTAGTAGGTGACGATTTATTTGTTACCAACGTTGACCGTTTACAAATGGGTATCGATAAAAAAATTGCCAACGGTTTATTAGTAAAAGTAAATCAAATTGGTACTTTAACTGAAACCATCAACGCTGTTACACTTGCGCAACACAATGGTTACAATACCATCATGAGTCACAGAAGTGGTGAAACAGAAGATACAACTATTGCTGATTTAGCAGTTGCACTAAACTGTGGTCAAATTAAAACAGGATCGGCTTCAAGAACAGATCGTATTGCAAAATACAATCAGTTAATCCGTATCGAAGAAATGTTAGGATCAACTGCGATTTATCCAAAAGGGAAAATCAAGTTTGGCACAAAATAAATTGTAAGGTCATTGCGGTTCGAGAACCGCAATGACCTTTTTTAATCTTGCTATGAAAAAAATAACCAACCTTTTAACCAATAAATACCTGTTAGCAGGTTTGTTTTTTATTGTATGGATGTTGTTTTTTGATCAGCGTGATTACTTTCAACAAAAAGAAAGAATGGCTGAATTGCAAAAGCTAGAAGCCAAAAAAAAATATTATCAGGAGCAAATTGAGAAAGCGAAAAAAGAGCTAGCCGATTTGCAAAATGACCCCGCTGCCCTCGAAAAATTTGCCCGCGAGCGTTACCTCATGAAGCGCGATGGCGAAGATGTTTATATTATTGAAGATTCTTTAGCTGCCACAAAATAAAGCAAGGTCCTATCTCGTTTATAAGGGGTATGGAAACGTTTAAAGAGGAAGATTTGTTATTATATCTCTACAAGGAGTGTCCAAAAGCAACCACCGAGGCTATCCATACTGCTTTAGAACAAGGTGATTATGCTTTAGAGGAACAATTAAAAATGCTTCGTAGATCCATAGCTCAACTGGGCGCATTGCAACTAAAAAGACCTTCCCTTTTTTCTTTAAAAGCGGTTAAAAATTATTCTAAAAAAGCAGTGGATTAGTACTTATCCATGACTAAAAAAGAACGATACACAGGAGTTATTGCATATTTTGAAGCGCAGGTTCCAATTGCCGAAACCGAGCTTTTGTACAACAATCCATTTGAACTACTTGTGGCCGTTATTTTGTCTGCACAGTGTACCGATAAGCGCGTAAATCTTACAACTCCTTCCATTTTTGCAAAATTTCCTACGCCACAAAAAATGGCAAAAGCTAGTTTTGATGAGATGTTTGCACTTATTAAAAGCATCTCTTACCCAAGTAATAAGTCTAAGCATTTAATTGGGATGGCTAATTTATTACTCTCCAAATTTGGGGGCATCGTACCCATGACGGTAGATGAACTAGTAGAGCTTCCAGGAGTAGGCCGGAAAACTGCCAATGTTATTACAAGTGTTATTGACCAGCAGCCCAATATGGCTGTAGATACGCACGTGTTTAGGGTGAGTAAAAGACTTGGACTTGTGGCCCAAAAAGCGAGCACACCCCTTGCAGTAGAAAAAGAATTGATTAAAAATATTCCTTCTGAACTCGTGCATAAGGCACACCACTGGCTCATATTACATGGAAGGTATACATGCCTCGCACGAACACCTAAATGCAATAGTTGTGGACTACAAGCTTATTGTAGGTATTTTAATACCAAGGTATTAAAAGTCAAATCCTAAAGAGAAATAATAGATAGGCTTTCCTTTAAACACGCCCTTCATAGGCCATGCGGCGTCTAGTTTCATAAAGTATCCAAGTAGTGTGCTTCTAACACCAAAACCATAACCGCCCGCAAATGGGCCTAATCCACCTGCGTCAAGTTTTACAACCACTGGTGAATTGGCGTCACTAATAACATCTCCCGGACGTTTAATGCCGTTGTATTTTCCATTCCATGCAGTTCCTAAATCTATAAACTGCGTTAGTTGGAAGTTGCGAATAAATGCGTTGTTAATAGGCTTATTAATAAATGTCGCAAACAAAGGAAGTCTGAATTCAGAATTAATTACAAATGCATTGTTGCCGTTGGCTATATTTTGTTGGTAGCCCCTCATATTAACCGCAAGTGATTGAAATGCATATGTCTGATCAAGCGCAGGAAAATTTTGACTATTAAACTTTGGATTGATCCAACTATCAACGCCACCTAAATAGTAAATAATTTTTTGTCCGCCCCACGAAAAATCGGCAGCAGCTCTACCAGCCCAAATAAAGTTTCTATAAATTTTATAATAGTAACGCGCATCAAATCCTAAATTAAGTGTGGCCTTGCCATTGTTCATTTCCGTTTTTAATGTTGGCATATTAATGTCTAGGAAAACTTTATAACGCAGGCCGTTCCATATATTTTGAGTTGTATTAATGGTATTATCATGTACATACTCAAGTCTAGAAACAATGTATTTGCTAATGGTATCAGGGTAAGCAAGTGCTCCTGGGTCAGGATAGCCTACACTATTGTCGTAGGGTTTTAAAATACCTCTGTCTATACGAAGCCCAAAAGTTGCACGCAAACTTTTTACTTCATTAAATGGATACGCCACATTGCCTTGGTATAAATTGGTAATGAGCATATTACTAAATGGCGTATTAAAGTAGTTGGTTACATTGCTTCTATAATAGGTAACGCCCCAGTCTAATCTTTTTCTAAAATTTTGGTAACTAAAAATAATATCCTTGTCTTTTAAGTCGGTTCCAAAACGAATACCGCCCATAAATTTTTGATCTTCAAATAAATCACTGGTTCCAACGCGTAAGTTAAAATTGAAATTATTACCATTGTTTAATTGAATAGGGCCTGCGCCACCTGCATAAGGTTGATATCTATTGAGTAATAAATTATTTGAAAATCCACTTAAAATATAGTCGCTACTAAATTTAAGTCGGTAATCAAATAGCTTAGAATCGCTCAAAATATTTTTTGCTTTTGCACTTAATATTTCTGCTTTTTTAATAGTAAAACTATCAACTGGCTCGTCCGAAAATTCTGACTGAAATAAATTTGCTTTTGCAACCGTGTCTCTATTTTTCTTGTAAATGATGGCCTTTCCTTCTGCCGCTCTCATTTCGTCCATTACTTTTTTCATGTAAGTAGTGGGCCTTAGATTGAGGTTTCTCTTTTTTAATGCAATAGAGTCTACACGTAGTTTATATAAAAATTTGTAATCTCCTTCGCGTCTTACTTCGCTAACCTGTCCTTTATCGCCTGCAATTCTTGTTTCGAGTAATGAGCTTTGGTAATTGGTAATTGGGAATGTATAGGTAGAGTCTTTGTATACTTGAAAGTAACTAATACTATCCGGCTTTTCTCTTTGCCAAGCATTAAGGGTAGAGTCTATTTCTTTTGGTGAGGCATTGCGTAACATGTCATCACCAATATGATAGAGTGTATCTAGTCCATTTCTTTGGGTTGCAAAAAATCCTGCCCATCTATTACCTACGCCATTTTCATCTGCTACAAAGGTAAAGTGGTTGGTGTTGTAGCCCATTGGATAGCTAGCATTACCATATTTTAAATTGGTAAGTTGTGTGATTTGCTTGTTTTTGCTATTATTTAAATAATCCACCATATATACATTGAAATGGTATTTACTAGGGATTGCCGTATCGGCATTAGGCGCATACGGACTAGGCCTGTTGGATGCAAATAAAATACCAGACTTATTTGGAAAAGACACAAAACTAGGATGTATATCATCGTATACATCGTCTGTAAATTGTGTTAACTGGTTTTCTTCTATTTTATAGGTATAAATGTCTGTATGTCCGTTTTTGGCGGCGCTCATCACTACATTATTAGCATCTAACATATAGGATGCGTCTAAAATTTGATCGATGCCTGCAATTTTTTGCTTAAATCTTTTAATATGGGTTACTACATCGTACACAAACATTTTAATGCTTCCTTCTTCCGAATAAATCACCAGTAATTTTGTGCCTTTGTTATCCCATGCCATAATCGGATAATTGGGATTAATATCTCCCTGATTGGTTCTTACCCCAGACTTTAAAAGTACACGTCCGTCGTAAAAATTTTCCATCAGCTTTACACTGTAAATACCTCTGTTAAATTCTACTACTGCATAATTGCTACTTTTTGGATTTGGGTTGGCTTGAAATCTGAAGTAATCTTTTTTAGAAACGTCTTCTGAAATATTTAATTGACCTTTTGGTGAATTTTTTCTTTGACGAATATCTTTAGCGTATTTCTCTTGTTCAAACTCCATGAAATCGGATAAGATTTCTTTGAATTTCTTTTTACAAACCTTTAAACAAGCGCTATTTAAATTTTTGTAGATCCTTGCTAAATAAAGTAAATAGGTAATATTTTCTTTTCTATATTTCTCTCCAATATAATTCCAAAAAGCATGACCCGCAAGTGCTGGTTTATCAAATGCAAATTGATAAAAGGTATTGTAGGTGCCACTAAGCATGGCACTTTTAAGGGCGTCGTCTTTTTCTACACTCCAGTTTTCTGCAGCATATAATACATAGCCGTCTAACATCCATTTAGGTAAATCTAACAATGCTTGATTGCTTGCAAATTCGCCAATGTCTTCGCCAAATAATAAATTATCAGACAATACTTTGGCAATTCCTTCTTTGATTTGTCTTTTTAAATTGGCGTGATTGCCATCAAAATAAATAACAATTTTATTATTAACGAGTTTAGTTAAACCGCCAGCACTTTGCCAATCAGACCCTAGTCCAATATTGCTACTTTTGTAATCATCATAATTACTATACACCACAATATTAGCTCTACGTTGTAAAGAGTATTCTACAAAATTTTCTATTCCGCCTAATTCTTGCTCTGCAACTTGTGCTACATATTTGCCAAGTTCAACGCCACCTTGTGAAGTATAAGTGTTAAAATTGGGCGATTGATGAAACTTCCAAACCAATTTTTTATATTGTACTCTGTTTTTACCAAACTCAACAGCGTTTACCTGCGCTTGGCCAAAAACCACCAAACTACTCATGATAAAAATTAGTCCTATTCTTTTCAATTTCATATCCGAACTTTAGTGTTTTAAAATTAGTCAATTACCTTGTAAAATTTTCATAAAACGCGCATGATCCATATCAAAGCCTTCACTTTTAGCCCAATTTCAGAAAATACCTATGTTTTGTATAATGACGAGGGCAAAGCTATCATAATTGATCCTGGTTGTTACTTTCCCGCTGAACAAGAAACGTTAAAAAATTTCTTAACGGATTCGGGCTTAACTCCTGTTCAGCTGCTCAATACCCATTGCCACCTCGACCATGTTTTTGGTAACAAATGGGTGCATGAAACCTATGGTTTGGAGCTGTATATTCACCCTAATGAGGTTCAAATGCTTGAACTAGCGCCTGTTTCTGGTGAACGCTGGGGTTTGCCCTTTCAAAATTATAATGGCCCTATTCATTTTTTAAATGATGGCGACAAGGTTTTACTTGGTGATATAGCGCTTGATGTAATTTTAGCGCCAGGGCATTCTCCGGGTAGCATTTGTTTTTATCTGGCTAGCCAAGGTGATTTAATTGGTGGAGACGTCTTATTTAGAGGCAGTATTGGTAGAACCGACCTTCCGGGTGGCGATAGTGAAACCTTGTTAAATAGCATCCGTGAAAGGCTTTGGGTGCTACCTGATGAAACCGTTGTGTACTCGGGTCATGGCATTAAAACGACCATTGGCTACGAAAAACGAAATAATCCTTTTTTATAAAGCGGCTATTTGGTGTTAAATGCCTTTAAAAGAAGGAGTCCAATGTTTTTGTAAGGCGGAATATAATCTTGGAAACTACTTTTTGCGGTAGTTTTTAACTGCTCGTTCATTTGCTTCCAAATGTTAGGCCATACTAAATCTTGACCCTTTTCGAGAGTCTGTGCAATTTGGTTTAAAAGTGCCGCATTGATCACGCCTTTTCCAATTTGTTTTGAAGAAATTACCTGCGTTTGTGGCGCGCGGTTTAGTACCGCTGCTAATTTTTGATACCCCCCACAACTCCCTAGTAGCACAAGTTTTGCGCTGCTATCAATGCCTGCAATGGTATGGTTTGCGTAATAACTATGGCCTCTATGTACAAATATGCTGGGTGTTATTTCGTGTGTCAATAAAAAGCTGGATAAACTGTCTTGTGCCTTTAGGTCAAGTTCGTTTTTTTCATCTAGCGGTGCATTGGCGTAAATCATTACTTTTCCATTAGCACTGCTTACTTCGGTCCAATATTTTTGTTTGTTGGTTTTCCAGCCAGCTTTATTAAAACCATTGATAAAGGCATTAAAGATTTGCGCGCCATCTTTATCGCCATAAAAATATTGTCTAATGATAATTTTTTCTTGCTTGTTTTGTAGCACTTTATAACCAAGTATACTTACCGCTTCAAGTGGCGAATGGATGGTTGTCTTTGAAATATTTTCTTGTAAAGTAGCCGTGCAAAGGGTATCTAGTATTCTATATAGTAGGCTTTTATTGTTTTTTCTAATTTCTGTGAGTAATAAATTTTGAATACTGGTATCTGTGATGCTTGAAAAAGCGCCTGCCACATCCACTGCATCTTCTAAGGTACGTGCCTCATCTAAATCATTTGCAAAGCTGCGCATGTAATAAGTTCTTGAAGTGGTTGGCATGTGCGCTAAGAAATCTTGTAGTGTATTATAGTTGGCGGCTATTCCAATAAATTTCCTAAAAAAATCTTGATGGATTGTTTCTAATAAAACACTGGTACTGGTGCTGCCTAATTTTTGAATAATGAGCGGATAAACCCCTGATACAAAACTAGAAGTATAGAGTTCATCGGCACCTAAAACAGCTATATAATAAAGTTCTTGAGGCGATAAATTTTCTAATTTTTTAAACCGAATATTGGAAGCTTCAGTTTGATGTAAACCATTGATATCATTCACATACAGCTCCATCACGCGACTTTTAAGTTTAGTTAGAAGCGCGGCCTCTGCCACCAATTTTTTGCCAGCTTTTATTTGTTGAACTTGCGCAATACGCGTTTGCACTAACAACTTAAAATAATTTTGAGCCTGGTCTTCGGTAATAAGCGGTGTAATGGTATCTATACTAAGTTGTCCCGTAAAAAGTGCATCTAAAAATGGAAAATAATAGCGTCCCGTTTTCATAAATGCAAGCCTACCAATCCACATTACAAGTGGGTGATGTATGGATTGAATTTTTTTTCCGAGTGCACTGGGTGCTGCTGCATAATTGTATACCATTTCAGCGTTTTCGTAGGCAGCTGCAATGAGTAAGCTATCTGCGTATCTGTTGGTTGAAATTTCAGCACCTTGTTTATCTAGTATTTGTAAAATTTGACTCGGATTATTTTGACAGGCTTTTAAAATCAATAAATCACTTACTGCTTGGTATCCAATATTATCTTTAAAACTTCCGGTGCCAATGATAATATTGCCGGTAGTTATACTTTCTTTTTCAATAATGGAATTTATATTAAGCCCTCTAGCACTCATGCGCATGGCTTCGTTAAAAGTTTGTATGCATCTGACAACTTCTAACGCTTTTATTTTATTTAATTTGAACTTTGCATGCAATTCAAATAATACATTGTTAACGCCTCGCAACCACTTAAACTTTTCATTATCCGATTTAACCGCATTGGTTTCTATCCATTTTCTGGCGTCTTCAATGAAAACATGAATTTGACCTAAAGCGTTTGAATCGAGTGTGCTAGAAAGTAGGGCGGTTAAGTCTTTTTCGGACTTTATAATATAGTCGTGACTTAATTGTCTAATGGCTGGAATTTCAGACAAACCATTTTGCTGCTTTACCGTTTGTGCATGTAGGCTATTACCCCAAACAATAGCAAAAATCAATAGGCAAATACAGATCCTTGCGGCTTTATATGTGATACCCTTATTTTTCATGGTAGAACCATGTAAAAATACAACCTTATAACCCAGTTATAGGCTTATTTTGTTAAAGCCAATATAAAAGGCTTAACAATTACATAATATTCGTAAAAGGTGGCTTTACCGATCTAAAAAATTAAATTTGTGTAAATAATTATAGCGCTATGGCTGCTGCCCCTGTTAAAAAAATATTGATTGCCGACGACGAACCTGATATTTTAGAAATAGTGGGCTATAATTTACGCAAAGAAGGC
>Ga0222712_10006195_pt1 | contig 11855 bp, 22 predicted proteins | sample C33_657DmetaG_FD_165043 | JGI IMG/M metagenome (GOLD analysis project Ga0222712, IMG submission 165043) | Estuarine water microbial communities from San Francisco Bay, California, United States - C33_657D | ecosystem: Environmental > Aquatic > Marine > Unclassified | place: USA: California... | reverse complement strand
GAAGTCGCCAAGGACGGTGATGGGCTGAGCATGCTCAAGCATGCCCTGGGCGGCGCGGATTAAGTTACGCGACGCTACGGTGCCATAGTTTTGGATAGCCATTTTGATTCCTTACAAAAAAAGTTAGTAGCCGCGTTTTGCGAGGGTTTCCTCGCGCTTCTTGGCCTCATAGTTCCACAGTTCTTCTGGTGACATGTCGTCCAATGTCTTGGGCGGCGGTGTCTGGCCAGGTCGGGTCGTCGCAGCAGCGGCGAGACGTGCTCCGCGCTCTTGCCTGATCTCCGATGCCGGTTTTGCTTTCGCTACATGGAACAAGTCCAACATGCGAATTGCATCGCGGGCTGCCGGGCTGTCGGCGAGGTTTTTAATCTCGTTAGGCTGAAGTGCGTACCAGGCTGCAAAGTCCGGTGTGTTGACCGTATCGCGCCAGTTTTCGTACTTGCCTTCGACTCGGGCTTCTTCAAGGGCGACCTTCATCGTCTCACGCTCGGTGGCCAGTTGCCGCTGTACGTAGTCCACAATGTCTGTGGCCTTTACACCGGGTTCCATGCCGCTCAGCTTTGAGCCGACGTATTCCTCCATTGCTCCCGCCCACTCGGGGAAATCCTGCTTGAGCTGCTCCCACTTCTCTGGGTTCTTGGCGGCGGCAGCCATTTGTCCCTGGCTAGGCGCGGCATCGACCGAAGTCGCTGCTTGGCGTGCCTGCTGGGCTTCACGCTGCATCGCAGCCACGCGACCCTCGGTAGTCTTTACGTGGTGCAGCAATTGAGCATTGTCCTGCTCCAGTCGGGTGATCTTGCCCAATGCAATTTTCACTTCCTCCGGGAGTCCGGCTAGGGGGTCAACTGGTGCCTCTTGTGTTGATGCAGCAGCCTGGAGGTCAGGGGTATCCTGTGGCGGGGTTTCCGGCACAGACGCTTGAGACTCAAACGCGGATGATTGCTCACCGGCATCGAGCTTTTTAGCTTCCTCATTCCAAACCTGTTGCGCCTCGTCTTGAGACAATTCGTTTTCTTCCACAATGCTCTCCAATAAAAAAGCCACCTTTCGGTAGCCTACTCACAAGGTCAAGGGGGACTATTCGTCCGACTCGACCACCACACCCCGAGTTGCCGCATTGGGCAAGTCGAGAAATCGTTTGAGCATTTTGATTTCACCGCGCAGCGCCGCAGTCTCATTTTCGGAGAGACCAACTGCGTCGTTTTTGACACGCGCACGCTCAAGCTCTGTTTCAGCCCATTTGCGCATTTGGTGCCAGGTTGCGGTAGTGAAATCGTTCATGCCATCAAAAAAGCCAGGTCATTGCCTGGCTCTGTAGTTTTTGGGCGCAAGGCCCCTGGCCCGTAGTATAGGGCGGCGGTTGCATTTTTGCAACAAGGTTATACGCCCGCTACTGCCCGCTTAATACTGGTTTTTGGTATAGCGCGGATAGAAGCAAAGAGACGCAGTAATGGCCGTGCCCGTGCCGCCTGCGGATATGGCGCGAACAAACGGCGGCATCTCATTGGGCGAATGGTTGGCCGTGGTCGTGTAGGCCATGTTGGCCGTGCCGCCTTTTTGCGTCATGGCGTGCCAGTTGGTCCCGTCGCTTGACCCTTGCATGGTAATGGTAGCCCCGCCAAAGGTGCCAAAGATATGGCAGGTCATATCGCCAGCAGCAGGCAATTGAAACGCCGTGCCCGTGTCTGCGTTGGCCAATGCCCAGGTGACGATCACCGCGCCTGGTGCGGTGTCTCTGCTGATGGTTGCGTTTACTGATGCCATGATGAAGTCCTTTCGTTAAATGCCGGAGCCGGTTTGCAGTTTGAGGTTTTGCTCGGCGGCATAGATTTCCTTTTTGCCACGTTCGCGGATAGCCGTGTCGGCCAGTTTTGCTTTGATCTGTTCCAGGCTAATGTTCTGCGTGTTCGACATCTTCAGCATCTCGATCTCGCGTGTCATTTGCAGCTCGGCCATGCGCAGTTCGCCTTCTTGTTGTGCCAGTTGCTGGCGCAGTTGAATCTCTACCATGTCGCCCGCGTTCTGTGCCTGGGCTTTCTGCATGTCTGTCTGTGCGCGAATCTGAGCCGCCTGAACGCGCGGGTCCTGGGGTGCTTGCTGTGGGTTCTCCGCAGCCTTGGCTTGCTGTTCCTTGATGCGCTCCAGCTCGTCTTCTGCTTTGAACACGTCCTTGGGGTCGATGTGTTGAGCTTGCAGTGCTTTCTCAAATAACTTTTGCGGGTCCAGGTAGATGCCAAACACCGGGTTGGTCGCAGCGGCAAGCAAGTTCAAGAAAGACTGGTTCTGGATGTCGCGTATCAGCAGGGCGCTGGAGCCGCGTGCGTCAACGCTGAAGTCGCCCTTGATCTCTTCGTCCTCGCTGTACATCATGTTGTAGTCGTAGTAGCGACGGACGTGCGGCTTGGTGATCATGTCATCAAACTGTTTGACCAAGCGGCGCAACACCACGTTGGCGCTGTTCATCAGCATCTGCATGCCGCCCACGGTGTCAGGCGCTGCGCCCTTCTCGCCCTGGGTGATAGCGGGCACGCCGGTCTCTTGGTCGGCCAGCTCCATCGCCATCTTGATGATCCCGGCCAACTCGGCTTGGTGGCTGTTGAACTCGACAGCGGTAAACGCCTTGCGCACGTCGTCGACATCGTCGGTGGCAAACCAAATCTTGCGCGCGCTAAGCTGCCATTGCTTGTCGGCAGGCTGGATCGCTCCGGCCTTGACGATGATCTGCGGCCCACTGGACACGCCAGCGTTGTCCATCATCTGTCGCCATGCCGCATTGAGCACTCGCTGCTGAGCGCGCATGAGGTATGGCACGCCGTAGCCCCACACGCTCCCGGCCACCTTCTCCCAAACAAAAAAGTCATAAGGCAAGTCGCCGCCTTCCAGCGGGTTGAGGAATGCCTTGACCACCGTGTTGTTGATCATCACGGCGCATGCGCTGATGCTGCGTAGCTCGTCCTTTTCGCCCACATCCAGGCCGGTGGCCTTCAGGTCGTCGTGGTCCACTTCGCCCCAGTAGGTCCACATCTCGTAGACGTCAGTGGCGATGTCGCGCTGGTCCTCGTCTTTCAGCTCTTGGAACGTGGCCGACTTCTTTGGCCCCTCTTCCAAAACCTTGCGAAGCTGGTCCTTCATAAAGCCCGGCTGCTTGGCCAGCTCACGCACTTGGCGGCTGGTTAACTGCTCACGCTCGTAAATGCCTTTGCCGGTGTGGATGTTATCGCCGCAGCCTGGGTCTGGCCAAACGTTACGCGGGTCGACGCTAAACGACGCGGGGCGTAGCTCCTCAACAATCTCCAGGGTGTGGACCTGGTTGCCATCCATGTCTCGGTATGGCTGCCAGGCTTTGCGTGTGCGGTTGGTGACGATAGGGCCTTTGAGTACCCCGGTGCCCAGCACGGCTGAGTTGTGGATCACCTTGCGCACCTCGGCGTTGTAGTCGCACTCGGTGAGCTGATCGTCGATCTCAAGCTGCATTGCGTCGGCTTTTTTGCGGGCCACGTCCATCGCAGCGCGCGCGATGTCTTTCATGCGCAACGGCTCCTGGGTGTCCGGGTGCAGCAGCGGTTCGCCTGTCTGCTTGTCACCGGCCATTTGCGTATCACGCGCCATGCCCATCACGTCAGGCTTAGGCGTGGGCTGGATGCCCCAATTGCGGTCGTCTGTTGGCAGCAGGATGTCGGCCAGGCGCGCCTCGCCTGCGTTGGTTTTCTGCCTGGTCAGGCCGATGTAGACGGTGGAGCGGTGAGGCTTGGCTGCCTGGGTGGTGACAGGGTAGCCCTGCTCAACGCTGGTCATCATCTGGCTGGCTGCCTTGTTGATGTTGTCCTTGGCGTTGTACTGGTCTTCGTCCTCCAGCCAGCGCTTGTCCACGCCGTAGCTGTAACGCGAACGCACCCACTCGTCTCGCTGCTGGGCCATGCTGGAGCCAAACGCTTGCAAGCGCTCCTGCATCATCTCCCTTTGGGCTTGCGGGTCGATTACTTCGACGTCGATGTTGACTTGTGGTGGCTGCATGAATGGTCCTTAGCGTGTCAGCATTTTTGAGCCGATGAGGCCGGTAGGCTGACCGGGCATGAGCGGCCCGCCCGTACCCTGGCCAGGCTGATTGTTGGATAGCGGAGTTCCCACCGGGGCTGCGTAGGAGCTGACCTTGTTTTTACGAACCATGGGGGCGGCACCCTGGCCGTAGATGCCCTGCGCGCCGATGTTGTTAGTTGCTTGACCGTAACCGCCCTGCATGTCCAGGTTGTCTTGAGCCATAGCGCGGGTATTTGGCGCTGCCAGGTTGATAGCCGGGGCTGGTGCGTATTGGGTGGTGGCCATGTCAGTATCCTGCGACTTCGTCGAAAACCCCAAAGGCGGGGACGTTAGGCACGCGGTTGTTACGCACTCTGGTTTCGGACTCTTCCTGTGTCTTGGCGTAGCGGCGCATCATTATCGCGTACCTGGTAGCAGACATCACGTCGTCGGTCAGCTTGACGACCATGCCGTCCTTTCGGTGGTACAGGCGAAACTCCTCGAACCAGTCCTCCAGGTGAGAGAACACCCGCAGGCGCATGGTCTGCATGCGTGTCAGCATCTCGGACAGACCGGCCTCTACGCCGTTGCTGCCGTCCTCGAATGTGGCTTTGTCCTTGAGAAGGTTCAGCCCTTGATCGCGATACTGCTTGGCCAGTTGTTCGCCCGATCCGCCCTTGTCGCGTTGCAGGCCATCATGCGGCCAGGCTATCGGCACCCAGTCACCCCTGGCCCGGATCGCCATCGCATGGCCACCGATACCTGGTTCGCTCTTGCGGTAGGTGTCGGTGACGTAGATCGTGTCGCTGTCTCGGTCCCATGCCAGCCAGACCGCAGCGGTTGGATGGTCCACGCCAAAGTCGATGCCGGTGATGCGCGGCCAGTGCGGGGGTATCGGGAAAGCTCGTACCTTGATTGCGTCCTCGGCCACCGGAAACACCCGGCCACTGCCCAGGATGGGGATGCCCTTGGCGCGCGCCTCGCGTTCGTGCTCTGGGTAGCTGGCGATGATCGCATCACGCTGCTCGTCGGTGTAGTGCTCGGCGTCGTGGATCGTCATGCTGGTCACGCTGGACCCGGCAGGCTTGTCGATCAGGAAGCGCTTAACCACGTCGGACATACCCAGCAAAGGCGTGAAGGTGACGAACACCTGGCCACCGGTTGCCTGGGTACGGGTCAGGCCCTCAGAGTAGATCGACAGTGGCGGCTCCTCGTCAAACCAGACGAAGTCCACGGTGTCGGCCTGCCACTTGGTGCGGCCCTGGTCGTAGCTGTTGAACTGGATGACCGAGTCCTCGCCGCACTCGTGGCGCACCACAATGCTGGAGACGGCATCAGGCACGCCTTGCTTCATGCTGGTGTCGCGGACGCATGCATGCGGGATCGCCCCGGTGCCCCACTCGTCCTTCATCTCAGGCGGGCCAAGCAGCAAACGCTGCACGCCCTTGCGTGTCAACTCGGCTGACTCGGAGCCGACCATACTGCGCGTGGCATACGGGAATCGTTTGCCCTTCCACCAATCAGGGTAGCGACCCGTCGCATGCATGGCGACCTCAAAGGCTCCGGCCCATGTCTTGCCAAGCTGGTTGCCTGCCATGAAGAGCCGTTCGCGGAATGACGAACCGGCTTCATGGAAGGCTTCCTGCTTGGCGTAGGGCAAGTAGGTGGCCAGGCGGTTGCGCTTGGCGCGAATGTCCTTCAATCGCATAAGCTCGTAGACCTGGAGCTTCTCGTCCAGGGTGAGCCTGGTCAGGTCCAGCTTGGACAGGTCGATGTCGCCGAGGTTCACTTGAGCGCCTTGGCAAATAGCATCTCAAGCCTGGAGTCGAGCTGCTCGTTGGTCAGCTCCAGGTGGCCGGAGAGCTTGACCTCCACGGCTTTGAGCTTGGGCTGCGTGTACTGAAGCATCTCATTGAGCATGCGCAGTTTGGTGTCTGGGTCCAGGGCATCGCGCATCATGGGCAGCTTGGTCTTTGGGTCGACTTTGGGCACGCCGTTGACATCGCAGATCGGTATCTGCTTCTTGAGGATGGAGATGATCTCCACGGCTGGATCGTAGCCCTCATCGACCAGGGCCTCGGCCACGGCCTTGAGGTTGATCTTCAACTCGCCACCCTTCTTGGTGCTGCTGCTTCGGTTGGACGCGTGCGCCCTCCCTGGCTTGGCCACCGTTGGGACTTCCAGGTCGTCAAGCGTCGCCATCTTGGGCGGCGCTCCGGCCAGGTCGGCGTTGCGTGCGTTAGCTCGACTTGCTTTTTTCATGTCTTCATCTGTTTGCTAATGAGGCCATTGCGGTTGCTGATCGCTTTGGCCTTGGCCTTGGCGTCTGCTTTGGATGACGCGCCCCAGGCGTTGAGGCTAAGCAACAACCTGGTCGGTTCCCCGTCCTTACGCTCAGGGCCAGGCATGTTGCCCATGCGCGCCAGGAAGCTGGCCCGGCGAGGGTTGTCACCTGACTTGACCGGGGCCTTCAGGTCCATTCCCTCAGCCTTGGCGCTGGCCCGGCCTTTGGCATTGAGGCCACCGGTCGGTGACTTGCCTTCTTTGCGCTGCCAGGCTGGCGTCTTCACTTCATGGCCTTACCAATGATGCCCTTCTTGGCAGTCTTTGCAGACTCCACGAAGTCGGCCTTGCTTGGCGCGCCTTTGGCACCGGGCTTGCGCATGCGCTCGTTTGATCCCGCTGCGATCCTGGCACGTTTGGCCTGGATGTTCGCGTACAAGCCCGAGCCAGACATTAGATTTTTCCAGCAATCAGGCCGTTGTTAAAGCCCATGGGCGCTTTGGCCATGCCGCCCTTGTAAGCGGGTTGCGTGGTGTTAGTTCCCGGCATGGGAACAGACACTTTGCCAGGGATTTGGCCAGCGCCCTGGGTGGCGTTGCCGCCACCGCCGATAGCTGCGCCGGTTTTCATGGGGTTGCCTGCGGCGCGCATGGTGTTACGGCTGGCTGGGTTGGAATACTCTTGCATGGTGGTTTCTCCGGGGTTAGGCCATTAGGCCGGGTTGGGGTTGACGATTCTTTGCTTCTTGCTGCCACATCTGACCGTAGTCTTCCTGGCCCTCTGTGGCTTGTTCCTGGGCACCTTCGCCGCCCTCTTCGGCCAACATCTTGTCGACGTACTGGCGGCAATCGTCCATGCCTTGGCACTCGTATGGCTCACCGCCTTCGCTTGACTCGACGGTGATACGGCCATCGTCGCCGATGGTAATGGTGATTTGTTTCATGGTTTTCCCAATGAAAAAGCCGCTTTATCGGGCGGCCTAATTGTTCGGTAAAAAGGCAAATCGGACTGACGCACCTTCCCGCCCACATTATGGGGGATTGCGGTTTCTCACGTCAAGTGGGCAAATCCCAAAAAAGTTGTTGCATAAAAACAACGCTTTAAAAACTATTTTTGTTGTATTTTCACAACTTTTAAAATAATAGTTGACAGTGCCTGTCACTGTGCTACATTTCAGTTGTCGGTTGATTGTTCTTTGTTCTCTCTTCCCCACCAACCGACTAGGGGATACGTTCCAGGTGACCGATAGATGTCCTGGTGAGACAGAGTCCAAGAGGGCAAGAGTCTTGAGGTGGTGAGCTAAACCAGTACGTAAAGGTCCTATCAAACGGGCACGTAGGTAATCCCCCACCCCGGCCAAAACTGTTCCTTGGCCGTTCCAAGGTTTCAGCCACTGTCTTCCAGAGAAGGCAGTACCGGACACCTTGTCCAACGAGCGGCACGATTTGCCGCATGGAGCACTTTATGAATTCATTCAACCAAATACTTGAGGCCGCGATAGCAGCCGGTGCTGCTGCCCACACAGCCGCAAGCCCAGAGCCGATGACAGTTGTCGGCGACGACAAGAGCTATTTTGTCAGCGAGGGCATGTGCGGCTTTAGCTGGGTCAAGATCAAAGGCAACACGCCTTTTGGTCGGCATTGCAAAAAGGTAGGTCTTGCCCGCCCAGCATACGGCGGCGGCCTGCAAATCAGATGCCCATTTATGTCCCAGTCTTATGATCGCGGACAAGCTTGGGCTTACGCTTTTTCGAGCGTGCTGAAAAACAACGACATTTTTGCTTACGCCGATGGACGGCTTGACTAAAGTTTTAACCGGGGCTTCGGCCCCTAAGCCTGGCGTGCCAGGTTTAGGCGGTGTATCCAGGCGACCGACAACAGCCTGGTTTTTTGGAGAGTGCAATGAAGTACCGAAAAGGTGACATGCGCCCTGGTCTGTTGGTGGTGCGCGGTAAGCACCCTGACGCTCAGGTGTACACGGTGAGAGGATTGCCAGATCGCAATTCGATTTACCTGGTGTGGTTCGAGGGCTCACGCAAGTGCGGCCAATGGACTGATTACAGCGATTGCTTCCAGCCGACGATGGAACAGATCGAATACTCGATCAACGCCAACGGTCGGTTGGCCAACATCATGGACGTCGCGGAAGTGACCTGCGAAGTAGCGTGATGGTCGGGGCTTCGGCCCCTTCCAATGCCCAGCGTGCTGGGTATTGGCGGTGTATCCAGGCGACCGACAACGGCCTGGTCTTTTGGAGAAACAGCATGAAAATCACCATCAACATTCGCGAGGTTTACGGCGTTGCCAAGGCTTACCCAGTCTGCGACAAAGCCAAGCTGTTCGCCAGGATCGCTGGCACAACAACCCTCACCAGTCAAACCCTGGCCTTGGTCGCCAAGCTGGGTTACGAAGTCGAGTTAGTCAACAATCTTAAATTGGAGTTAGTAGCATGAACAATGTATACGGTTGCGATATCAACGCTTTTATGGCCAACGTCACCAGGTCGTTGACCTACAAATGCTCGGGTGCCAACATGGTGGTCGCCGGGCTGATGTCGGATGCCCAGGAACAAATGGCATACGGCGACGTCGAAGGCGCTCGGCAGACTCTGAACAGGGCCAAGGCGCTGCTCTTTAAGGTGATGGACGGCACCTTGGACGGCATGTACATGGCTGATCCGTTTGACCAAGCAGAGTGATAGAGGGGCTTCGGCCCCTAAGCCTGGCGTGCCAGGTTTAGGCGGTGTATCCAGGCGACCGACAACGGCCTGGTCTTTTGGAGATAGACATGGACATCAAACAAGCAATTCAAATCCTCAACGACAAGCGTGCCGTTTACGGCATGAGCTTGCTCGACATGGCAATCGTAATGAAAGAGATGCTGGACAACGATGAGTTGGACAACAAAGACGCCGCAGCCATTCGCGTGTTCTTACGCGAAGGTCGTAAATTGTTTGCACCAGTGGGAGCTTAATCATGGACAGTTACAACGCAGTAGGAATTGCAGAGGGCTTCGTCGAAGCCGACAGCGAAGAACAGGTGCTCGAAGCATGGCAGTACCTGGTAGACACCGGCATGGCCTGGAAGCTCCAGGGCTGGTTCGGTCGCACCGCTCAACAGCTTATCAACCAAGGCTACATCAACTCACCTGAAAGGTAATCATGGAAACTTTGCAATCGCGTTATCAAATCTACGTGGCCTGGGCCGAGTCTCTCGGTCGGCCAATCAAAACCTTTGATGAGTGGCTTAACTCATAACCCCGGGGGCTTCGGCCCTTCCAATGCCCAGCGTGCTCGGCATTGGCGGTGTATCCAGGCGACCGATAACAGCTTGGTTTTTGTTAAAGGAATAAATCATGTCCCATGAATTGACAACCCGTGCCGACGGCACCGTAGAGTTTGCTTACCTTGCCAGCGACGGCACACCGTGGCACGGTCTTGGCCAAGCCTTAGAAGATGGCACCAGCCTGGACCAGTGGAGAGTGGCTGCCGGTATGGATTGGAAAATCCGCCGCTCCGAGATTCGCTTCAACGTCAGCCGTGAAAGCGAAGCGTTAGTCAAGATGCCTGACCAGCACGTTCTGTTCCGCTCTGACACTCAAGCACCCCTGGGTGTCGTGTCCAAGCGCTACCAGGTAGTGCAGCCAGGCGAGGTAGTCGAGTTCTTTCGCGACATCGCCAAGGCCGGTGGCCTGGACCTGTCAGCGGCTGGCACGATCTACGACGGCAAGCGCTTCTGGGCTACGGCCAAGATCGGCGAAGCTGCTCCGGCATCCGTGGCAGACAAGATCGGCGGCTACATCCTGATCAGCTCTTCGGCTGACGGATCGCTGGCCACCGAGGTGCGTCGCACCACTGTTCGTACCGTTTGCAAGAACACCTTGCAGATGGCGCTGGCTGGCTCTGACGCTTCGGTCAAAGTGTCTCACCGCTCGGTGTTCGATCCGGCTTCTGTGAAAGAATTCATGGGCCTGAACACCGCTGCCTGGGATGCCTTCCGTCACACAGTGACACGCTTGGCCAACATCGAGTTGCACGAAGAACAGGCCGCTGACATCGCGGTCAAGGTCTTTGGCAGCGGCGAGAAGGTTCGCGAGACAGCCGGTTTCAAAAAGGTGATGTCGCTGTTCAACGGCGATGGTATGGGCGCAATGATGGACGGTGTCTTCGGTACACGTTGGGGCTTCCTCAACGCGGTCACCGAATACGCTGATCACCACGTTCGTGCTCAGACCGATCAGAACCGCTTCGTCGCATCCCAGTGGGGTGCTGGCGCTGCGCTCAAGTCACGCACACTTGACTTGCTAACCGCTTAATGCGGTGGGGGCTTCGGCCCCTTCCAATGCCCGGCGTGCTGGGTATTGGCGGTGTATCCAGGCGACCGATAACAGCTTGGTTTTTTATGGAGTTTTTTATGAATAACGACAACATCCTCGGTCACATTGTTGACAAACTGGCCCAGGTCAAAGCACAAATCGCCGACCTGAAAATCGACGAACAAAATCTTCGGCAAGACCTGATCGACTCAGGCGAGTCGGTGATCGAAGGCGTCTACCACAGGGTCGCGATTAGCGAATCTGAAGGCAAGGTTGCCATCGACTGGAAAGCAATTGCAATGAAGTTTGCGCCCAGTCGGCAATTAATCAAAGCCCACTCCAGCCAGGGTGAGAGCTACACCACTGTCCGTATGTCTGCAAGGAAGTCAGTATGAATTACAACAACCACCACGCAGTGTTCACCCGCAAGGTGGCAGGGTACGACTTCTACACCTGCCGCCGGGCCTTGATCGACTGCCACGACACTCTGGAGGCGCAGGGGCAGGACATCGCCGAGGACTACGCAGTCAAGCTCTGGGCGGAGATCGACGCCCTGCGCGAACGCCAATTAAAACTAGGAACAAAATGAAAAATCTAAACGACGCCCTCCTGTTAGCCCTCAAGGCTCACAAGGGTCAAAGACGCAAGGGCACTGCGATCCCCTACATCGCACACCCTTTGGCCGTGACGGCCATTGCACTGGAGTACGGTGCCGACGACGAACAGGCCGTTGCGGCAATGCTCCACGACGTGATCGAAGACGGCGGCATTCACTACGCCACTGTGATCAACGCCTATTTTGGCGACCGGGTTTTCAACATCGTGTCTGCTTTGACCAACGTCGGCGACGGCACTTGGCGTGAAAACAAAGTCGAGTACCTAAGCCGTTTGCGCCATGCAAGCGACGACGTGCTCTTGGTCGCTGGCGCTGACAAGCTGCACAACGCCCGTTCGATCCTGGCCGACGTCCAGGCCCTGGGTGATGCTGCATTCAACAAATTCAAGGCAGACAAAAACGACGTGCTCTGGTACTACGTCAGTCTGGCTGGAATATTCACCGTCCGTGACGTGCCCATGGCGTCGGACTTCAACGATATCGTTCAACAAATAGGTGACCTATGACCTTCGATGAATTCATCTTCCAAGACTGGACAGACAACGTGCGACACAAGCTGCGGGTCGTCGCTGATCGTGACGACGTTCGTTTCCTGGTATCGCACCTGGTGGGCGGCAAGCTCACTG
>Ga0222712_10006194_pt1 | contig 11856 bp, 21 predicted proteins | sample C33_657DmetaG_FD_165043 | JGI IMG/M metagenome (GOLD analysis project Ga0222712, IMG submission 165043) | Estuarine water microbial communities from San Francisco Bay, California, United States - C33_657D | ecosystem: Environmental > Aquatic > Marine > Unclassified | place: USA: California... | reverse complement strand
TACTAATGGGGATTGCATATGTGCCTGCAATGATTGAAGGTAGGAATGCTTCAACAACTGAGGCATCGTAGTAGTAAAGGTCGCTGGCATCGTACCCAGACTTACGGGCTTTTTCCTTCTCACAATATTTAAGAGCCGCGTTACGTAACGATTTAGCAATTAACTTGTCCTTATCCTTAGCCTCTAACTCTGACCATTCTTTATATTTACGAGGATGGGCTACGAACCACACCCATAATTCCTGTGCAATATCGTCTCGCTCTAGCATAGAGTACTTGCGATAGTACTCACTCGCTAAAGACTGAACCATATCGTTGTAATCTTGAATGTAATTCACGGTAGATTAATCTCCCCGTTAATGATAGGCACTGCGTATGGTGTTACCTTTGTACCTGATTGCACAAGGATTCCAATGCCATGCTGCCAATTGGCTGTGCCTGCTGATAGGTAATCAGCCTGCTTCATATCCATCATATGCCCGACTTCTAATCCAAAGAGAGTATTGGTCTTGCCATACATGCCAACTGTTTCATGCTGCAACCCCACACGATGTGTGTGACCGCAGACTACTGACTTGCCTAATCGCTTTGCAAGCGATAGCGCTGTAGCCCCTGGTGTCTGAGACAACTTGCCTTCGTCACCATGTGCCATTACCCAGCCAGGTAGCAACTCATTCATCTTATGAAGATAAGTTACTCCTAAAGAGTTATACCCCAGCAATTCCTCAATCTCTAGTGAACGTAGAGAGTCAAAGGCTGGGGCATTCTTACGGATGTAAGTATCAATGCGGTCTGTATGGTTACTGCGCTGAATATAAAACGGTTTGTTCTTACCTAATGCTTTCTTGAAATCAGTAATGATTTCTTTAGTCTCATCGATGCCTGCTTGCAGAGTACCTGCGTACTCGCCAGCCATACCTCGGTTCCAACGACTAGGTTCTGGTGCATCTAGTTCATCACCTACACACCAGAGTTCATCTGGTTTATAGTATCGGATAAAATCCAGCGTGCTCTGCACCACTGTATTGTTCTGATACGGTATCTGTAGGTCGCTGAGTACTACTACTCTTTTTTGCGTCATAATCGGGTAAGCCTTCCCACTGTCCACGCTGGACTAGTAGCCCAATTATTGCATAGTTGGCTAGGTCTAAGAACGTATCTTCAATTGATTCGTAATTCGGCGTGTCGCCACTATCTACTAGGTTGTTAAGCCGTGCTAACTTGTCATACATACGGACACGTAGACCATTCATTGCACCACCAGGTGCACCTGCAATATTCATTGGTCCGTAGTCAGCATGTTTCTTGTAAAGAACCTCTAGTAGTTCTTTAGCAATCTGTGCTGCATCATTGGGATTCTTCATTTAATAACTCCTCTAGTCCTTCGTCCATATCCTTACGTGCTGCTTCTACCATCATTTCGGTATAAACCTCATCGGTCTTGCCATACTTGGCTGATAACATAAGACCAGCCAGCCCTGTAATAAGAAACTTGGCTTCATCTGGGTCATCATCTATACATGAATAGACATCATACAAAGCCTGTAAGATATTTATAGATTTAGTTTCCGATAAATTAATTACCATCTTAAAATTCAAATGGGAAGTATGCTCCCAAAATCTATCATCCAGCGGCAACGCATTCTCTGATTCGTTCGTCAAGCCATTCACTACCTTTCTTAATCATCATGCTGTTAACGTCTTCTCCGTCTGGCATACTGATAATATTTACATTACCTAGTTCACGGGCTATCTTCTTGCCAAACTCTAGCCCTGGTGCATCACCATCTGCTAGTACTACTACTGTATCAAAATCATCTAGGATTTTAGAGTAGTGTTTCTTCCAGTTGTTAGCACCTGGAATACCAACCGTTGGATGGTCAGTCTTAACACTCATCATGATGCAATCGAACTCACCTTCGGTGACACAGATGTAATCATCTGCTGCAAAGACTGCTTGAGTGTTGAACATAGTGGTTTCAGCACCAACTAATCCCATATACTTAGCATCATGCGTACCTGTCAGGTCACGGAATCTAATATCCACTACGCCTGATGGCGTAATGTATGGGATAGCAAGCCTGCCCTTGTATGGCTCATGCCCTGGCAGCGGGTCTACGACCACCCCCAAGTGAAAGACCTTTGCCTCGTCGACCGAGAGTTGACGGCTTGACAGATAGTCTGTCGCTACGTCGATTGTTTCCCCGTACCTCTGAGTTGCCTGTAGTAGAAAACTTCTCTGCGAATTGTTTAGCCTCACTAAAGTTCATCCCTTCTCTCTCCATGATTAGCGAATAAGTATCGCCCTTGACACCACAACCGTGGCATACAAAGGCGTTCTTATCGTAGTTTACTGCTGCACTTGCATGACTGTCAAGATGGAAGCAGCACTTCATCTTGCGCCAGCCACTACCACGTGCTGGTACTTCTGCACCTATATGGTGCAGGTAATCTTCAATGCTTGGTTTCTCCATTGAGTGCTCTCTTTAATAGGTCTACCCAAACATAGCCAGGCATGGTGCAGTACCAATCTGCAGGGCTTCCCCGTCCCCTCTTCTTGTGCCACACCACGCCTGTCCATGCCCCGTCATTGCTCATTTCGGTGAGCAATTCTTCTGTCCATCCGCCAAGGTTCATCTTGGCATGGTTCTTTACTTCAATCGTAACTCCAGGTATACCTGAAACATCGCCCTTATCCAGAGTAGCACCAGCCAAACGCCTGTCAGCATACTGAAAACCGTTCTCTTTGAGGTACTTGACCACATCACGTTCGGCTCCTGAGCCTTTGGCTTTGGCTGCGTTACTCATATAAGTACTTGTTCCTGTCTGTAGTCACGGACAATATCTTCTAGATGCATAGATGCTGGGTCAAATGATAACGATATGTATGTGTTACCAGTTGCATCAGCCTTACCATAGCGATTCTTAACAGGGGCTACGCACATATACATGTCCTGCCCTGCCATCATCTGACCTACAGTTAACACCATAGCAGGAATCTGTGCGACCTTACCTTGCAACGCTGAGCGTGGCTGGCACGGATAACCTGGTGCACCTTCCTGCGTATGGTGTAACACTAGAACTGCTGCGTTGGTATCTCTTGCAAGATACTTAAGTTCTTTCATAACTTGACGCATGCCAGCAAACTCTTCATGTCCATCGATAGCAATGTCCATAAGGTTATCTACAACTATAAGAGTAGGAGACCTACCCCAAATAGTTTCGAATGCAGATACTTCCTCATCTAAATCACGTAGTGTTGGGCTTGGTTCGAAAGACCAATACATATTTCCAAACTCACGCAAGATAGACTCGGCTGTATCTGGTTGTGTCTTAAGCATATGTTCTGCTTGTTGCTGTGGGATACGCGCACGAAGTGCAAGTAATCGCATAGCCATAGTATGCGCATTGGTATCAGCAGAGAAGTATAGTGTTGGTTGTTTTAATCTTGCTGCGATATGCAATGCGATACTAGACTTACCAGCACCAGGAGTGCCAGCAATTACTGTTATCTCTGAGCGCCGTAGAATAATTCCCTCTCTAGCAAAGGCTTGGAAAGGTGGCGGTAATGGTTCCCCGCCTACCTCTGCCTTGCCTACGCTACGGCGTAGTGTTTTCATATTCCTACTTTGTCTGGTCGGCTACGAATGTAGCGAACTCTGGTGTGTTCGCCTTGACATACTGAGTAGCACACTTGGTTGGGTCGCCTTGCTTTGCTGGGCAGAAGTGTCCCTTGTATGGACCGAACTTACCTTGCAATCCGTGGATGCGGGTCATTGCACCGTGAGGACACATGCGCTGACCACCAACTGCTGGTCCACCGATTGGTGGATTAGTTGGCTGTGGTGAGTTCCATGACTCAGATACAACTGTTGCTCCCATTGAGTTGGCTAGGTAGCCTACTGCTGGGTTAGTAGGTGTTGCCGCAGGTGCGCTAAAACCAGTGCTCTGCACTGCTTTTTCGACTTCTTCAATTGCTTCTACGATTGGATAAATAGCAGCAGTAATTGATGTGAACTCATCAGGTGTGTTAGCACGAAGTGTTAACTGTGTGCCTGCTTTTGTCTTGAGGTTGATGCTGATAGGTGCTTCTGAGTGTGACATTTATTCTCCTTGAAACGGGGTTGATATTTTCTTTGCTTCTCTATGCTTACGTACTTTCATGGCTAGTTCGATTCCCTTCCAGCCATGCTTGAGGTCAACGAAGTGAAGTGTACATTGACCACTGCCAGCAGGCAAGTGAACGATGATACCCTTCTCTGTGTTGATGTCTCCCCAAGAACCACGGGTTGCCGTAGCAGGGTCATACGGCAAGCCGTGTGCATATACTGCTAACTGCATAGCAATCTTATTGGGATAAGAAATGCTACCTGTCTTGAGGTCTGATATGAACTTCTCACCTTTGTACTCAACGATACGGTCAGGTGTGCCAGCAATCTTATACTTATCTAGCACACAGAACTGTTCGATGTTTACATTAGTGAAATCTTTTGTTGCATCTGCATATGCTTGTATGTCTGCAACATAATCATCAGGGATAACACCGAGGTCTTCACCTCTATCTAACTTCTCAGTTAGTGTGTGAATTGCAGTACCGATATTAGCCTGACGACTAGCACCTGCCGCTTCTAACGCATCTTCAATTAACTTATCCATCTCTAACTTATTGTCTCGATGTGCTGATGCTGCGAGTAATAGGTCAGGGCGCAATGTTAATCCTGCTGCTGCCATGCGTAACTTCCATGCAACTAATGCAGTGCCATCGTCTAATGAACCTGCAACTGTTGTTGTTCTAGTATACGGAACTGGCTTACCACCCTTAGGGGGAACAACCATTGGTCTGCCGTATCTATCTCTAGGTATAACTAATTCTGCCATTATTCTCCTTTGTTAAACTAGGGCAGGTAGGACAAGGAGAGAGATAAAAAACCTACCCACCCTAGTGTTGGTATTGTAACCTAGTGAACGGCTAGATTACAACTCGAGTCCACAATGTGGACAAGACTTTTTCTTTGCTACGTATGGTTCATGTTCTACTGTATCAGAAAATGATATGTCCATATAAATCTTGCATCCGCTACGCGTTTGCTTGGTTCTAATGATAGCACCTGATTTGTGTAGTACTGACAACACGCCACTTGCCGTGCCGTGATGCATATCTGTTAGGTATGACAATTCCTGCCATGTTAATCCTTGACGGATTTGTTTTAATAGGGCTAACGCTTTTTGCTGGTTGTTATATTCCTTGCCAGTACGCAGATTGATTAGCGCTCTCTCCTTGCTTGTATCTGTGCCTGACCAGCCAGCAGTACCATTGTATGGTACGTATGGCATACTACTCACTAGTAGTTCTCGTCTACTTCATCTACTGATACCTCTTCATCGGTTGACTCGAAGCCATACTCATTGACTGATGCATTCTCTTCAATGATAGACCGTGCTTCGTCCTCATCATCAGCCTCTACCTCAAAGGTAAAGGAGATTGTTGCTGAGCCACGGTATGTTGTGGTAAGGACGTCGATGCCAAGGTCTTTGAGTAACGTGTTAACGTGGTCTTTGTGGATAGTAGCGTCACCACCATCGTAACCCGATTCCCATGTGAGTTCACTGAAGAAGTCACGGACAAGACGCTTGAGTTTAGTACGCTGCTCTGTGAGGATAGCGAGTTGGTTTGCGGCAATGCTTGAGTTGCTGAACGCACGCTTTACTTCCTCTTCTGTGTAGTTAACAATCTGTCCTTCGTCATTTGTAATCTGAATTGTGTTCATGTTCTTCTCTCTTGTAGTTGTTTGTGTGTCCCGTGTTCGCAGATGGCGGGACCACCCATCCTGGAAAGGCCATACGTAACCTTTGCGAAATCTATGCAAGCACTAGTTCAAGCGCTTTGCTCTTGAGTTTGTCGCTGCGTCCACTGAGGGTGGCAACGGCGAGCCGTTCGGCGCCACCCGAAGCATGATGGTCTGCATACTCTACTACTGCTTGCCAGATACCAAAGTCAGTACCTCGGATATTGGACTGCGTCTCAGAGTTCTGATAGATATCCCATGCCTTATCACGGGCTGCATATGCAAGTGTCTGCTGACGACGCTCACCTTGTGTGAGTAGGTCATAAGGCTTGCTCTCTACTGTAGATGGTAGAGCCCATACCTTGCGGAAGATTTCTCTAGCACGCACATGGTTGGCTCCACGATTAAGCAACACGTCTGCTGTGTGCTCATACTCAGCGATAGATTGGTAGGTAAGTTGTGTGATAGCACGGATGTCTTGCACTGATAGAGTTGCATTAGTCGTGTGCTTCATTGTATAAGTATAGTCATTAGCCTTGTTCTTTGTAATCAATCGGTTGATTTGATTAGCGCAGAAGATACGCTCAATGATAGGACGGATACGCACTGCACCTGAGCCATCATGTGATGACTGGACTAATAGGAATGCAGCGTGTGGGTCATTGGCTACCTGCACACCATTAGGTAGTTCCATAATCATCCAGATATTAGCACCGTTATTGTACTCACCTGCTGCTGAGTAGCGAGCCTCACCTGAATCAACCAATGCATCTAGCGCATTGAATACTTCCATGTTCTGTACTACCTTATACTTGTCACCGACTACACCGATAACTTCTTCTTTATCTAGTCGCAAGATAGCCTTCTTGCGTGGTACTGGGTAGTGATTAGTAATCATCTCGTATTGATTAACTGCCTGCATACGATATGCTTGTATTTCTACTGGTGCTACTTCCCAGTTAAGACCTGCTTGTGACGCTGCTTCTGCAGCAGAGCCTGCCTCTACTGCCGTGCCACCACGTGTCCATGATGACGTGTTTAGTCTAGCCATTACTGTGGTCCCTTCACTTGCTCTAATGGTAGTGACCAGATGTCACTCCATCCATCTCTCTTTACCTTTAGGGTTACTTTATTTTCATATACTTCTACAAGAAAATATTCATTCTCTTCTTTGTCGTGGTACATATAGTATTCTAATGACATAGTCTCTCCCCTACCATGATGCTTGATACTCGAACTCTTGGTCTTCGGTATTGTTATCTATGAGTTCATTTAGTTTTGTAAGTGTACCTTTAATATCATCCCAATACCAATCATCAATCTCTGTACCTCCAAAGAAAAAGCCTGATACTGGTGGCAATAATTCCATTGCTGTTTCTTCTGTGCCTTCATCTATTACCTTCTGGCAAACATCGCGTAGTGCTACAATGTCAGACATGCTTACCTGAATTGGCTTGCAGTTGTCTTCAACTCCTGCGTTTTTAATAAACCAATCATGAATAGCATTAGCCTTACGCCAGTAAGCAACTTCATCTACTGTCTTGCGGTATAGATACATATCTAATCCCATGATTACTCCTCCTCATCTCCGAAGATAACTGCAACTACCTTGGGGTGTAGTTCCTCACGCATATTCTGGAATGCTTCCTTAGGCCAGCCAGCCGTGAACACACGGGTTAACAGGCTGGCTAGGCTATACTCTTTAACGCCTTCAAGAATCTCAAGCGCTGTATCTGTATCTTCTAGTTCATAGTATGTAAGAGCAAGCAATGTATCTACTGGCGCTGAGTATTCTTCTGGTGCTACTGATGCTAGATTGCTAAGAGCCTTGTGAATTGTCTTAACATTATCTACATTTATAATACCCATTACGTAGTCACGCACTTGAATATCACGAAGTGCATTGATTGCTGCAGCGCAGAACTCTGCATATTCTGGTTCATCTGTTCTGCCCTTTGCGTTATCGAAAGATGTAAGGAACTCTTCCATATATTTGGCTGCATCTTGATGGTTCTTACTACCTTCTGAAAAGGAACCATCTTCTGCTTGCTTATTACTTTTGGCGATGCTATTAATTTGCTCTACTGTTACTGCGTTCATTCGTTCTCTCCTTTGTTTAGTGTTGTATATATCCAGTTCCATTCCATTGGGAATGTACCTGTTGGTAGATAATCTTTTAATGTTTCCAATGCGTCATCATCATTCAATGCGTGTACTGAGAACACTACACATATGTCATACTTCATTAGTACCACCCATGTTTTCTCCAATGTGACCAAGCAATTGAGGGCTTTGTATATCGATGAGATATGTAAGCCAGCCCCTTCTCAATCTGGAGAGGGGCGGGCGTGCCAGGCTTGGTCTTTAGTACCTGTGCTATGCCATATGCTGTTGACTTAGGGTTGTCTGCATTGTGGTCCCATGCTGATTCTTTACCCCATAGTTTGAGCAGCGCTCTCCACTCTGCTCTACCCCATGTTGGGTATTCAATAGCCATGTATCCACGTGCATAAGTCTTGGACATATAAGGTGTCCAGTAGTTAGGACTTGGCTGCTCACACGTTGGGTCTACTACATCATGCAGTTGCTTGACTGTAGACTTAAGGGGAATGCCAATCAAACTAGCCATTGCTAGTATGAATGTAGATATGATTGCTGTATATCTTTTATGTTGCACGGACTTGCCTCTTTCTGTCTGTTGATTCAACGCAGCCAGTATAGTCTGAGTGATAGTGTGCTACTCGTAGTCGTTCTTGTATTGCAATGAATGACTGGTCAGGATAGATACTCTGACCGCAGTTCTCGCACTTAGTCGTCGAAGCGCTGGTCATGTAATGTATCTGGGTCATATGGTGGACACTCGCACTCAAATATAAAGTAACCACATGATTCACACTCATCTTTTAGTGCAATATCATCTCCTTCTAAATATTGTGGCTCACTCATCGTCTTCCTCCATTGTAGTTCTTATTAACTTTAAGTATAAGATTGATTGTATTTATATGAACTTGCATTGCTTCATCTTCGGTGCTGCTTCTCGTTAAGTAATCACCTAGTTCTCTGATGTCGCTGAATACAATCGTTTCATATTGCTGAGGGGCGTACAGTTCTGGAAGTTTAACTGTTGATACAATGCCTAGGCCTTCTATGTTTGTGACTGCTATCTTTTTACTTAGCATTAGAAGGGTACTCTCGCATGATTGAGCATACATTCTTTTCTCTGATGCTTTAGTCTGTCTTGTAAGAACTTAACTTTTTCCTTGAGCATTATGTTCGCAATCAATAACATGACAGTAATGAAGCAGACTACTGAACCTGCTATGAACATGGCGTAGAAATCTGATGCTGATAAATACATGATTGTCTCCTTGTATAAAGTAATTGACTTGCTGTTGACTCTCGGTGTACGGTACTTCCCACAAAAAAAGAGAGAGGGAGACAGATGACCTAAGCCACCTGCCTCCCTATTCTTTAACCGATTATCTCGATGTCATGTACTTCTAGTTGATAGCGGAACTCATCTGCTCCACCTGTCTTAGACTTTGCAACCCACTGGGTTAGTCGTCCTGTTAGCGTGACTGTTCGGGTCTCCGCCTGTCCTTGGCGTTCACGGTCTAGTTCTACCAACTTCTGCACAATTGCTGGGTCGGTAGCCTTGAATCCTACGCCTACTACATACTTTGGTGCGCCTACTGCATCGCCGTTGCTCATGCGTGGTACATCACGCTGGCTTAACCAACCAATGATTTGCGTTCCGTAATCGTTGGTCTTAATGCTCTTCTCAGTAAAGGCCTTGATTGAGCCACTAACTGTAAGTGTATTCTGTAACATTGCTTTCTCCTTGATAGTAGTTAGTTGGTCAGGGTTGCCCCTGTCACGAAGTGCAGGGGAACCCTGTTGTAGCCTATATTAAGTTGTTTTCCAATGGCTTGTCACATGATTGACAGTCATTGAATATTTTTGGGGTGAGTATGTGACACCATTGGCATTCACGCTCACGCTGGCGTTGCGTATAATCTTGCAACTCCCATAGTTCCTCATAGACACCGCCGTCTATCAGTTGGGCGATTGGAGGCAGGAACTCAGAGCGTTCTTCTACCTCATCATTATCTATGAACTCAACACGCAGTTCTTCTAGATGGAAGGGATTCTCATCAGACCAGCGTTCAATCATGCGGGTCTTGAAACTGCGTTGATGGGTGCTGATGGTTTTCGACGATACCCAGTCGCTTGCGCTGGGTTCGTCGGCATGGCTGGTGGTCAAGCCAGGGCCTTCGCCTAGCCTGTCTTCTTCGTGCAAGTCCCAAGCCTTCTGGTCGTCACGGGCTTCCTGTTGTTCTTGGCAGGTGAAGCACTTACCTTCTGGGTGTCCTGCTTCAACTGACATAGCGATTACTTGGCATTCGTAGCAGGTGTTTGTGATTGAGATGCCGTTAGCAATTGACTCTGACATTAGTTGTTCTCCTTTACTCCGTAGTAGCATTCATGGCATATACTTGCGACGGCTCCCTGCCCTAATGGGGCTAACTCACCGTCTGCACCTATAAAGTATAGGTAGTCGTTTGTACCGCAGTCTTTGCATATGCAGGCACAACTTCCACCCATGGTGGATGGACATTCATCAGGGCATATGTTTAACATATGATGTTCTCCTCTGTGCGGTCTTGAGCGTCGCGCTTGAAGTGGATGTATCCAGCGCAGTCGTAGCAGTAGGTCTCGGTAGGGACACCGAAGCAGAATGCATCTGTACCTGAGTAGACCAACTCGGTAGATGGGCAGAGTTTGCATGACTTAGACATGATTACCTTTCTGTAGTTAGAATTTCTAACTAACAATTCCAGACCAGCATAGGCTGTGTAGACTGTCAAGCCCTGCTCTTTTAAGGGGCTTTACAGGCAAGCAGACTATGCTAGTTAGATAGGCAATCGCAGTATAAGCAGATTAACTGGGGCTCAGACAGAAGTGGTTTTTCCTGAGCCTAGAGTGCAGACTCCTACGCACTCAGACTAACAGTACAGTAGAGCGTCAGCATTGAACAATATTGTGGGTCGTAGACCCCAGTATTGTTAAATTGTCTGTCAGCACAGTAGAGTATCTCTACTAAAATATTTCTAGTACAACAGTATACCCCCAGTCTGACCAGCAGTTTTATAGTTTATCTACAGAAAATGTTCGTTTGACCTGTTTGAACGGATTAAGTATATATAGAGACTAAAATAGTTCAGAAGTCTTTTTAGAGCCTTCTTCACATCTGTTACTATAGTCTGTACTAAACTGCTACAAGGCAGGTGCAGTCTGTCTATTTTTGCTCACCCACGTACCTAGTGTGCGGCCCATATGAGAAGGTATGGGAAGGTTCGCCTTGGGTCTTTTAGGTCCCTAGTGTAATGGCAGCACAACCGTCTCCAAAGCGGTTTGTCAAGGTTCGAGTCCTTGGGGGTCTGCACATCCTCAGTCGCTTCGGGGGCTGACCGCGGGCTGGACAACCCTGTTTACCAACTGTCCACAACTTTACTCTAGGGGGCTAGATGACATTTGAAAAGGGGGCGACTAACCCCAAGACGGCTAAGAGCAACGAGGCTAAGGAGCAGGTGCTCCTACTGGTTGCAGAGGGTATGAGTCTGGCAAACGCCATGACCAAGGTAGGCTCCAAGCCTGACACCGCCCGCATCTGGATGTATCGAGACCCAGACTTTGCCCGCAGACTAGAACAGGCTAAGTTAGACTCTAAGTCCAATTCCCTTGTAGCCCTTGGTATCCCTAAGGAAGAGATTTCCTTTGCCCAGTTCTCTGAGATGTACTTGGACTCTAAGGTGTTCCCACACCATCAGGACTGGATTGATTTGATTGAAGGGCGCGACCCTAGTTGGCTGCACCCAAGCATGGTCTATGAGAAGGTAGACGAGACCCGTATGTTGGTCAATGTCCCCCCAGAGCACGCTAAGTCCACCGTCGTAACGGTGAACTACTCAACCTACCGTATCGCCATCAACCCTAACGTCCGCATCATCGTGGTCTCTAAGACGTTGAACAAAGCACGCGAGTTCGTGTATTCGATTAAAAACAGGTTG
>Ga0222712_10006192_pt1 | contig 11859 bp, 12 predicted proteins | sample C33_657DmetaG_FD_165043 | JGI IMG/M metagenome (GOLD analysis project Ga0222712, IMG submission 165043) | Estuarine water microbial communities from San Francisco Bay, California, United States - C33_657D | ecosystem: Environmental > Aquatic > Marine > Unclassified | place: USA: California... | reverse complement strand
TACCTCATCCTAAATTTATACAACATCAATATATTATGGCATTTTTATTAGCTACATCTGCATATATCCTAATGGCATGGTATGATCTTATATACGATTGTAATGATAAATTAGGTCCTACATTATTAGGTTGGTTATCTATGCCATTTAAACCAAAATCTTATAGTGATGGATATGAAAAATTGCCTGTAAAATATCAAAAAATTGTTAGATGGTTTGATATTGCTGTTTTAGGAATTCTAGTAATTACTTTCTTTTATCCTTATTATGTGAAATAACTAAAAAGTTTATTTAAATTTTTAGTCCTTTTTTATAAAGGTCTTTACACTACAGCAACTGCTGGCTCAATCCTGGGGGCTTTTGCGCCTTCAGGTTTGGGTCCGTCAACTAAGTATTTCTTTGCCCCGCTCGTATTAATTAGTAGGCCTTGAGCCGCAAGGCCCTTAGCTTTGTAAATCATTTTAAGTTGCCCATTTAGAAATTCGTAAACAATACGGAGCTGAGCAGGAGTCAAACCCCGCTCAGCGCCAAACCGAATTACGTTGTTAATTATGTTGCCGAGATTGTACCACCCATTCTTGCGGTACTTACGAACACACTCGTTCAAGTCATGGCTGCAGTTACACGTGCCATGACACATTATAGGACTAAGTCCCAAATAATACAAAATACTTTGAAGGCAAATGCCCGAATTAATCATTTCAATTCCGCAATCGTGTGTGCGCTTAGACATCTTTTGTCTTTCTTTTTAAAAGATATAATTATTTAAGAATTAAAAATTCGTTTTTATTAATTTTAAATCAACTATTATCTAGCATATCGTGTAATTTATCTATAGGGTTTTGTTGTGTTTTATTTAAATATCTAATTGTTTTAAATAAACCTTCAATACTATCACCTAAATTACCCAAACTAATATTACATTCTTTACACAACCATCCTCTGAATTTTCCAGTTAGATGACAATGATCTAACTGTAAAGTTTTAGTTGTAATAATATCTTTTGAACAATTATCACATTTATAAGGATTTGCTTTTGATGGTATAGGTCTTACAATACCTTGCTTTTTAACTTCCAAAACAGATTTCTTTTTATGAATCATATAATCTTTTGAACAATCACGGCATTTCTTATTTGCATAAAGACATAATCCTGTTATAGGATTAACTCTATTCTTATAAAATTTAAATTCTGTATTCAGTTTTTCAATTTTACATGTTGTGCAAACTGCTTTTTTAGCTAAATCGACTAGACCATTGCCGTGTTTAAGCATTTTTTTCTTTTTATGAACAAAATAAAATTAAGAAATAAAAATCCATTTTAAAATATAAGATGTTCAAAACTAAAATTAAAAATTTACTTACTTCAGAATCATATCCAATAGAATTTTTTGTTGATGATACAATTCAAATTGTAAGACACCAAATTTCAAAATCGGTAAATATTCACCCCGATCGTTTATTTATTGTAATTAAATGTGAATTGTCAGAATATTATTATAAACAAGATAAGAGAAATTGGGATACTTTATTTAATAGATTATCTTTGAATGGACAACCAATAGAAAAAAATATGTTTATTTCGTATTTAACCAATTATAGAATTCCATCATTAAATATTGAATATGAAGAATTTGATAAAGATTTATGGATGTCTTATCCACCTGAACTAAAAGATTTGTGGGAACCTCCTGCAGATTTCCATGAATATTTTATTTTTGGCGTTGAAGATTTAAAATCTTATTGTTTACCATTCGAAATTACAAATTTGTCAAGAATATTAGCATCACAACAACCTATACCCGAAAATTCTAAATTATTTAATTCTTTGTATTTCACAGGTGAAAAATATGAATTTGGATTTATACCTTATAATAATATACAATCTCTGACATATTTTCCATTATTAAAATCTATAACTCCAATAAAATTAAATGATTCGGAAATTAGTTTATTAGATACAAATTCTAAATTATTAGAAGATCTTGTAAACTTAGAAGTTCCTAGTCCAAAAGAAACACACTTTTTAAAAGCTAAATGGTATCTTGAATTAGTTGATACACAAATGGAAGATCATATACGCACAAGATTTGAACAAATGTTTTACGGTTTAACATTATCCGAAAAAGTTCCATGTATATCATTTTTTACAGGAACAACTGAAGTATCAAGACATAAATTTTATACAGAAGATCCTAAAACAAAACTTCCATTTTTAGATATACCTATCTGGACATCATGGTGGACAAAATCTAAACCTCAAGGTAATAGACCTGTCCTAGTTTTATATAAAGGTAAAACACAAAAACATTTTGATCGTATAAGTATTTCTGCCGAAGATATAACTTTTGCATCATATCGTGAATTTAATAATAAACATAATTTAGGTGCTTTACGTGAAAAATTACACGATTGGTTCTTAAATTTTGATTCTATAATTCCGTTCATAGAACAATCTGATATTGTCGAATGCAGATGGTTATTACAGGAAATTAAATTTGAAGCTAAATATTCTGAAAAATTAGATGAACTAGACACAAAGAGATTATCATGTTTATCTTCTATATTTAAAGAAGATGATAAACAAAAAACTATATTTAAATTTTTAAGAACTGATTATGTTTTAGAAGATCTTTCTTCTTTGGAATTACACGTACTTGATTTATTAAAAGATAATGAATTTATAAAACCTCAAGAAATTCAAGATACTTTGAAAATTTCATTAATTGACGCAACCAAAATCTTACAATCAATTAAATTAAGATTAGAAACTAATCCTGAACTATTGCATAGAAAACAACGTGGTTATCCATTAATGTATTTTTCGGACGCAAATTCTGTTGTTGTAACGAATATATTAGATTATAAAAATACATTGAAATATACAAATTTATTACGTTATATATTATCAAATCCTTCATCTAAACAATTAGATAAAATATGTCCTAAAAAAGTTCAAAATGTTGAATCTAAAATTTCAACTACAACAACAAAAGAATTAAATATTGATGATGAATTTGGTGATTTATTTGGATATCTTGAAAATCCTGAATCTAAAGATGATGAACCTGAAGAAGATATTTCTCAAGAAGATGATGTAAAAACTAAAACTACAAAGAAATCAACAGTATATAATTATTTCAGAAAAAGATTAGAAGAATTTGACCCGAAAACATTTAAATTACCTAAAGATATTAATTATCCTAAAGAATGTGAACAAGGTAGACAACCGGTTATTATGACAGATTTGGAACTAAAAGACATTATGAAAGAATATGATCCAAGATTAAATTTAGAAGATGATAAAAAAATTGAATTAGAAGATCCTAATGGATTAATGATTTGTCCCGAATATTGGTGTATGTATGATAAAATACCTTTGGAAAAATCACAATTAATTGAAATTAAAGGTTCATTATGTTGTCCTAAATGTAATGGAAAAATCCAAGATGCTAAGTTAGGTAAAGATCAAGATACAAGAGAATATTCTGTAATTAAAAGAAAAAAAGGACAAACGTATCCTGGATATTTCTTAACTAAAAAACAAGATAGAGAATTACCTTGTTGTTTCGGTACATCTAAAAAACAAACAAAGAAATTAAAAAAAGATGATTTAGACAATAAATATTATGTGTTAGGTGAAACAAAAACAAGTTTAGATTCTTTGAAATTTGCTTTAATATCATTGGACATTCTAAATTCTTTATTTATTCCTGAAAATTATGAATTAATTTTAAAATCTGGAAATCGTATAAGTTCTGGTTTATCGGGATATTTTAGAGTTGGACTTGGAAAAGTTTCAGAAACTTTACCTTTCCTATTTAAAATTAAAGAAAAAATACCTTATCCTTATGAATTCCCTATATTAATTTTACAGTGCTCATTCTTATCTACATGGACTATAGAAGGTGAAGAACATTTAGATTTAATTAAAACAAAATTACAGAATATTAAACCCTTTAATAATGATTCAGAAGCATTAATTAAAGTATCAAAATTAATTTCTGGCATTTCAGAAGCATTTAAAAATAATAAATTAACACAATTACAAGAATTAGAATATTGTGCTTTATTTTATAAAATTGATCTTTATAGAATTTTAATTGATGAAAAGAAATTAGGATGTACATTTTTTAGTGAACAAGTTTTAAGTGCAAAAAGAGGATTAATTATTTTACAAAGAGGTTCTGATATAGATTGTTTATGTCATATTATAAGAGTTAAAAGAGATTTTGAATATAGTCCAAATATATTTGAATCTCCGTTCAAAGAAAAAACGTTGAATGAACTTAAAAAATTACGTGAAAAAGCTTGTCATATTACCGTACCTAATCAAGAAGAAGCTTCATTGGCCTTAGATAAAATTTATGAAGATGAACCTAAAGAACGTACATTTATCCTAGATTCATTTAGTAGAGTTCAAGCATTTTCTATTCCTAATGAAGTTATTTTACCTTTTAAAAATACACCTGTCCAACAATCATTTAGAGATCTTGGAACGTTTACAACTTATTCTGAAATTAAAGATTCTTTACCTGACTTAGATCAATTAAAATTATATTTAGTTATTGCTTCAACTATTCATCCTGGATTTGAATATCAAGAAAATATTTATGATTCAAATAATAATATTGTTGAAATTCTTTTAAAATCAGGATTAAGAATTCCTATTAAACCTATTAAATCTGAAGATTTAAATGAACCTACAGATATTTTAAATACTATTATGCAAGAATCTGAATCTGCTCTTACATTTTCTCAAACAAATAATGAAGATTTAAAATTATATAAACAAATATCTTATAATTCTGAAATCTTTGAATTTATTATTTATCAATTAACAAAAGATTTACAATTAGAAGATTATGCTGAATTAAGATCTAAATTAGAAATATTAAATCCTACAACTAAAGATCTTTATGAATTATTAAATTCATGGTTTAATAAAACTATTTATTTTATTAGTAATTCTAATCCTATTGAATTTGTATCAAAAATACGTAAACCTTGTGGACAATTAAAATCTAAATCTGTGTGTGAAGATTCAAATATGTGTGGATGGTCGGAAAATAAATGTAAAATTCAAATTAGAGATACTCTTTCAAAGAAAAAATTATTTAATAAATTATTAAATACGCTCCTAGAAAATTCTAAAACTAGATATATGATTTTGGATAATCGCACTACTCCTTTTTTTAGTACAATTTTATTCTTGGAATTGCCACATGAAGTTATTTTATCCGATTTAGATTTAAAGAATATAATGTCTACATAAAATAAGGATTAGTAGCTTTAGTGGTAGAGCATCTGCCTTGTAAGCTGAAGGTCGCGAGTTCGATTCTCGCCTAGTCCTTCACGTGGATTATTAGCTCAGCGGTTAGAGCGCCTGGCTGTTAACCAGGAGGTCATAGGTTCAATCCCTATATAGTCCGCAAAAACCCTTTTAGAGTTTTTATTGAAAATTCTAAAAAGGTAAAAAGGCCTCTTTTAGTGAACCGTCTCAATGAACGAATTAACACAAAATTTTTTTTTTTCGACCTTACCCTCGTGATCAGGGATTTCTCCCCGTAACCTGTCGCACATCTTTGCGATTTATTTACGGTCCACTATGTTGTTTGATACAGGGAACAACTTATGAACCTGGCACTTTTTTCACTGGGTACTTTGCAACCCTACCGGCCTCTGCCGGTCTTCACGCCTCCTCGGCCAGGTCACCCCAGTTCCCCAACTGGGCGTGCTCCGCGAGAGATACTGGCAGGCCTTTCGCCTCCAATACCTCCTTGCGCTCCCTTAGCACTCTCTCGCGGCGCGCCTCCGCTTCCGCCCTCTTGGCGGAAATGGCATCTCGCAATGCCGTGAGCTCCTTTATGCCGGCGTGATACGTCCCGGCAATCACCCCAAACTCACAGGGGTTCATCTCCATGTTCTCCTGCGCGGCCGTGAGTTTCCTCTCCCATGCCTTCACCTCCTGCTCCTTTGCGAGAAACTCCGCGTCTTCCGACGGGTAGAATCCCTCGATCAAGGGGGGAGATGGCTTTTGCCACGCCCTTAAGGCGTTGCCGCCTGCCTCCGCAAGCGTCGGAAAGAACTCGCTCATCACGGGCTTCTTCCTTGATGGTGCCCCTGGCACCACTTTCTCCCTCTGCACGAGGGGAGGCGAAACGTGGCCACCGCCACCGCCACCGCCACCCGACCACACAGCGCAGATCTTCGCGTAGTACTCCATCGAGCCACACACGCGCAAGATCACGTCATCCTTGGTCTCCCCAGGCCCCTTAAAGATGCTCCACCTCTTGGGGTTAGCATCCTTGTCGTTCAACGTGCCCCACATCTTGGGGTCGTATGTCACAAACACTTCCACCCCCTTCTCCGGGCAGATAAAGTACACCGCGGGCCTCCCGTCCTTGGTAATGCCGCTGTACGGCGTCTTTTTATCGCTCATTCTACCTATAACGCTTTTAACTGCTAAACTTGATAGAGTTTATACTATTCCTAATTTCTTATAACAGAACAATCCGTTTTTATAAAATGTGATTATGTTAAAATAAAAAATATAGATGAAGTTCTAGATAGAGATTTTCTTCAGTTAATTTCTGAATTAATCGAAGAAAAATTTCCTATGAGTTGGAAAGCTTTAACGGAATAATAAAATTTTAGATATATTTATAGTTGATCTAAACATAAGTGTTAGCATTAATAAAACTCCAACAGATATTCCTGAGGTCACCAATACATTTAATACCATAGCATCATTTTGTTTTAATTGTCTTACGACTTCATCACGTTCTCCATAAATTTCAAAAGCTCCATATGTAAGACCTAATACGCATCCAAATAATACTAATAACCACCATATTAGCAAGAATGGATATTTAATTAATGAAACTAACGAAGGTCCAATATTACCATACATTACACTTATAATAAGTCCTACTAAACCAACAATTGTCAATATAGAAAATCCCGCAATCTGTCCTCCTGCATTCTTAAGACCTCCAACAACTGTTCCCCATGTTCCTAAAACTATTGCAACAATGCTCATACAAGTTTCTACAAACCAAAATACTAATTTTGTAACTTCACTGTACATTTTTATTTTAAGTAAATGTTTTTTTAGTTTCAATAATGGCTTTTATCCATTGTGGTATATTTGTAGTAATATTTTGAACTAAAACAATATTTGTAGGAACAGAATAATGTATATCTAAAGTGTTAGATTCGCAAATAAATAATATAGCAGTAATTAAAAATGGTAGACGTTTCTTCATATCACCTTTTGCTAAACGTAAACAATACATTTTATACAATGCATCAATATATGGGCTTAATGTTCCTGATTGAGGAGATGTTTTTGCACTTTCCATAATTACTGACCATATTAACCATATATGTGATCTTAATAATTCTTCATTCACATATTCATTCGATCGATATGCGCATGTAAGATAACGCTTATTATCTTCTTTGAATTTTGAAGCGTATTTAATTATCCATGAAGTCCAATATAAAGCTTTAATATAATCTCTAATTTCAGATTTTAAAGAATATATTAGTTCATTAATAGGAATATATAATTCCATTGGATCATCATGTTTCATTAATTCACGAGCATATAAATTCGAAGGAGCTTTTAAATTTTCTTGTATAATAAATGATTGAAAATCATGTTGAGGTTTTATTGTTGGCAATGAAGGTAATTTAGATTTTTTACATAATGCTATAGAAGCAGAAACTTCACATACTAAATTTCGAACGTCTTGATTATTACGTATATCAGTAATTTGCATTATAGAATACTGATTTTCATAAGGAGCAAATCTTTCATACATTCTAACAAGATATAAAAACGCATTAGGAGCAGATCGATTAATATTTAAAGCTGTAGATAAAAAAATAGTATTCCAATAAGAATGAATTAATCCTGAACTTAATAATTCCAAAGTCCAATAACATGAATAATCAGCATGACCTAATTTAATATTTTCATTAAGAACTTTATATACGTGTGTACGTAAATGTCCAGAAAATGTAAATTTCTGAAAATCTACGATTGTTCTTGTATCAAATATATCCATATTAATAGTTATTTAGTAAATAATACTAAATATTGATATTCTTTACCGACAGAAACTAAATGGATTTTTTCTTTTAATTTAAATCCTGAAGATTTAATTATATCAATCATTCTTTCCATTGAAGGCATATTTAATTTATGTGATTGTTCTCTATATTTAGTTCCATCACTTAAAGGGTTATAAAATGTAAATATTTCATCAAATGAAGCATCATCTTCATTCATTTTTTTCTTAAATTCACCTGAATATTTAAAATCATCAAAATAAATTTGAGATTTAGTTTGTCTATCATAAGAATATTTTTGTAATGAAAATGCAGCGAAAGGTGAAGCAAGATCTAACATAGGATCAAATTTATCAGGTTCAATTAAATGAACTAAGAATTCACCACCAGGTTGTATCCATAAATAAGCATTATCAGATAAAGTTTTAGGATTTGGGAATTCATAAATACTAAATCCTAGCAACATACATCCTGAAAATGATTTAGGTGAAAATAAAGAAGCATCTTTCATATTACCTTTTTGGAATTTTTGACCTGGACAATTATTACGTGCTTTTTGAAGCATTGAAGAAGATAAGTCAACACCCAAATATTCAACACCTAATTCTTTAAAGAAACATGCGTGTGGAGCAACGCCACAACACATATCTAAAACTTTAACTGTAGTTATAGGTTTATCAGCTAACATAAATTCTTGAATTGTTACTTGTTCAAATTCATTTGTTTCTTTAGATGAATGCCACAAAGGCATATAAATATTCGCATAAAAATCATCATAAATATCTTCAACATTCATAGTTTTACCCGATTCGAAATCTTCTCTACCTCTATCCCATAAACTTATAGAATACATACAAATAACTATGAAAATCAATACAACATATTCAAACATCTTTATACTACGTTATTATTATTCATAGGATAAATACTTGATACTAATTTCGTGAATTTGCCATTAATTAAGAAATATACAATTGATAAACCTAAAACACCTATTAAAATATCCAAGATTAAAGGTATCCATGATGTATTATTATCATTAGAACCACCTAAAACTAATAATCTATTTCGAATAGAAACTTTATCTTTTTCTTTCATTAATAATTTTTTTAAGTATCTTGATTCAGATTCATCACCAATTTCATTCGGTTTATCATCAATATAAGTTCCTGAACTTAATTCTTTAAATTCAGTAGATAATTGATTTAAAAAAGGATCAATTTCATTTGAAATAATACGTTCTTTTTCAGATCTTATCCATCCTTGTCCTTCTTTTAAAGTATAATAATTTATACGTGCTTGTTCATAAGCATCAGGAGTAGCATTTTTCATTAATAAATAAGCATTTTGAATTTGTTTATTTCTTTCATCTTGTAACAAATTACTCATTTACTTTATTTACTAAGAAGTAAATATCATAAATTCCATAAGCTAATACACCAAAAACTAAAAGAGTACTTAAGAAACCAAGAAATGAGAATAAGAAATATATTAGAACAGCAATAATAATATAAAATAAAACTTTTTGGATTATTGGCATAGCATTTTGTAATTGTTGAACTTGTGAATTAATTTGAATAACTTGTGATTTTAAATTTTTAGGAATTTCTCTAGGTTTATTTTTAAAAAATTCATCAAAAAATGTTTTAAGTTTACGTAATTCTGTAATTATAAAAGACGTACTTTTATTTTTTTCAGAATCTAATTCAATATTATTTTTAATTTGATCACGTTTTTCTTCGATATCATTAATAGTTTTCATTGTTGAACTATAATCTATTGAATCTTGTTTATTAAATAAATTTCCAATACTACCTTCGTTAGTAGTTGTCATCCATAAAGATTTAGTTGTAGGTTCCATACTTAATGATGAAGGATTCATACCTTGTGTATCAACAATATCACATTTATTATCTGAACATCTATTTAGTTGATTATCTGATGACATACCATAAAGAGCATTTGAAGATTCAAGTAAGTTTGAGAATTTAGATCCTTGATAATCAGGAATAGTATACCATCCTGAATTTAAAGATTCATCAGTTTTCATAATTTGTCCTTGAGAATTAATAGAAAACAAAGATGTTTGATTAGACGATGAAATTTTAGTTGTGTCTTGGATTAATGACCAATTAGATGTAGTTCCAGGTTTAGGTAATCTTGCTTTTTTACCAGAAGAATCTTGTATCCAAATATATGATGATGTAGAGAAAACTTGAGTAGCACTAAAAGGTACTTTTATAATTAACCAATCCGTTTGATTATTTGCTGATTTAATAAATAGATTATTTGAAGTTAAAATATAAATATTTGATTCATCACTTGCAATATCCAAAGGTAATTCATTAATAGGAACATTATTCCATTGTCCTGAACACGGTAATTGACAATAATATACTTTAGATGAATCTATTCCCCATGCAAATCCTAAACTCGATGTACTAACTTTATTCAAAGATCCAGGAATAGCATTCCATATAGATTTTTGATTTAGTTGTGTAGTAATGAAATTATTTGATTCATCAGTTAATGAATCATACGCTTTAGAAAAATCTGTCATCTTATTTAATTACTAACGAAAAAGTTTAGGATTTTTATAAACTTCGGCTAAACCTTTAACCATATAATAATCTACCGCACCATTTTTTACTCCACTACCACTAATAACCCGATTAGAGTTAAAAGCAGGTTTTACAGATTGATCACCGGGAACAGCTTTAGTATTTTGTCTTTGGACAGTTTTATATCTTTTTTTAATATCTAGTAATTGTGAATAATCCATAGAAGTTCCAAACTTTCCATTAGAATTTACGTTGGGCATTTTTATCATATATGTAATATTATAAATAATATGGATACGTATACTTCATTAAAAGAACAATATTATAAATTAATTACAGAAGCTTTGAATGAACCAAATGCAGAAAAACAACAAGATATAATTAAACAAATTTTAGATACAAATACATTATTAGCAACAGAAATAAGAACTTATGTTTCTGAACAAACACAAAAACCTAATAATCCCGAAGAATTACAAGAATTAGTAAATGAACTTTTAAATATCCAAAAAGAATTCTTAAAAATTCAAGAAGCAAAAGATTATAAAACTACTTTAAATATGATTTTACATAATGATCAATCAAGATTATTTAATTTAAAAACTAAACTAAATATATTTTTAGTACTTTTAGGATTAAGTATTGTATATATTTTATACATGATATTTAGATTAAGTATGTCTATACTACCAACAATCCAAACGCCACAATCGCTACTACCCCCAACATAATATATTTAGTAGTTAAATTAGTTTGTATAATAGAAGGTTCAGGTAAATTTCTGATAAGATCTTTTTCCCGAACGATTTTTTTAGCTATATCTTTAGTTCCATGAGTTTGTGATTTCAAAGTATTAATAGTATTATTCATACTTTGTAAGGCACCTTCATAAGCAATTTTATATTTTGGATCATTGGTTAATTTATATTCTAAAAAGTTATCTCTATAAACTTTCTTAGCAGAATTAAATGTTTTATCCATTTATATTATATTAAGTATCTAAAGTATTAGCAACACAATATCTCCAACTACGCGCATCAGCTGAAGATTGTGAAAATCTAATAACTTCAATAATATTTCCAGGTCTCGCTCCGATCCATTTAGCTGAAGCATCTTGTGAATCTATCCATCCTAATTGTTCTTTAGGATTTATAATATTAAATTTCGTTTGTAGTAATGTAACTTCGTCTTGTTTAATAATCCTATGAGGAACATATTT
>Ga0222712_10006188_pt1 | contig 11866 bp, 6 predicted proteins | sample C33_657DmetaG_FD_165043 | JGI IMG/M metagenome (GOLD analysis project Ga0222712, IMG submission 165043) | Estuarine water microbial communities from San Francisco Bay, California, United States - C33_657D | ecosystem: Environmental > Aquatic > Marine > Unclassified | place: USA: California... | reverse complement strand
TTCCGGGCGCATGTAATAATCCAGGAGGTACATCCCAGCCAGTTCCTGGTTCTAGCTTATACGCTTGTGAATAGTTGGTGATTTTATTATCGCCCTTTGAAAAATTAACCAAGCATTCTTTAATTTGTTCTTTTGTTGTTCCTGGTGCAATTCCAATAAAAGTATACGGGAAGTCACCTCCATGATTATTTAATTGGGGTGGAAAATAATACGCTTCTGGTTTTCCTTTTTGTCCAATCAGCGCTGCCTTTTCATCATTATGATGAACGTGATGTGGAAGTGGTCCCATATTATCAAAAAACTTGGAATACATTGGCCAGCTTTTATATTCATTCCACAAACGATCGCCGATAATTTGTCCTTTTAATTCATCAATCACATCTTTTAATAAAACCTGTTGCGTTGTTTTTCCATCATTAAAAACAACCGGGCTCAATCCTTCGTTTTCGCCCGTCAATGGACCGTTTTTTGCAGGCGTAGTAGATGACAACCAGCGCTCATCTATACCGCCGCGCACACCACCTAATACATAATAATCATCAGGGTGTAATTTAATACGACGACCTGGAACACAAAATGATCTTGGAACCCAAGTCGGTGCAAGTCGTAATATTCCTTTTCCTTGTTCTAATGCTTTTTGTGCAATGCTTTTATTTTCCATATTAACTATTTAAAAATTGCTTTTAATTATTTATTGTGTTATTAATTTGTTCTTGGTTGTTTAAAATTTCTATTTGTAAATCATATTGCCTTGTTTCGCCTGGTGCAATAAAAATAAGTGAGCCCTCGGCGCGCGCCCTTGATTGGCCAATGGGCGGGTGGGTGCCGGGTTCGATGCCGGTTACATATTCACCCCTTGCCCAATGTTGCCAGTTGGTTAACCAGGGCATTTGTTTTTTAGGAAATTTTAAAACAGCAGCAATGCCAATTTTTTTATTTTCAATGCCACAAATACAATCACCGTTATTATTTGGCTTTGCGTCAATAAAAAAAACTTCTTGACCGGGGCCGTTATGTTTATCATTGATTGCAGGACAGGTTTTTGGCTGTTCGCCATTGCAAAATATTTGTGCGCCCTCGTCGGCAAGTGGCCAACCAAAATTACAATGATATAAAAGCATATGTGGTGTTGCTTCGTTTCCCCTGTTTATTATTTCATCATGAATATGAATACAAGCTTCGCCTAGTGTCGCAGAGATTGTGCGTTTTAATTCAAGCGCCGGTCCAAAAATTTTTGATTGTTTTATTATACCCGTCATGCTCATGGTATAAATTCCGCGCGCGGGGTCGGGTTGAATGATTGAAATAATTTCAGCGGGCGTATTGCTTATTAAATCGTGAACACCTCGCTCTCCAAATTCATCTTTTTCATCACCACCTACATGTGATAAACCACAGGTAGTCAAAAGTCCGCCACCAAAAGTGCGCAGCCAATCGGCTCCCTTATTTGAAAAAGGTTGAGGCGTCATTACCCCTGGATGGCTAAGCCAAGCAATACTATGTTGATTAAAAAAAGCATCTGCAATATCCATTGCGCGATCAATTACCACCTTAAATCGAAGACCGCTTCCGGTATTAAACCAAGCAATGCGCACACCCCGGCCAAGACCATTGTCCAACACAGAGGTTTCGATGCCGCCCACCTGTGCAACATTTGAAACCTTATCACTCCATATGGAATTTATTGGCTGCAAGTTTATTTATTTTTTACTTGTATAAGTTGCGTGGTTTTTATTTCCACCCGCCTTTAAATAAGCAATCAAATCGCTTAACTCTTCTGCATTTAATCCATTAATCATTCCGGGTAACATTGGAGATGTTTCTGAAACGCGAGTGCGTGCAACTTCATTTTTAGACAATGTACGAACCACATCTGTCGCAAATGGATTTTGAGAAATATAATAGTTTTTACTATCCTGACGAATTAATCGACCCAAAACAGATCCTCCTTTTTTAAGGAAGAAGACGGTTGCGCCAAATTGATCTGAAATTGTTTTACTTGGTTCAATAATAGCTTCTAAAATATCTTTTGTGCTAAATCTCGTTCCAAGTTGCGTAAGGTCTGGTCCAGAAACGCCGCCTTCTCCTTTCATTTGATGACAAGAAGAACAAAGTGTTGCTGCAAACATTGATTTGCCGCGTGTGAAGCTTCTAACGCCGGTGCTGGAATCTACCGCATTTACCGCATTGACAATTTTCCAGTTTTTTCCTGGGCCCTTTGGCATTATTGTTCCCGCAGGAACACCTGATCTTGAAATGCTAACAATTGAATCGCCAGAAATTTTATTATACATATCAAACTGATCTTTGGGAACATTTACTAACGCGTTTTTACGTGCGGTGTTTATAAATCCTACATAACATACACCACCCTTGTATCCAAAAGCTTTATAATACCACTGGAAGTATTGTTTTTGTGTAGTGGGGGTCCAACCGTTTTTTGCCTGGCTTAAAACATTCGCATACCAGGTTTGTTGTGCTGGTGGCACTTTTGATAACATGGAAGCAATATCCATTCCGTATTGTGGGTTGCGTAATATTAAATCAGAAGATTCAGATATTGATTTTTGCGCAGGAGCGTCATCTTTGGCCGAAGCTAATAATGCCATTGTTTTTTCAACCGCTTTTGGCGCATCTATATAAACCAATAATTTACTTAATTCGCGATTGAGCGAATTTGTTTTAGCCGGGTAGCTTGGGCTTAACGCAGCTGATACTAACTTTTTTGTTTCTGTGTCAGGATCTCCTAAACGAATAAAGTTTAATTCAATAGCGCGTAGTAAATCTAATTGTTGGGGCTCGGTTAATTTTGTAAAATCTACTTTTGCCAATAAACTAACCACCGCCTTTCCTGTTCCAGCCACACCCTTGCGCGCGTTTGCAATTGCAGCATGCGTTAAAATAACGGGGTCTTTTTCATTAAGCAACTTATTATACCACTCTTCCACTGGTTGATTTTCAATAGCAATTCTTGCGGCATATCTAATAAAACGATCAGCGTCTTTTAAATAAGGCCATGCAAAATTAACAGCGGTAGGATTTTTAACACCATGAAATGATTCAAGTTGTCTTCGAATTTTTTGTGCGTTTGTTAATTCTGTTACAGGCAGGGGATCGTTTGGTAAAGAATTATCTCCATAATAAACACGGTACAAATCTGATTCAAGTCGACGTCCTCCAGTTAAAAAATATAAAGCGCCATCAGGACCAATAACACCATCTGTTAAGGGAAGTGGTGCGCCAGAAATAAATTCTTCTCCTGTGGTTTTATAAGAAGCTCCATCGGGTTCATTATGTATTGCATATATAATTCCAAAACTCCAGTCAAAAGCAAACAAGGCTTTGCGATATTTTTTTGGGAATCTTGCGTTTAGTCCACTTACTAAGTTTGTGGGAGAGCCTTGTCCTACGTTAATTACCGCAGGAAGGTTGTCTGGATATTTTGGTGACCATTTATCTGTTCCTGGTCTCCATCCAAATTCGGCGCCACTTGTTACGTGTACAATTCTTGTTGGGCGATACCATGGTGTTCCAAAGTCCCATTCCATGTCAGAATCATAAGCAAATAAATCACCTTGATCATTAAAGGAAATATCAAAGGGATTTCTAAAACCAGATGCAATTAATTCCCAATTAGTGCCAGTTGAATCAAGGTGTGCCACCCAACCGCCTAATGTTTGTACGGTATTATCATGACCATTTGGATCTTTTATGAGTGGAAATAAATTATCAATTTTATTTTCTGGAAAATTTCTATAAGAATTAACTTTTGGAATTTTTGTAAAGTTTCCAGCAACTACATAAATTGATTTTTTATCTGGTGATAATATTACACTATGGGGTCCATGTTCTCCTTCACCATCTAATTCTTTTATAAGTGTTATTTTATCAAAAGTATCATCGCCGTTTGTGTCTTGTAATCTATATAAACCACTTCCTCTTTTTAATTTATCGTTTGATCTGTTATTAATCATTACATATAAACTATTAAAAGCCCATAATAAACCATGCGCGTGTCCTATGGTAACTGGTGATTTTGTATTGATTGTATCTCCATAAATTTTTAATTCTTCAATACTTGTTTTTGTAATTGTATCTCCAATTGCAGGAACTTTTAAACGATAGATGGCACCATATTGATCTGATGCAATAATTCTTCCTTTATCATCAAAGGTCATAGATACCCAAGATCCTTCTCCTTTTGCAGATGGACCATATAATCTTTCCGCATGAAATCCTTCGGGTAATTTTAGGTTTGTTATTTTTGGATCTTTGGGTTCTTTAAAATTTTCTTGTTTAGATTTTGTAAAAGAAACTAATAACACCAATAAAAAAATAGTGGTTATTACTAAACTAATGGAAGTAATTTTTTTATTCATTTTTTAAATTTATCTATTTATGATTTGATATTTTGAAAATATTACACTTAATTTTATTTATTAATAACCACTATAAATTGGTTTTAAATAAAATAAAAAGTAAGCAAAAATTGTGTATGAAAAATTAAGCTTTATGAAGCAAATAAAAAAGGGGATGGCGGGTTATTATTTAAAAATAAAAATGAACCAATAATAAGGATTGAATTGAATGCGGTTGTTGAATTTAGATTTAAAAACTAATGACTGTTATTTTTTATTAAATTAATTGTATTTTATTGTTTTATTGTTTTTTATGTATTATATTTTTTATTTATATATATATTTTATAGGTATCTTTTATATTTAAAATTTGGTAATTCATGGGGTGATTGGTTTGTTTTATTTTTAACTCGATAAAAGTAGTTGATTTAATTTAAGTGTTGTTTTTCCCAGTGTGTATATCAATCGTAGTATTAAGTATTAATACATTTATATAAATAACCTAATACTATTACGGCTGTTAATATCTTAATATCTTTCTTATTAACATAAAATTTTAAACCCATTTTATAAAAAATTTATATTTATATATTTAGCTATAATATATACTGGCATTATATTTGATTACTTTCTTTTTAATAATAATTAAATAATTATTTTTTTAAAATTTAAATAATAAACAAATTATACACTGTTAATTAACGGGTATAAGTGAACCCTTAAAACCAAGAATAGTTAGTTTTTATCTTATCCTAATTTTCTTATGCTATTTTTCTGCAGGTTTATTCAGATCAAAAGTGGAGATATCCACGAAAAATTAATTTATCCACCTGCCTAATGTGTATTTTTAATTGCGTATTTATTAAAAATTGCCCTAAAAATACCCCCAGACCCCCCATTTACAACCTAGAAAACATTATTTTTGCTCTCCTATAATTATAGATATATGTCAATTATTCAGAACATTCGAGAAAGAGGTACATGGATCATCTTTATTATTATTGTAATCGCTTTGGTTGCTTTTATATTACAAGATGGTGTTGGACGTCAAAATGGAAGTAATACTTCGAGCCTTGGAACCGTAAATGGTGAAGAAATTAAAAAGGTAGAATTTGAAGAGAAGGTAGAAATCCAGGTGCAAAACTACGCATCCCAAGGAATTAAGAGAGAGCAAATTATTGGATTTTTATGGAACCAAGAAGTAGATCTTCTATTGTTTAAAACAGAACAAGAAAAGCTAGGTATTACTGTTGGAAATAAAGAATTAAACGATGTTTTATTTGGTAATGAATCTCCTTTTAGACAAGAGTTCACCGATAGGGCAACCGGCGAGTTTAAGGTTAATGATGCACGTCAAGCAATTGCACAACTTAAAAAAAGTAAAAATGCAGACCAAATAAACCAAATTGAGAAATTTTATATTGCGCCCTCTATTGAAAACAGACAAAGAAGTAAATACCAAGCATTAGTAATTAAAGGGATACAAATTCCTAAATGGTTGGCGGATAAAGAATTCACCGAAACTAATGCAATTTCAAATATATCATATGTTTCTGTTCCATACAATAGCATCATTGATAGTTCAATTAAAGTGAGTAATGATGAGGTTTCAACATATTTAAAAGAAAACGCAGCCGCATATCAGGTCGATGAAACATCTAGAAATATTAGTTTTGTCGTTTTTAGTGCAGCGCCTTCCTCTGTTGATAGTGCTAATGTTTATAACCAAGTTGCTTCATTAAAAGAAGATTTTAAAAACGCGAGTGATGTTGCTTCTTATTTAAATAAGGTTGGAACAGAAAATATTTTTTATAATAGTTATTTGAGTAAAAATAGAATACAAGTTCCACAAAAAGATGCTATTCTTTCTTTACCCGTTGGTGGTGTTTTCGGTCCCTATATTGATGGAAGAAACTTCACCATTGCAAAAGTGGTTGGAACCACTCAATGGCCTGATAGCACAAGTGTTAGGCATATTTTAATTGCTACAACCAACCCTCAAAATGGCCAACAAATTAAAGACGATAGTGTAGCAAAAAAATTAGCGGATAGTATTAGTATCGCCATACGCGGCGGCGCCTCTTTTGATGCATTGTGTCAACAATATTCAGACGATCAAGGAAGTAAACCAACCGGCGGAACAATAGATATGTTTCCTCAAGCACAAATGACGCCAGCTTTTAATGATTTTTCATTTGCAAATCCAGTTGGAACCAAGCAGGTTGTTAAAACAGAATTTGGCTATCATTATGTTGAAATTTTAAAACAAACTCCAAAAGTTACCTCTTATAAAATTGCTTATTTATCTAAGCCATTATTACCAAGCACAGAAACAATTAACTCCGCTTCAACAGCAGCAGCACAATTTGCTACCTCTAGCACGGATATAAAATCATTCAACTCAAACGCCGTTAAAGCAAACAAGCAAGCATTACCTGCAACGAATATTAAAGAAAACGATTTTAGTATTCAGGGTATTGGTGAATCAAGGGCGATGGTGCGCTGGGTTTATGAAAAATCTGTAAATGATATTTCAGAACCATTTGAGGTAGAAGATAATTACTTGGTTGCAATTATTACTAGTGAAGATAAAAAGGGCCTAATGGGTGCTGATGCAGCTAGACCACAAGTAGAAGGAATAATTAGAGATGAAAAAAAGGCGAGCATCATTAAAACAACATTGAAGGGTAATTCATTAGAAGCATATGCTAGTGCTGGAAAAACAATCGTACAAAAATTAGATAGTATTGGTTATGTATTTTCTATGCTATCAAATGTTGGAAATGAACCGAAGGTAGTAGGTGCTGCTTTTAATAAAGCATTATTAAACAAAGTAAGTGAGCCTATAGCTGGAAATACTGGTGTTTTTGTTTTAAGTGTAAACGCACTGGGCGCAAAACCGGCGCAACAAGATCCTTTATTATACAAAGAGGAAACACTACAAAGATTAAGAAATGTAATGTTTAGAACGAACGTCGCCCTTAGAAAAGCGGCTAGTATTAAAGATAATAGATCAAAGGTGTATTAATATACCCCGTTCTTACAGATATTGCGGCCCCGATCATTCGGGGCCGTTTCTTTTAAGCCACAATCTTCCAATTTCGTTAGTAGATATATTAAATAGTGCCTAATTTTACACTATGTCAGACTCCTTAATAAATAAAGTTGCGGAAAGTGGATTAATTAGCATTGACCTGGCTAGTTTTTTACCAAACGACACGGTGGTTGTGTTTGATATAAAACCCTATTTATTTATGGAGCTCATTTTAAAAGAAAAAGAGTTTAGGGCATCGCTAGCTGAAATTGACTGGAAAGAATACCAAGATAAAATAGTGGGCATACATTGTTCGGCCGATGCTATCATTCCAATGTGGGCCAACATGTTGGTTGCTTCTAATTTAAGCAATACCGCAAAAGCGATTCATTTTGGAGATGAAAATAAAGTAAGAGAACAAATTTTACTACAAGAGATAAGTTTAATTAACGCAACCGACTACACGGATCAGCGTGTGGTTATTAAGGGCTGTGGCGATACGCCTATTGGAGAGTCTGCTTATATAGCAATTACACAAAAATTAAGGCCCGTTGTGAAAAGCATTATGTATGGGGAACCCTGCAGCACCGTTCCTGTCTATAAAAAAAAGTAGTACTTTTTTATTTAAAATAAACCTGTAATAAAATTAGTGGGCCTCTAACCAGTTTTTTCCAACACCCACCTCTGCCTCTACAGGAACACCATTTGGTAATACCATTGCAGATTTCATACAATTCAAAATTAATTCTTTAAGTGCCGGAACTTCTTTTTCTGTTGCATCAAATACCAATTCATCGTGTACCTGTAAAATCATTTTAGAATCCCAATTTGATTTTTTCATTTCAGCGTGAATTTTAATCATTGCTAATTTAATCATATCAGCTGCAGATCCTTGAATAGGAGAGTTAATTGCGTTCCTCTCCGCAAAACCGCGTACGGTAAAATTACTACTATTGATATCTCTTAACCAACGCTTCCTGCCCATAAGGGTTTCTACATAACCCATTTCTTTAGCATGATTAATTTGTTGGTCCATGTACAATTGAATATTTGGAAATTCTTTTTTATAGTTGTCAATTATTTCTTTTGCTTCCGCCCTTGGAATACCTAGGTTTTCTGCTAATCCAAAAGCACCCTGTCCATATATAATTCCAAAGTTGACACTCTTTGCCTTATAACGCATTTCCTTTGTTACGGCCGATTCATCAATGCCATATACCTTAGCCGCGGTGGCGGTATGAATATCTTTTCCTTGTTTAAAGGCATCACACATATTTGGATCACCACTAATGGCTGCAACAATTCTTAATTCAATTTGTGAATAATCCGCGCTTATTAAAACCCTATCTTGATCTCTTGGTATAAAGGCTTTTCTAATTTCACGCCCACGTTCGGTTCTAATTGGGATATTTTGCAAATTTGGATTGGTACTGCTTAATCGCCCAGTGACTGCAACCGCTTGCGCATAGCTTGTATGAATGCGGCCAGTTTTAGGATTAATCAATGCAGGAACCGAATCAACATAAGTTGATTTCAATTTTGTAAGCTCTCTAAAATTTAAAATATCATCAACTATTTTATGCTTCGCCGCCATTTTTTGTAAAACATCTTCTCCTGTTGCGTATTGTCCTGTTTTAGTTTTTTTGGCTTTTGCATCTAATTTTAAAATTTCAAAAAGCACCTCACCCAGTTGTTTTGGAGAAGCTAAATTAAATCGAACACCCGCTTGCTCATACACACGCTCTTCACTTATTTTAGCATCCACCTCTAACACCTTACTATAATCACTTAAAAATTTTGTATCCACTTTTACGCCCTCGTATTCCATGTCAACCAAAACACGCACCAATGGGTTTTCAACTTCATTAAAAACCTTACTAACATCTCTTTTAATTATTAAAGGAGCAAAACAATTTTTCAGTTGTAAGGTGATGTCCGCATCCTCGGCAGCATACTGTGTTATTTGATCTAGCGGCGCATCACGCATACTACCCTGGTTTTTACCTTTCTTGCCAATAATGCTTGTGATGGATACCGGTTCGTAGCCTAAAAATTGTGCACTTAGTAAATCCATGCCACGTCTGCCTTCTGGCTCTATTACATAATGTGCCAACATCGTATCAAAAGTTTTTCCTTTTAATTCAATGCCATACCATTTTAATACTAAAAAATCATATTTTAAGTTTTGTCCAATCCAAGTGATATTTTCATTATCAAAAAGCGGTTGTAATATTTTTAGTATATGCGTTGCTCCGGTTTTACCATCTCCATCATTTTCAATCGGTAAAAAATAACCTTCGTGTTCTTTATAAGAGAAGCTTAATCCAACTAGTGATACATTGTTTGCATCAACACCGGTTGTTTCGGTATCAATACAAATTTCCTTTTGTTGTAAAAGCACACCAACCAATGCTTCTATTTCTTTGTCCCCCACAACCGATTTATAATCGTGTTCGGTGTTACCAATATTCTTATTTACAACAAGTGCCGTTTCAGGATTGCCACCAAAATCGTTATCCTCGCTGTTATCCTCGGTATCTTCTGTTAGCTCTGATTCGTTTGTTTTATTTGCTCTTTGTTTGGGAGGCTTTACATTAACCGTGTTACCAAATAAATCCGTTTGTTCTTGTGCGTTTCCACTTGTTTCTATTTTAGAAAAAGAACCCGCACCCTTTTCTTCACCACCACCACTTGTTACTGAAAATGCATCACCTAATATTCTTTTACCCAGCGTTTTAAATTCTAGTACGTTAAATATTTCAGCTAGGGCAGAACTGTTTTTTTCTTTTAACCTAAAATCGTCTTCGTGAAATTGAACAGGCACGTTGGTAATTATTGTTGCCAGTTTTTTACTCATAATGGCAGACGCTTTACCTGCGCGGACTTTTTCACCCATCGCGCCTGTAATTTTATCTGCGTTTTCTAAAACACCCTCAAGTGTATCATATAACTTCAAAAGTTTAGCTGCGGTTTTTTCACCTACGCCTGGAATGCCCGGAATATTATCAGAAGCATCTCCCATCAGTCCTAACATATCTATTACCTGTTCAACTCTTTGTATATCCCACTTTTCGCATATTTTTTTAGCATCTACAATCTCTTCTTTATTGCCAAAAGCTGGGGGTTTCCATATAAAAACATTGGGATGTATCAATAATTGACCATAATCCTTATCAGGTGTAACCATATATACTTCATAGCCCAAATCAGCAGCCTGCCAAGCTAGGGTTCCAATGACATCATCGGCCTCATATCCATCATACTCAATCACTGGCATATTAAACCCCTCAATAATTGCTTTAATATGTGGCAATGAGTCTAATAAATCCTCCGGGGTTTCTTGGCGATTCGCTTTATAATCAGCAAAGTCTGTGTGTCTTTCGGTAGGCGCGTGTGTATCAAAACAAACAGCAATATGTGTAGGGTTTTCTTTGCGTATTATTTCTAGCAGTGTATTTGTAAAACCAAACTGTGCATTGGTATTAATGCCCGTAGAGGTAATACGTGGCGTACGTATGAGTGCATAATACGCACGATAAATTAATGCAAGCGCATCTAATAAAAATAGTTTTTTAGACATGATGCTAAGATACCCAAAAAAACCGGCCGCCAATTAAAGCGACCGGTCAAAATTTATAATAAATATTTTTAGTCTTTTACAAACCAATTAAGTTTTACTTAATGCCATATTTATGTTTATAGCGTTCGTAAAGTTGTAGTTGTTTGTTGTCTAATGAAACAGTACGCCCCTGAATAAAAATTTGTGTCAGCTGGTTGCCTCTCATGTCTAAGATATCACCCGTGCTGATAAGGATATTCGCATCTTTACCCGCTTCTATAGACCCGGTAATATTATCAATACCTAATATTTTAGCCGTGTTAAGCGTGATCGATGACAAAGCCTCTTCCTTGGTTAAACCATAGGTAGCGGCCGTTCCAGCATTGAAGCTTAGGTTGCGAGATTTTGTATTATCAGCCACGTCATTCATCGCAAACAAAACACCTGCTTTTTGTAATTGTGCTGGGGTTTTATAAGGTTGGTCAACATCATCATCTTCGGTTGCTGGTAATGCATGTGTTTCATCTAAGATCACCGGAATTTTATTATCTGCCAATAGGCCTGCGATTTGAAAACTTTCCCCACCGCCTACTATTACTATATTAAAACCAAATGTTTTTCCTAAATCAATAGCGAGTAGCATTTGTTTTACTTCATTCGCACGAACATATAGTTTTTGTTTGCCCTCAAACAAAGCGCGTGCCGCCTCTAATTTCAAATTATTATTGGCATGAACCTTTTCTTGGCAATATGCTTTCGCTTCTGTGAAATAGGTTTTAATAGTTTCAATTTTATCAAATGCTGCTTTTAATGGATCTCCACCACCACCCATCATCATACCACGCATAAAGCCACCACGTCCACCACGGCGTGCCATTAGTGACGGCATTGATATATACATTCCGGTGTTTGCTT